>Ga0209014_10000256_pt1 | contig 29990 bp, 25 predicted proteins | sample BarGraNGADG00212_FD_184491 | JGI IMG/M metagenome (GOLD analysis project Ga0209014, IMG submission 184491) | Arctic peat soil microbial communities from Barrow, Alaska - Barrow Graham LP Ref core NGADG0002-212 (SPAdes) (version 2) | ecosystem: Environmental > Terrestrial > Soil > Wetlands >...
TCGTCGCCAGCGCCGACCCTTCATCGCCAGCCCCGACCCTTCGTCGCCAGCGCCGACCCTTCATCGCCAGCCCCGACCCTTCGTCGCCAGCGCCGACCCTTCATCGCCAGCCCCGACCCTTCGTCGCCAGCCCCGACCCCTCATCGTCAGTCTCGACCCTTCGTCGTCCCGCCTCCGTCGCTCGCACGACTTCGGCGTGGCAGGCAGCTCCGACTGACCATCGTCAGTACTCCGTGAAGAATCGCTGAATCGTCGCTGGGTCCTGCGTCTTGGTCAGCGCGACCATCAGCAGGACGCGCGCCTTGAGCGGCGTCAGGTCCTCGCCGGCGATAGACGAGGAGTTGCGCTGCCGCCGCTGGAGCACGGCCGCCGGTGCGTCCTCGGCCGCCATGCTGGCCGGTTGCGCGCGGTCCGCCGCGATCCTCCCGCTGCCGGTGCGGGTCGTGGTGACGATGAACACACCCTTCGAGGCGGCGTAGTCGATGCCCTCCGACTGGCCCGGCGCCGTCGCGCCCGCACCGGCTGCCGCAAGCACGATGCCCTTCGCGCCCGCGTCCGCCGCACACTTGACGAGATCGCTGGTCGCGCCCTGGTAGACCAGGATGATGTCCACCCGCGGCAGCGTGGTGACGCCAGCCAGATCGAACTCACTCTTTGCCGTGTGCCGCTTCACCACGTCGCGGTAGAACACCACCCGGTCCGGATCGACCACACCCAGCACGCCGTAGCCGCGGCTCTGGAAGGTGTGCAGCCGGAGCGCGTCGGTCTTCGTCACCTCGCGCGCCGAGTTGATCTCGTCGTTCAGAACGACCAGCACGCCTTTGTTGCGCGCCGCGGGTTCGGCCGCCACGCGGAAGCCCTCGAGCAGGTTGGCGGCGCCTTCGTAGCCGAGGGTGCTCGGGTTGCGCATCGACCCGACCACCACGACCGGGCGCACGTCGCGGACGGTCAGGTCGAGAAAGTACGCCAGTTCCTCCAGCGTGTCCGTGCCGCTGGTGACGACGATGCCAGACAGAGCCGGGTCTTTCTGGTAGAGGTCATTGATGTGACGCGCCAGCTGTAGCCACTGGTCAAGGGTGACCTGGCTGCTCGCCACGTTCGCGAACTGCTCGGCCTCGGCGCGCACGTAGCGCGACAGCGAGGGAACCGCCAGCAGCAACTCGTCGGCCGTCAACCGGCTGCCGGCCCTGTTCGAAATCGTTCCGCCCGTGGCGACGAGGCGCACACGAGGCAGGTCCGCTGCGATCGAGACGACAGCGTGGAGCGTGAGCGCGACGAGGGCGAAGGCACAGGACCGGCCGATGAGACGTCTGGTCATAAGGTCAATACCGAATCGGGGCGCGAGGGATCAGGCCGTGCCGGAGGTGGCGCGGTGCGCGCGGGTCAGCCAGTCGAACAACAGGCGGGCCGCTTCGTCCGGCGTGGGGCCGTAGAAGGGCATGAGGGAAGTGGGCATCCCGGGCAGGCGCGCGATCTGCGCTCGCCACCGGTCATCGCGCACCATCGACGCTTCGATGTAGTACACCCGACCGCCGATGTTTTCCTTGAAACGACGAACGACCATCATGATGATTACTGCGAAGGGCCCGGAAGGAACCCTATTATTCTAAGCCGCTCCGCGCGTGCGTCAAGCGAAAGGGCCGACGAAGCGCGCGTCCACAGGCCGCGATTCGCATCTCCTCGAACGATCTCGCGCGAAGTCGTGTGGCGTTGGCGTCGCCTCCACAGGATTTGCACGGGGCGTGCACAACTTTTCCACAACGCGCGTCTCGGGGACCGATTGTTTGGCAAGGCTTGACGGCTGCCGGGCCGGCCCCGTACGCTGAAGGTGCCATGTACAACCGGCGCCGGTTCTCTCTCGCGGTCATCGCCGCGCTGCTGGCCATCGGCCCCGACAGTCTGGCCGCCGCGCAGCTGCCGGCCGCCCCGCAGCCGCCGGCCGCAGCGAAACCGCTGTTCCGCGTCATCCTCAACGACGGCACGGCGTTGGTTTCCTTCGGCGAGTTCACCCGCGTGGGCGACCGCATCGTCTTCTCGATGCCGCTCGATTCGCCGCGAGGCGATCGCCTTCAGCTCGTCAACCTTCCGGCATCCGCGGTGGACTGGGAGAGTACGCAGGAGTACACCGACGCCACGCGCTACGCGCAGTACGTCGCCACCCGCGCCGAAGCCGACTTCGCCGTGCTCACCGGTGAAGTGGCGCAAGCGCTCAGCGAGATCGCCCTCGCGAAAGACCCCGGGCGTCGCCTTCAGCTTACCGAGCAGACGCGCCGGATCATCGTCGCGTGGCCGATGGAGCACTACGGCTACCGATCGAACGACATCAACGACATGCTTTCGCTGCTCGAGGGCACGATCTCCGAGCTGCGCGGCGCGACCGGCGTCCGACAGTTCGGGTTCAGCCTGGTCGCCATGATCGAGCCGCCGACGATGCCGCTGCTGCTTGATCCGACGCCGTCGCAGGCGATCGACCAGGTGCTGCTGGCCGCCCGTCTCTCGGATGTCCCGGCCGAGCGGATCACGCTGCTGCGGTCAGCCATCGGCGTCATCGACGAGAAGGCACGGTCCCTGCCCAGGACCTGGGCGCGTCAGGCCCGCGCGTCGGCGCAGGCGATGTTGAACGCCGAGCTCGATGTGGAGCGGCGCTACGCCGACCTCTCGCGAGCTGCGACGGCGAAGGCCACGTCGGCGGCGGCCGAAGGCAACGTGCGCGGCGTCGAGCAGGCCGTCGCCAGACTGCAGAAGAACGACCGGGCGTTCGGCGAGAAGCGCAAGGATCAGGTGGCGAGCCTCCTCGCGCTCCTCCAGGATCGGCTCGACTCCGCGCGGCGACTGCGCCTGATGCGCGACCAGTGGGCCGGCAAAGCCGGAGCGTTTCGCGCCTACCGCCACGCGGTGTCCGGGCCGATCGCTCGGTTGGCGAGCCTCCGGTCGAAGCTCGAGGACGTCAAGGGACTTGCCGGTCCCGACGTGGCGTCGCTCCCGGACCTGATGCAGCGCTTCGAGCGGGTGTCGCGCCAGCTGGCGATGATCGCTCCGCCCCCGGACATGGCGCCGGCCCATGCCACGCTGCAATCTGCCGCCGACCTCGGGCAGCAGGCGATGCGCACGCGCGAACGAGCCGCCATGCAAGCCGACGTGGCCGCCGCGTGGGACGCGTCGTCGGCTGCCGCCGGCTCCATCCTGATGCTCGCCCAGGCGAGGCAGCAGGTCGACGCCATCTCCCGGCCGCCTGAACTCCGGTGATCACCCCTCGCACGATCAGGCTCGTTCGGGCCGACAGCCTGCCCTCGCTGCACCGCGCGCTCCTGTCGCTGGCCTGCGGCGGTGACCTGGCCGGGACGCGGCAGCGGGCCGTCATCGTGCCGACACGCGCTGCCGCCCAGCACCTCCGTCACACGCTCGAGAACCTGCACTTCGAATGGACGCCGCCCGGGCAGGACGCGGCGCTCGTGTTCCCGGAGCTGCTGACGCGAGATGACTGGTATCAGCGGATGCACGAGCGGGCCGGGTTCGCCGAGCCAAGGCTGTCCGCGCTCGAGCGCGAGGTCCTGCTCGGCGCCGCCGCCCGCGAGGCGGTCGAATCGGGCGCGGTCCCGCCGTTTCGCCTGCGACCAGGGCTGATCGCCGGGATGCTCGCCTTCTACGACGCGCTGCGTGCGCAGCAGCGCACCATCGACACGTTCGAGCGCGTCGTGGTTGGCGACCTCGAGCCACGCGCCGACGTTGATCGCGGCGCCGAACGCCTGCTGCGCCAGACGCGGTTCCTGGCCGCGGCGTTTCGTGCGTTCGAAGCGCGCCTGGCCTCTTCCGGCGGCCTCGACGAGCACGGCCTGCGGCAACGCCTGCTCGAACCAGGGACGACTTCCGGCTTCAGCCACATCGTGATCACCGTGGGCGATCGGACGGCCGAGCCCTCCGGCGGCCTGTACCCGGCGGACTTCGACCTGATGGTCCGGCTTCCGGACGTTCGCGCGATCGACATCGTCGCCACGTCTCGCCAGCTGGCCGCGGGGCTGGACGGACGACTGCGCGACCTCGTGCCCGAGCTCGAGGAGATCGAGGCCGAGGCGATCGCGACCTCGCCCAGGTTGACCGCTCCGGTCGGGGACCTGGCCAGGCTGCACTTCACGGCGCGCGACCGCGAGGAGGAACTGCGCGCGATTGCCCGCAGGATCAAGGAGACGGAGCGAGGGACCCAACCGACCCGGGCGCTCGACCGCGTGGCGGTCGTGTTCAAGCGCCCGTTGCCCTACATCTACCTCGCGCGGACCGTGTTCGACGCGGCGGGAATCGAGTACCAGGCGGCGGACGCGCTGCCGCTCGCGGCGGAACCGATGGCCGCGGCGCTCGATCTCCTGTTCGTTGTCGTCGAGTCCCGCTTCGCGAGGACCGCGCTCCTCGCGGTGCTGCGCTCGCCGCACCTGTCCGCGGACCCCGAGGCTGAGCGGATGACCGCGGAGGAGATAGACGCGTTCGATCGCGGCCTGGGAGAAGCGGGCTACCTGGGTGACCCGCAGGCGCTCGCGCGTCTCACCGAGGAGTGGTCGGGAAGCGGCGCACAGGCCGCGCGTGCGGCGGCGACGCTCGCCCTCGCCTTGCAGCCGTTGACCTTTGTCAGAAAGATGTCGGCGCACGCCGCGACGCTGCTGGACTTCCTCCGCGCCCATGAGCGGATGGACTTCCGCGACGACTCGATCCGGTCGCGCCATCTCCGCGCGCGCGCTGCGGTGCTCGGCGCCCTCGAACAACTGCGTCAGGCCGCGCTCGCCTTCGACGACCCGGAGAGGGGCTTCTCGGAGGTGGCTGCCACGATTCGCCGGTGGATCGAGTCTCAGACATTCTCGCCTCGCCTGGGCACGCGCGGCGTGCAGTTGGTGGACGCGCAGGCCGCTCGCTACGGGGCCTTCGACGTCGTCTACCTCGCCGGCCTGGCCGAAGGCGAGTGGCCGGAACCGTCCGGGCGGAACATCTTCTACCCGTCGTTCCTGCTCTCGCAGCTGGGATGGCCGCCGGAATCCGCGCGGCTGGCCGCGGCGCGCGCCGCCTTCGTCGATCTCCTGCGGCTCCCGCGCGAGCGGGTATCCGTCTTCACCTTCACGCTCGAGGACGATTCAATCGTCAACCCGTCGCCGCTGCTCGAGGAGGTGTCGCACAGCGGGCTGGAGGCGGACCGGGTCGATTCGCCTGAGACGCGCGTGTTCGTGGACGAGGCGCTTGGAGCCGCGCGGCCAGTCCAGGAGGCGGTGTCGGGCGATGCGCGAAGCTGGCTCGACCTCAGGCTCGGGCGGTCACCCGCCATCGCCCCGGAGTTCCACGGACATGCCGGCCCGGGGCGGCGGCGCGTTCACACCGTGACGGAGATCGACCGCTTCCTGCAGTGCCCGTTCAAGTATTTCGCGGCGACGATTCTCGAACTGCCCGAAGACGTGGCCGACGAGCCGTCGAGCACGCCGAGGGCGAAGGGCCAGTTCGTCCACGAGGTGTTCCGGGCGTTCTTCGACTCGTGGCAGACGGCAGGCGGCGGGACGATCACGGCCGACGTGCTCGTCGAGGCGCGCCTGCAGTTCGCGCAGGTGGCCAGCCGGCTGCTCGACACGCTGCCGGCCGCGGAAGCTGCCCTCGAGCGGATGCGACTGCTGGGCTCGGTGGGCACACCCGGTCTGGGAGAGATCGTCCTGGCTGCCGAGGCGTCCCGCCCCGCGCCGGTGCGCGAACGACTGCTCGAGTACTCGCTCGACGGCGAGTTCACCGTGGCGGCGCACGGCGTCACCCGCGCGGTCCGGTTGCGCGGGCAGGCCGACCGGATCGACCTGCTGGAGGACGGCCGCTTTCGGTTGGTCGACTACAAGAACGGACGCTCGCCCGAGCCGGCCCAGACGATCCAGTTGCCGGTCTACGCGGTCTGTGCCCAGCAGCAACTGCAGCGCACGCGCGGTGCGCGCTGGGAGGTGGGCGAGGCCAGCTACATCGCCTTTGGCGAGCGCAAGCCGGTCCGGGTGATGATCGACGACGGCCCCGACGCGGCGAGGAAGCTTGCCGACGGGCAGGAACGGTTGATCGACGCGATCGACCGGATCGAGCGGGGCGAGTTTCCGCCGCGGCCCGCCACGCGGCGTCTCTGCGGGTACTGCGAGTACTCCACCGTGTGCCGAAAGGACTACGTGGATGGCGACTGATCTGCGGCTGCCGTTCGACGATCCGCCGTCGCCCGTGGAGGTGATGATCGCCCGCGACCAGGCGGCGCGCGCGTGTGCCGTGGATCCCGCGCGCAACGTCGTGCTGGAAGCCTCGGCGGGCACCGGCAAGACGCACGTCCTGGTGACCCGGTATATCAACCTGCTGCGTGCCGGCGTAGACCCGGCCAACATCCTCGCCATCACGTTCACGCGCAAGGCGGCTGCGGAGATGCGCGAGCGCATCGTTCACGGCCTGCGCGAGATGGCGCGGGTGTCGCCCGCCGACGAGGCGCGCTGGCGAATGCTGCGCGACCGCATCGGGGATATCGCGATCAGCACGATCGACGCGTTCTGCTTCGCGCTGCTGCGCGAGTTCCCGCTCGAGGCCGATCTCGACCCTGGCTTCGACGTAGCCGACGAGACGGTGATGCCGCGGCTGGTCGAGGATGCCCTCGACGTCGCGCTACGCGCCGGGCGCCGGATTGCGGCCAGGGACGCCGACGTGGGCCTGCTGCTGGCGGCGCTGGGGGAGAGGAAGGTCCGCCTCGGATTGGCGGCCCTGCTCGATCGGCGGCTGTCGGCCGGTCCGACGATTCGCCGCTTCCTGTCGGCGGCCCACGGGCCGTCTCCCGCCGAGGCGCTCTCGCGCGTCGTCGGCCGCATGCAGGAGGCGCTGACGTCGATGGAGGGCGGGCTCGAGGCGTTCATCCAGGACGGGCCCGTCGAGCACGAAGGGCACGCGCTGGTCGCGGCCGATCTGCGCGCGATTGCGGCGGGCCTCGACGTGGGCGTGGACGTGGACGCAGGCGCGGAGCCCGAGGTGCGCGTCCACCCGGCGCGGGCCGTCCTCGATCGGGTGTCACGCTACTTCCTGAACGATGATGGCGAGCCGCGGTCGCGTCCCGGCCGCGGCGTCCTCAAGAAGCACTTCCTGTCGCCAGCCGCGTGGACGCGGCACTTGCGCGCCTTGGCGGAGGTAGCCCCGCAGGTGGCCGCGGCGCTCGAGACGTTCGACCGCGACGTGAACGTCGCGATGGTGCGGGCCGTGAGCCGCCTGTTCCGGATCGCCCGCTGGCGCTACCGGCAGGCACTCGACACGCAGGCCCTGGTGGACTTCCCAGAGGCGTTGTCGCGGGCGCTTCACCTCCTCCGGCAGATGGACGAGTTCGCCCAGAGCCGGTATCGCCTGGAAGCGCGGTACCACCACGTGCTCGTGGACGAGTTCCAGGACACGAACCCGTCGCAGTGGCGCCTCGTCGCCCGGCTGATCGAGTCGTGGGGCGAGGGATTCGGCCTCGCGCACGACGGCCCGCTACAGCCGTCGATCTTCATCGTGGGGGATCGCAAGCAGTCGATCTACGCGTTTCGCGACGCCGACGTCCGGATGCTGCGGCGCGCGCGGCGCTACATCGCGGCGCTGAGGCCGGACGGCAAGGTGCGCCGCACGATCGCGCGGAGCTTTCGCGCGGTCGCCGAGCTGCAGGCGTTCACCAACGACCTGTTCGCGTCGATCGACACGTCGGTCAAGCGGGCCGACGCCTTCCGCTTTACAGCGAGCGACCGGTTCCCGGTGGATGCGCCCCGGGCGGGGGGCGATCGGCTCGGCCTGATCGCGGCCGCCGGGGCGCAGGCCTCGGCCGCGGCGATCGCCGATGAGATCGGACGGTTGCTGTCGGATGGCGTCGTTCGCGATCGACAGACCGGTCTCTCGCGGTCCGCGCGCCCGGGCGACATCGCCATCCTGTTCAGGTCCCGCGAGAGCCACCGTGAGATCGAGGCCGCGCTCGAATCGCGCGGGATTCCAACCTACGTCTACAAGGGGCTGGGCTTCTTCGACGCCGACGAAGTGAAGGACCTCATAGCTCTCCTTCGCTGCCTGGGCAATCCCGCCTCGGCCTTGCGCGCGGCGGCGCTGCTCCGGTCACGGTTCGTTCGTCTGTCGGACCGGGCCGTCCGGCTGCTGGCGCCCCGGTTCGGCGCGTGGCTCACGGGGACCGAGGACTGGCCCGCCGGCCTGGACGACGAGGACCGCCGCGTGCTCGATCGGCTGCGGATGTCGCTGGCCCTCTGGCTGCCGCTCGTGGACCTCGTTCCGCCCGCCGAAGTGCTGGACCGGGTCATCGACGACGCGGCATACGCCTTCGAGCTGCGGGGGCCGCGGTCGATCCAGGCGCGCGAGAACCTCAAGAAGGTGCGCGCGATGGCCCGCCGCCTGCAGAACCGCGGCTACGCGACGATGTCACGCGTCGCCGATCACCTGGACCGACTGTCGGCGGGCGACGAGTCCAACGCGGTTGTGGACGCGCTGGACGCCGTGAACCTGATGACCGTCCACGCGGCCAAGGGACTGGAGTTCCCGTTCGTCTTCGTCACCAACCTGACGAGGGGAACGGGCGGGCGAGGTGATCCGATCGTGATCCTGCCGGCCGGCGCGAACGGGCGGCCGCTCGTGTCGGTGGGCGGAAGCCTGCCCGAGGCCGACGAGGTGATGCGCGAGCGCGACCGCGAAGAGACCAAGCGCCTGCTGTACGTCGCGATCACCCGGGCGCGCGAAAGGCTCTACCTGGCCGCCGTGCTGAAGCAGGGCCGCTTCCAGGCGGCGCCGGGCAGCCTCGGCGAAGTCCTGCCGGCATCGCTGCGCGAGGTGTTCACCCAGGCGCCCGGGGCCGCGGCGACGATCGAGTGGCGCGCGGAGAGCGGGGGCGTGCACACCTTCCGTCTCGCGACGGCGGGGCCAGACACCGCGACCCGGTCGGAATCAGCTGGCGCGGAAGTGGGCGACACGGGTGAAAGGCCAGGCGGGGCGGAGCGGACCGACTTCGCGCCATTGCGGGATGCGCGTGGCGAGCGCCGGGTGGGCGCAGCAGCCTATGCGATATCCACCGGCCCGGAGCCGACTTCCCCCGAGGCAGGAACGTCGGTTCAAGTCCAGGCGGGTCCGGACCCCGCCATGGTGGGCACCGTCGTCCATCGCCTATTCCAGCTCAGTCACGGGATGCCGGCCCCCGATCCCGTTTGGCTGGACCAGCGCGCCCGCGCGTTCATCCTGGGCCGGGAAGACAGGGATGCGCCTGGCACTGCCGGTCTGGTCTCGGCGGCAGTTGCGGCGTTTCTTACGCTGCGCGCACGGCCGGATCTCGCAGAACTGATCGACGGGGCAGTCTGCCACTACGAAGTCCCGTTCTCCTTGCGAGCGTCCCGGCCGGAAGATGCCGGCACCGATCGTGAGCCGGTGATCGTCAGGGGAAGCATCGATTGCCTCGCGCAGCGGCCGGATGGCGGCGCGACGGTGGTGGAGCTGAAGACGGGCCGGCCGCAGAGGTGGCACCAGACCCAGATCGATCTCTACGTGCGCGCGGCTCGCGGTCTGCTCCCTGGCGTCGCCGTGCACGGCCGTCTCATCTATCTCGACGCCGAACACTCCACGGTCTGAATCCTGCCTCGATGCAACCGGAGCCGCCTCGTGGGCGTCTAATCAGGTGGGCGGCCGATCGCCAGCGGGATCGTGGCAGGAGAGGAGAGGTGGATCGGATGATGATGACAAGCAGGCACACACGACTTCCCGCGATGCCGGAAGCCGCGCAGTTCCAATTGGAGACGCTGGATCGGCTGCCGTGCGGGTGCATTGTCGCGATCCACAGCGTCCCACCGTCGGGCGTCAGGGTCGTCTCGCTCGAGGCGAAGGGACCGCACTGCACGTTCGCGACCCACCGGGCCAACAAGGTCATCCGGCTGGGCGAGTCGTTCGACCCGTTCGGCTACGAGGACGGGGAGGATCTTTCCATCTGAAGGGAAACGGCGGTGCCCCACTCCCGCGCCCTGATTTCGGCCTCATCCTGTGAGGCGCCGACGAGCAGGACGGATCGGTAGGGACCGTTCTGGCCTGGCTGCGTAATCCATGCCACCCAATGGGGTCCGCGCGCCTCGCTGTGGACCTGGAACGTGGTTGCTGGCTGACGTTTCATGCTGTGTTTCCCTTCATCCCGGGGCTGGGCGGCAGGACCGAGAAGATCGTCATTGCTTCAGCAGGGTCTGATTCCGTACAATTCCTTGTGGTAAGCGGTCTCGAGCGTAGCGGCACAAGGAGCCCACTCATGGCGTTGACCTGTGTGAATTGCGGCAATTCCCGGAACTTTCTGGTCAAGACGTTGCAGATGCACGTCGTCCGACTGGAAGATGCACGGGTGGATGTCACCGAAGAAGGCCGGCCCGCCGTGCTCGAGGTGCTGTGCGACGAGTGCGACACGGCGCTGAACTTCGAAGAAGTCGAAGACGTCCTCCGGAAGGAAATCCTGCTGACGCTCGGGGCGCGGTAGCCGGCCGTCGCCTTACGCTACTTCCTGCCTTCCTGTTCAATCTCCTCGAAGTAATCACATTCGGGGCAGACCCACTCGCTGACCTTCCGGCGTTTCGCCTCGGAAGTGCCCGGCACGAGGTCTACCAGTTCCATATCCTTGCGGCGCATTCGTTCGCCGCACATCGGGCATTCCTTCGTGTCGGTCTTTGAAATCATGCGATATCCGGGCCGGATGGTACCACCCGTGCGTTGCCTTGACAAGGCTCGCGCATCGCTCCTATCGTAGCGAGTACTTCACAGCGGGGAAAAGAAACCCGGCCGAGCTTCTTTGGTCCCGGCTCGACCGGGTTATGCTGGACGGGAGATGAAGAAACACGTCGACCTGGTCGCCCTGCTCTTCATGCTGTGGGGCGGGATGTGCCTGCTGCTCAGCGTCTCGTTGCTCTCGACCGGGATCGCGGCGACCGCGATTGGGGCGGCGGCCACCGGGGCCGCGACGGGCGGCAAGCTGGCGGCGGGCATTGTCGCCGCCGTGTTCTTCACGCTGGCCGCGATCGGCTTCGTCTTCGGTTCCGCGCACCTCTGGGTCGGGTCGAGGCTGCGCCGTTTCCGCGAGTGGGCGAGGGCGTTTGCGATCGTCCTGTCCGTCGTGGACCTCTTTCTGATCCCGTTTGGAACCGCGCTGGGCCTCTACGCCCTCTGGGCGCTCATCCACGAGCGGTCGAAACCGCTCTTCGAGCAGGACCTTCCGGCCGTCCCTCGCGTCGAGCCCTGAGTCGGTCCGAACCGCCCCTCGCCCGTCCGCCTTGCCACCTTCAATCCGGCACGTCCACCGTTCCAACCGGCGTCCATGGACCGCATCGCGCGATCCGTTTGGCCGTGCGCCAACCGCCCACCAGGAACCCGTGGCGCTCTATCACGGTGATCGCGTAGTTGCTGCAGGTGGGCGTGAAGCGGCACTGCGCGCCGAGATGGCCTGACCAGTGGGTTTTATACCAACGGATTGCCGACAGGGCTGCGCGCGACGTCAGTTGCTCACGAGGAGGACGCGAGAGGTCGGCAGCGAGGAGCGCGAAACCGACGAGGCACAGGAGTGCGGCCACGCTCGCGAGGCGGACCAGGGCGGGCCGACGACGGAAGGCGGACCAGTTCCTCACAGGAGCCAGCCGTCAGACGTCTTGAACGGCCAAAGTGGTTGCGAATGCGTCAGGCTGTTCGACATCCATCTGGCCGTTCAAGACGTCTGGCCGCCCCGCGCTTCGCGGGGCCAGCCAACAGCGTTTCTGGTTCTAGCGGGGCGTGCCTTGAAACGGTCTGAGGCACGCCTCGCTAGAATTTGTCGGCGTATTCGCTGACGACAGGGATGATCAGGCGTTTGCCGCCGAAGGCCTTCACGACCGCCATGATGTGCATCACGAGGAAGGCCAGGAACGGAATGGGCACCAGCGCCACCAGCGCGCAGCCGATTCCTGCCGTCATCAGGCCGACGACGAGCGCCACCACGACGAGTCCCAGGAGCAGGAGCATCTCCGCCGTCATCAGCACGATGCCGTGCTTGGCGTGCCACTGCAGGTCGGCATCCTCTTTCTCCACCAGGAGCGGAATGACGGCGAACGGGGGCAGGTACGCGAGGACGAGCATGATCGACCGATTGCTCGGCTGCCCGTGGAATCCGCCCGGAGTGTCTGGTGCCTTCATGTGGATCTCGGCCCGGCCCTCGCCGCGCAGGAGGGCCGGCAAGGCGGAGAGCGGCGTCGGCCGCTCTCCGCTCCCGGATGCAAGATCCTCGCTCAGTCGTCCGCCCTCAGCAAGGCCGAAGGACTAGAACCGATCGGCGTACTGGCTGATGTACGGCAGCGTGAACCGCTCGCCGTTCACCCCCTTGACGATGCAGATGATGTGAACGACGAGGATCCCGATGGTCAGCCCGAACGAGATCAGCGCGCCGACGAGCGCGCCCAGGCACCCGATCACCGGGATGTGCCCGACGATGGTGCCGATGATCGAGAGACCGATGAACAACGCGACCTCGACGACGAGCAGCACCAGGCCGTGCTTGGCGTGCCACTGGACCTCCCTGTCGTTCTTTTCGACGAGCAGCGGGATGAGAGCCAGGAGGCCGAGGTATGCCAAGACGATCATAATCGTCCTGTTGCTCGAAGGGATGCTCGCTGGAGTGGGATCTGTCATGGCACTTCTCCTTGTTGACCAATGGATTCTGCGAGGTAGGCGAAGTGTACTGAAGCCCGGCCCACAGGTCCAGCGCAAAGACGCAACCGCGCAAAGACGCAACCGGAACGACGCGGGGTCAGCGCGCGCGTTGGCCGGCGTGCACGGCAGCCCCCAGCAGCCCTGCGTGCTGGTTGAGGATGACGGCGACCCTCACCTGCGACATGAACGCGGCCATCGGAGCCTTCGCCGAGAACGCCTCGATGAAGCGCCCGTCCTGAAGCGCCGGCAGGATCTTCGGCGCAATGCCTCCGCCGAGGAAGAGCCCCCCGGTGGCCACCGAGCGCAGGGCGAGGTTGCCGGCCTCCGCGCCGTACACCGAGACGAATATCTCCAGCGCACGCACGCAGCCGGCGCACCGCCGTTCGAGGGCCGACTGTGAGATCAGCGGGGGGGCCTGCGCCGGGTTGGCGCCGACCTCGCACACCTCGCATCCGCGCGGGTGCGTGAATCGATGGACGTTCATCAGTCCAGGCCCTGACAGGATGCGCTCGTAGTCGGCGCGGCCGTAGCGGGAGACCAGGTCCTGTAGCAGCGCGATCTCGTCCGGGGTCCGCGGCGCGAAATCGGCGTGCCCGCTCTCGGTGGGTGACGGGATGAACCGCCCGCCCACGTTGTGCAGCAGCGCCTCGCCCAGCCCGGTCCCGGCGGCAATCAGCGCGGCATTCCCGGTGGGAACCGGGCGGCCAGCCTGCAGGACCGCCAGTTCGTCCGGACGGAGCACCGGCACCGAATACGCCATCGACTCGAGGTCGTTCAACAGCGTCACCAGGGGAGTCCCGAGCCGCTCCGCCATCGCTGCCGCGTCCACATGCCATGGCACGTTGGTCAGCCGGGCCACCTGCTCGACGATCGGGCCCGCCACGCCAAATGTGGCCGCGACGATGTCCGACGCTTCGACGCCCCGAGCCTGCAGGAACTCGGCGAGAATCGCCTCGAGACTGGGGAAATCGCGCGTGGTGAAGGCCCGAACGTCGACGAGTTCGGGCCGCTGGCCTGCGGCCGAAAACAGGCCGATCAGCGTCTTGGTCGCTCCGATGTCACCTGCGAGCAGCATTGCGTGATTCTACCAGCACACGCGCCCGAGACGCCCCGGGAGCGCGCCTCGAACGCGCCGTTGACTTTCGGCCGGGTCTCCTGCATCGTAACGCGCGTGAGCCCAGCTCCTCCCGAGGTCATTCAATCGCTGCTGGCCGGCCAGTTCGTCGCCTTCACCGGGCGACTGTCGTCGCTCAGCCGTAAGGAGGCGCGGTTGCTCGTGGCGCGGCTCGGTGGCACCGTGATCGACGAGGTCAGCGCGAAGACCACCATGCTGGTGGTCGGGGCAAGCCTTGGGGCGGCGGCCGGCCAACGCAGCGCGACGTCCGACGGCGACGAGGAAAAGAACCAGAAGATCCGGCGGGCCAGGGCGATCATCGCCCGCGAGCCTGACCGAATCCGGATCGTCGCTGAAGAAGAGTTCTGCGCGCTGGCCGGGATCCCGTCACCGGCCACGCTGCGGCAACAGTGGTACGCGGTCCGCGACATCCTCGCCATGTACCCGGGGTTGCGCGAGGACCACCTGCACTGCCTGCAGAAGTGGAACCTGATACGGCCGGCGCTGCGGACAAACGGCGAAACCTACTTCTCGTTTCCCGATCTCACGGTCGTCCGGCAGGCGCACGCGGAACTCGAGCGCGGCGCGTCGTTCCGCGCCGTGCTGCGTTCGCTCCAGGCGTCGCGCGAAGGACAACTGAGCCTGGACTTCTGGCTGGAGGCCGAGCCGGCGAAGGTGATTCGCCTCACCCGCCCACCGGCGCCCGACCAAGGCCGGCCGGGCATCGACACCGCGGCGGCCGAGGACTCCTTCAAGGTCGCATCCGCGCTCGACGATGGCGACCCCCGCAAACAACTGGCGGCGAGCCGGGCCTACCGGCGGGCGCTCGAAATCGACCCATACCTCGTGCCGGCGCTCATCAACCTGGCCAACATCCACTACGCGCTCGATCACCTGCCAGAAGCCGAGGCGCTCTACGAGCGGGCCATCGCCCTCGAGTCGAACGTGTTCGAGGCGCACTTCAACCTCGCGAACGTCTATCACGACCTCAGACGCCTCGAAGAAGCCCGCTCCGCCTATGAAGCGGCGCTCCAGCTGAACGCCGACTATGCCGACGCACACTTCTACCTCGCGGTGACGCTCGAGAAACTCGGGCGTTCACAGCAGGCGCGCGCGCATTGGAGGCGGTACCGCGATCTCGCGCCAGACGGCGAGTGGGTGCAGCTGGCCAGCGAGTTCGGCGAATGAACAGGACGCCCGGCGTTCAGTAGCGGTCGCCGAAATATTCCCGCTTCTTCGGGGTCCGGCGGAGTTTGTAGAAGGCACACCCCGGGCACCAGGCTTCCGGGTCGAAGCCGTTGGCCCCAGTGATTGGCAGGACATCACGGTGGCCGCAGCACTCCGGCATCCCGTTCTCAGCCGCCTTCCGCCACCGGCAGGACCGGAACCGTTCCACGGCTGCCGACACCAAGACAGGCGCCTCGGCAGGGCCTGCCGTAGGTACTTCTGAGGTCACAAACGGGTCGTCTACGACCGGTTTTTCGTATACCGACAACTTATCCTCGTGTCTCGAGACTGAAGGAATTGCCCGAACTCCTCGCGTATCAAACATTGTGCCACATGCACCCGCCCGGAGCAATCGACGCCGGTAGAACCATCACAGATTGCGCACGGCTTGTTCCACGCGGGCTGTAAGGCTCGCGTAATCTTCGCCTTTCAGGTCGATCGCGGCGCCAAAAGCGACCCGGACGCGGCCCGGGCGCGCCACCTTCCACGACTTGTGAAGGACCCGGTCCACCCCATCGAGCCGGACGGGTACGATAGGCACGGCGAGCCGCGCTCCGATCATCCCCACGCCCGGACGGAACGCGCCTATCGTACCGGTCTCTGAGCGTTCCCCTTCCGGGTAGATCAGGACCGACCACCCATCGCTCACCAGGTCGCCGATGTAGCGAAGCGTGTTCCGCGCGCCCGTCTCGCGTTGTGGCAGCGGGAACGCGTTGAAGAAGAAGGCGGCCAGGTAGTACAGCGCTCCGACCCGAAGGCGCTCCCGCCGCGTGCGGCCAGCCGGATGGAAGTGCGCCTGGAAGAAATCCTTCGCCATCGCCACCGCCACCCGCCGTCGCCATCGACCCGGCAGCGCGGCGAGGATGACCGGCGTGTCCATGTGACTCTGGTGATTGGATGCAAACACGACCGGCCCGTCGATCGCGGCAAGGTGCTCCGCTCCCTCGACATATATCCCCGCGAAAAGCCGAGTGAGCGGGAGCAGCCAGGCCGCCTGGCTGACCCTCCGCACCTGGCTGACGACCGCGCGGCGGTTCCACGCCGGCATCTTCCACGGATCGTCTGCACGGTGGGCGGCGGCCGCCACGCCGGGCGTCGCCAGCAGCGAACGGATGTCGTCCAGGCTTCGCGCCTCGGCGAACCGCGCCTCGTCGATGCTCGCCTGGAATGTCTCCTCGAGCGCCACCATCAACTCGACCCGCTCCAGCGAGCTGAGGCCCAGTTCCTCGATCGTCGTCTCGGGGCGAAGCTCGCGGCCGCCGGCGTAACGGGCGAGCAGCGTTTCCAGTGACGGCCCCCCGGTCGGCGCGTCCTGCGATGCCTGGCCGGTCTGGGCCCACTGTTTGATAACCCGTCGCTTGAGCTTGCGGGTGCCTTCGGTGCGGGGCAGTTCCGGGGTCGGCCAGATAGAGATCCCGCGGATTCGCTGGTGGTCCGCCAGGCGGCGGTTCGCTTCGCGAACGATCCGGTCGGTGTCGGCGCCCGGTTCCACCGTCACCACCGCGTGCACGCGCTCCTCGCTGAGGTGCCCGAGGCCGACGACGGCAGAGTCGCGAACGCCGGGCTGCTCGTTCACGACGCGTTCGACGTCCTCGGGGAAGACGTTCAGCCCCTCGGGCGTCACGATCATCTCCTTCTTGCGTCCCCGGACGAACAACTGCCCGTGTTCGTCGAGTTCGCCGATATCGCCCGTGTGCAGCCACCCGCCCTCGAACGCCTCGGCCGTTTCCCGCTCCGCGCCGAAGTACCCGCGCGTCACGTTTTCACCTTTCACGAGGATCTCGCCATCCGGTGCAATCCTCACCTCGACGCCGCCGATCGCCTTCCCGACCGACCCCTTGCGCGCGGCAAACGGGTGGTTCAACGTCACGATCGGCGAGGTTTCCGTGAGACCGTATCCCTGAATCACCAGGAAGCCGAGCTGGGACCAGAAAAGTTCGAGTGCGGGTTCGAGCGGGGCCGCTCCAACCACGAAGCTCCAGAACTTGGCGCCGAAGGCGCGGTGCACGGCGCGGTAGTGCCACCAGCGCCGCGCGACGTGACGCGGCGCTGGCAGCGGGTCGGCGGCGCCCGGCACGCTCCTTCGCACGTGTTCGGCGAGGACGTCGAGGATCTTCGGCACCGACACCAGCACCGATACCCGTCGCTTCCTCACCTGCGCGACGATCTCTGCCGGGTTGTAGCCCCGCATGAAGATGACGGTGCCCGGAAGCATCGGCGGGATGAACGTGGCCATGGCCTGGCCGAACATGTGGCTGAGCGGCAGCAGGTTCAGGAATCGCAGCGGGAAGAACGGGCGGCCCCATGTCCGGTACTTCAGCACCTCGCCCTCGATCGGGACGATGTTCGCGAGGACATTGCGATGGGTGATGATGACGCCTTTGGGTTCGGCGGTTGCCCCCGACGTGAAGAGGATCTCCGCCACATCGTCGCGCGTCAGCGCGACTGACGGGGCGCGTCTGCGGTCGTGCCAGTCGAGTTGCGACATCCGCCAGACGGAGCAGCCACCGGGCAGTCCCGCGCCCGCGGCGTCCTCTGCGGGCGCCGCTGTGACCTCGTCGCCGACGAGCGCCACGCGCGCCCGAACCACGGCGCCGACCCGGCGAGCGAAGTCGAGCGAGGAGCGGTAATCGACCGGCACGACGATCACGCCCGCGAGCACGCAGCCCCAGAACGCGGCGATCCACTCAGGCCGGTTCTCTGCCCAGAACAGGACCGCGTCGCCCTTGACGAGGCCGGCGGCGTGCAGCCGCGCCGCGAATCCCCTGGCCGCGGCGCCCACGTCCTCGTACCGATACCGACGCGTCCGGAACCCGTCGTCGTACACCAGGAAGTCGCCGGTCTTCGAGGCGAGATCCTCGAAGAAGCCGGCCAGCGTGTCGCGGTGCATGCGCTGATTCTACCGTCAATCGCCCGGACGCCCCGGGGGGGCCGTGCCGCCGGGCACCGGCCGGCGCCCGGCTGGGCTACAATGTCCCAAAGACCCGTTGATGCACTGATCTGGCGACAGAGCCGCGCCGGCGGCGTCGAGGTTCCCGATGCGTATCTTCTTAACAGGTGCCAGCGGCTATATCGGGTCGGCCATCCTCGGGGCGTTCGCCCGGGCGGGTCACCACGTGACCGGCCTGGTTCGCAATTCCGAGAAGGCCGACCAGGTGGCGTCGCATGGCGGGGTGCCGCTGATTGGCGACCTGCGCGACCCCTCGTCCTACCGCCAGGCCGCCGAGGGGCACGACGCGTTCATCCACGCCGGATTCGACGGATCCCGCGTCGTGGAGACGGATCGTTCAGCGATCGAGACGCTGATCGCCGCCGCCCGCGTGGGCGATCCCGGGCGCCCGCGCGTGGTGATCTACACGTCGGGAGTCTGGATTCTGGGGCACACGCGGCAGCCTGCCGCGGAAGACGCGCCGCTGGACCCGGCAGCGATCTCCGCCTACCGCCCTGGCCACGAACAGATCGTCCTGGCGGCGGCAGGTGAAGGGCTGCGGACGGCGGTGGTGAGGCCCGGGATCGTCTACGGCGGGTCGCGCGGAATCGTGGGCGACATATTCCGCGACGCGGTAAACGGCCTGGTTCACATCATCGGCACCGGCGAAAACCGCTGGCCGACCGTGTACGATCGCGACGTGGCCGACCTCTATGTGCGCCTCGCCCTCCACGCCGACGCGTCAGGCGTGTTCCACGCGACCGACGAAAGCGACGAGCGCGTCAATGACATCGTCGAGGCGATCGTGGCACATGCGCCTAACACGCCGGACGTGCGGCGCGTTCCGCTCGAGGAAGCCAGAGCCAAACACGGCCCCTACGCGCTCGCGCTGGTGCTCGACCAGGTCGTGCGCAGCCCGCGGGCCCGGGCGCTGGGCTGGGCGCCGACGCTCCGGTCAATCGCGGGCAACGCGGCCCGCTTGTTCGAGGAGTGGCGGGCAAAGGCGGTGTAAGGCCATGGCGAGGGCAGGGTCAGCATTTCTGTCTGTGCTAGCATTCCCGCATGCCTGAGCTCCTCTCTCTCGACGACATCCGCGCCGCTGCGACCCGCATTGCTTGCGTGGCTCGTGTCACCCCGTTGCTCGAGGCTCGCGCCTTGAGTGCCTGGGGCGGTTCGACCGCCGTCCCCCTGCTGCTCAAGTGCGAGAACCTGCAAGTGGGCGGGGCGTTCAAGATCCGCGGCGCCTACAACATGGCCTCGGGGCTCCCCGAGTCCGTTCGTCGCCGGGGCCTGCTGACGTACTCCTCGGGCAACCATGGCCTCGCAATTGCCCTCACCGCGCGCCTGCTCGGGGTTCCCGCCGTGATCGTGATGCCGACGACGGCGCCGGCCGTGAAGGTGGAGGGGGCGCGCGCGCTGGGGGCCGACGTGCTGTTCGAGGGCACGACGACCATCGAGCGCAAGGCACGCGCCGAGGCCGAGGCCGAACGGCGGGGTCTGACGATCGTACCTCCATTCGACCACCTGCAGATCGCGGCGGGACAGGGCACGATCGGTCTCGAGATCCTGGAACAGTGCCCCACCGTGGCCACGGTGTACGTCCAGATGAGTGGCGGCGGCCTCATCTCCGGCGTCGCCACGGCCCTGAAGCGCAGCCGTCCCTCGGTCTGCGTTGTCGGTGTCGAACCGGTCGGCGTGGCGCGCATGACGGCGTCGCTGGCGGCCGGTCACCCGGTGACGATCCCGATCACGCCTGGCATCGCGGACGGCCTGCTGGCCGTGCGCCCAGGAGAGGTCACGTTCCCGCACGTGCAGGCGTTCGTGGACCGGGTGGTCACGATCGACGATGGCGCCATCGTCAGCGCGTTGCAGTGGCTGTTCCGCGAGGCCAAGGTGGTGGCTGAGCCGAGTGGCGCGATTACCGTGGCGGCGGCGCTGGCGGACGGCGCGGCCGGGCGCCTGGACCCACGCGGCCCTGCCGTCGCCGTGATCAGCGGCGGGAACGTGGAGAAGGACGCGTTCGCGAAGTTCCTGACTTTGGCGTGACGCCCGGTATGCGGCTTCCGGCATGCGCCTCGCGGCCCACCCGACGCAGGCCGTTTCAGGTAACCATCCTGTCCACGATATCCCCGGCATCGTGAGGACCGGCGCCGTGAGCGGTTAGTTCGTCAACACGGCCGCCAGTCGCAAGCCGCCAGTCGCAAGCCGGACTGCCGTGCCGAGGCTGCCCCGGGATCATGACCGCAAGATCTCCTTCGCGGCGGCGACGCCTTCTTCCGCCGTCGTAATCTCGCCGTCGAGCTGACGTTCGTACACCTGCTTGAGGATGGCGCCGATCTGCGGCCCGGGCTCGAGGCCGAGCGCCAGCAGGTGGCGGCCAAGCAGCAGCGGCTTCGGCGCCTTGTGCTCGACGCCGAGCGCCCGCGCCCGCTCGAGGAACCACGCCATCGCGGAGCAGTCGAACTCGCCAGCGCGCCCCAGGCAGTCGGCCGCGGCGAGCCTGGCCAGCAGTTCGAGATCCACCTTCTGCGCCAGGCGGCGGAACGCCCCGTCGCCGACCTCGTCGCGCACCTTGTGCCAGGACCCCGGTTTCAGGTGATGCGCCGTGAGGCCGAAGACCTGCGCGCGAACATCGACCCCGTCCACGGAGTGGACGTTCAGCCGGTCGAGCAGCGCGCGAGAGGGCGCCACGCCCGCTTCCTCATGGTTGTGCGACCGAATCCGCCCGTCGAAGAACGCCGTGGTGGACGGCTTGCCGAAGTCGTGGCACACCGCGCCGAGCATGACGGCGATCTTCGCAAAGCGCGGCAGGTCGTCGATGTGGCTGCGCGCCCGGTCGATCACCATCAGCGTGTGAATCCACACGTCGCCTTCCGGGTGCCACTCCGGTTCCTGCTCGCACCCGATCAGCGCGGCCATCTCGGGGAGCAGGCGCGCGACGACCCCGGCGTCGAGCGCGAAGCGAAAACCGAGCGACGGGTGCGCGGGAAGGAGCAGCAGTTTCTCGAACTCCGCCCAGATGCGCTCCGGCGGCAGGTCGTCGAGCGGGATGGCCCTGCAGATCTCCATGGTCTCTGTGGTCACCGTCAGCTCGAAGCGGGCGACGAACTGCATCGCGCGAAGGACCCGCAGGCTGTCATCGACGAACGTGGCGCGATCGACGACCCTGAGGACGCGTGCGTCGAGATCGGCACGGCCGCCGCGCGGGTCGAGGTACTCGCCCGTCAGGGGGTCCCAGGCGATCGCGTTGATCGTGAAATCGCGTCGCCGGGAGGCCTCGGAGACCGACATGGCGGGATCGCCTTCGACGAGGAAGCCGCGGTGCCCGCGACCGACCTTTGACTCGCGGCGAGGCAGCGACACGTCGATGTCGCCCAGTTTGTAGACCGTGAAACTCTCGCCGATCGTCTCCACGCGGCCGAACTGCCCGAGCAGTTCGTGCAGCAAAGCGGCCGGTACCCCATAGACTTCGAGATCGATATCCTTCGACGTGAGACCGAGCAGGCGGTCGCGCACCCAACCGCCGACAATCAGCGCCCGTCCGCCCGCATGACGGACAGCCTCGGCGATCGCCTTCGCTCGCTCCACCTCTCGATCGGTCGGTGACATCGAGCGGATCGTATCACCGAAGGAAACCGGATTCAGCGATTCAGACCGTCGCCTGCGCCCCGCGACTCCCACGAAGCAAGAAGGTCAACACACACCCCGCCAGAAACCCGCCGATGTGCGCCATGTAAGCGACGCCACCCGTCTGCGCTGTGTTGGCAATGGAACCGATGCCGCTAAAGAACTGCAGAACGATCCAGACCCCAATGACTATCAGCGCGGGCACTTGAATCACTTGTTGGCCCTGCAATACTCTGACCTTTCCCCGTGGGAACAGCAGAATGTAAGCGCCGAGCACCCCTGCAATCGCCCCCGATGCTCCCAAGTTCGGCACGTGTGATCCGAGGCTAAACGCCAACTGTGCAAAAGTTGCCGCAAGCCCACAGAGTAGGTAGAAGATTGTGAACGTGATGTGCCCGAAACGGTCTTCCACATTGTCACCGAAGATCCACAAGTAAAGCATGTTGCCTCCCAGGTGAACCCACCCGGCATGCATGAACATGGAAGTGAAGAGCGTCAGAAAATCACCGAAGGGAGTGGCAAGGAAGCGGCTAGGAACGAAAGCCCACTTCCCAATAAAGACGTCACCGCCACTCTGCTCTACAAGGAAACACAGGACGTTCAGAGCGATCAGGGCATACGTGACCAGCGGAACAGTTCTGCGAGAGGTATCATCATCACCGATTGGGATCATAGGATTTACTTCCTTTGACTCTCGTTGGACTTGTCACAGCTGCAACTGAAGGAAAAGCGCCCAACCGTTGCTTCCAGGCGACGGCTGGAAGCAACGGTTGGGGCTAGAGGATGTCCAGCCCGATGTGCTTTGCCATCAGGTCAAAATCCGAATCGTGGTGGACGAGTTGGAGTCCATGCTCGGCACAGAAGGTTCCGATGAGTACATCGATCGTCTTTCGAACCGTCACGCCCTTCGATCTGAGAAGCCGGTAATTGGAGGCCGACTTCTCCGCAATGCTGAAACCGACCATATCGAACCGCGGGAGCGAAAGCAGCAGGGATGAGACCTCGCCTCTCTCGCGGGACGACCGGATGCCCTGCATCACCTCGCAGTACACGAGATCCCCGATCCCGACGAGATCTTGCTCGAGGCACCGGTCGACTTTCTCTACGACATCCGGCACTCCGCCCCTGAAATACTCGACCCAAGCTGACGTCTCGACGATGACCATGTCAGTCCCTTCTCATGTCCTCGAGATCGCCCTCCCATGCTATCTTGCCCTTCAGGAGACGAAGTTTCTTCTGACTGTTGACTTGGACAAGGAGACGCAGTCCAGACTCGATGGCGGACCTCTTTGTGCGACAGCCACTGGAGCGAAGTGCTCTTGACATCAGCTTGTCATCAATCACGACGTTCGTTCTCACATTACACCTCCATCGTGTGTATGTAGGATACACATTCAGGTGGTGTTCATCAAGGCCCAACGCCTTGGAGATGGCGTCCAGGATCAGTGTGTCCGCGAGTGGGAAGGGGCGAACAAGTGCTCGATCGTGCGCGCGTAGTAGCGCAGCAACGACCGGTTGCGGACGCGGTAGCGGTTCGGCTCGACGACGAGCACGCCGCGCCCCTCGAGTGGGCGGCTCGCCTCGGCGACCGCCTGCCGCCCGCTCTCGACGGACAGGTTCGCCCCTCGTTCGCGGAGCCGGCCCAGCATCTCGTCGATCCGCGCCTCGAGTTCGGGACGTTCGATCGACGGACGCATCGCGGCGGCGACTAGCGCCGTGGGCGTCACCTTGTAGAGGAGCCCGATGGCTTCGCGCGTCCGATGCGCCAGGTCGAGCACGTCCCGGCGCGACTGAGAGTTGTACTCCGACGTGTGGATCGGCGTGCCGAACGTGATGAAGGCGCGCGACCGATAGCCGACCGCGCAGCGCATCATCTCTGCCAGCTCGCGCGTGAATGGCCGCTGCCGACGCTTCACGCCCTGGCGGGCCAGGATGCGGTCCTCCAGCACCAGGTCGTACGACACGGCTATCGGCAGGATGACGAGCTCCTCGGTCTCCGACTGCATCGCCGCGTGGATCAGGCCGGTCTTCGGCGACATCAGCTCGCCGCTGTAGCTCCGCCCGCCCTCGATATAGAACAGCAGGTCGTGCTCGCGCAGGAGTTCGGCGACGTAGGCCTTCAGCGTGATCAGGTACGCGGGGTCCTTGGTGCCGCGCCGGATGGGGATCGCCCCGGTGACGTGCCGGTGCAGGAGGCCGAGCGGGCCGACGAAGAGGTTGATGCCAGCCGCGATGATCGGCGGCCTGACGCCGTTGTCGTCGAGCACGAGCGGTTCGACGAGATAGTCGGTGTGGCTCTTGTGGTTCGACGCGTAGATGACCCGGCCGGCGCCCGTCGCGGCCACCGCCTGCTCGATGTGCTCCACGTGCCGCTCGATCTTTCGGAGGATCGGGTAGACCGGGTGCTTGAGCGCGCGGTACAACGTGTAGCGCTGCGTCGTGCGCAGTTCGTCCAGGTAGGCGTAGACCCGTTCGTATGCCGTCTCCGAGCTTTCGCCGTGCGTGCCCTGCAGGTATCGCACGACCTCTTCGCGGGCGAGAACGGCCTGGGACAGATCGTCGAGCATCGTGATGTCCGGCAACTATAGCACTGCGCACACGGCGTCGGCGAACGCCGTCGTGGTCGCCGCCCCACCCAGGTCGCGCGTGCGGGCGCGGCCGTCGGTCAGCACCGTGGCGAGCGCCTGCCGGATGCTGGTCGCGGCCTCTCCCTCGCCGATGTGCTGAAGCATCATGATCGCCGACAGCAGCAGCGCGGTCGGGTTGGCCAGGTCCTGCCCGGCGATATCCGGCGCCGTGCCGTGCACCGCCTCGAACACGGCCATGTCCCGGCCGAGATTGGCGCTGCCCACTACGCCCAGGCCGCCGACGAGGCCGGCGCAGAGGTCGGAGACGATGTCGCCGTAGAGGTTCGGCATGAGCAGGACGTCGAACATCTCCGGGTGCATCACCAGGTGCATGCAGGTGGCGTCCACGATCCGCTCGTCGTAGGTGATCTCCGGGTACTCCTTCGCCATCTGGCGGGCGCACGACAGGAAGAGGCCGTCGCCCATCTTCATGATGTTCGCCTTGTGCACTCCGGTCACGCGGGTGCGGCCGTTCCGGCGCGCATGCTCGAAGGCGAAGCGCGCGATCCGGGTCGAGGCCGTCTGGGTGATCACCTTCATGCTGACCATCACGCCGGGCACCACCTCGTGCTCGAGCCCCGAGTAGAGGTCCTCGGTATTCTCGCGGACCAGGACGAGGTCGAGGTCGCCGAACCGGGCCGGCACGCCCGGCAGGCTGAAGACCGGGCGGAGGTTCGCGAACAGGTCCAGGGCCTTCCGCAGCCCGACGTTCACGCTGGTGAAGCCCCGGCCAATCGGCGTGGTCACCGGGCCCTTGAGCGCAACCTTGTTGCGGCGGACCGAGTCCACGAGGCTGGCGGGGAGCGGGTCCCCGCCGCGCTCGACGGCGGTCTGGCCGGCGTCCTCCTGCTCCCACGTGATCCGCACACCGGCCGCGTCGATGATCCGCACGACCGCGCGCGTGACTTCGGGACCGATCCCGTCGCCGGGAATGAGCGTGATGGTATGTGCCATGGCTGCTCCCATTATAATGGGTCGATCGGCCGCTTGACGGTCAGTCCTTCATCCTGCGCCGACCGTCGCCATCCTCGCGGCGCGGCGAGATCACCTGGAGGTCACGAGTGCCTGCTGACAACGCGCTGGTTCCCACCCTGCACAACATCGCCACCCGCCTCCGGATCGAGTCGATCCGTGCGACGACAGAGGCTGGCAGCGGTCACCCGTCCACGTGCTGTTCCGCGGCCGACATCGTGGCGGCGTTGTTCTTCGCCGAGATGCGGTTCGATCCCGGGCGCCCGCAGGATCCCGACAACGACCGGTTCGTGTTGTCCAAGGGGCACGCGGCGCCGCTGCTGTATGCCGCGTGGGCCGAAGCCGGCGCGTTCGACCGCTCGGAACTGCTGAAGCTCCGGCAGATCGGGTCGGACCTCGAGGGGCATCCCACGCCCCGCCTGCCGTTCGTAGACGTGGCGACCGGCTCGCTCGGCCAGGGGATCTGCGCGGCCGTGGGGATTGCGCTCAACGCGCGGCGCATCGGGTCGGCCTATCGCACCTACGTGCTGCTCGGCGACGGCGAGTCGGCCGAGGGCTCGGTGTGGGAGGCCGCGGACGTCGCGCAGCACTACGAGCTGTCGAACCTGTGCGGTATTACGGACGTGAACGCGCTCGGTCAGAGCCAGGCGACGGCGTGGGGCCACGACATGGAGGCCTTTGCCCGACGGTGGCAGGCGTTCGGCTGGAACCCGATCGTGGTGGATGGCCACGACATCAATTTGCTGCTCGACGCGTTCGAACGCGCCCGGCACACCACCGACCGGCCGACGATGATCCTGGCGAAGACGATCAAGGGCAAGGGTGTGTCGTTCGTCGAGGGGCTCAACGGCTGGCACGGGCGTCCGCTGAAGAAGGACGAGGCGGTGCGCGCCATCGCCGAGCTCGAGGCGCAGTTTCTCGCGGAAGGCGGAGGCCGCGATGTGCCGCCCCCCGCGATCCAGCCGCCGCCGAAGACCAGCGGCCGCGAAGCCGCCGGGCGCGCCGAGGTCTCTCCCCCCACCTTCAAGCTCGGTGAGAGCATCGCGACCCGCGAGGCCTACGGCACCGCGCTCGTGAAGCTGGGCGAAGTGGACCCCAGAGTGGTCGTGCTCGACGCCGACGTGAAGAACTCGACCTTCAGCGACAAGTTCGAGAAGGTGTTTTCCGGCCGCTTCTACCAGAACTTCATCGCCGAGCAGGTGATGGTCGGGTCGGCCATGGGGCTCGCCAGCCGCGGCGCCATCGCGTTCCCATCCACCTTCGCGTGCTTTCTCACGCGCGCCTACGACTTCATCCGGATGGCCGCCATCAGCCGGCTGAACGTGAAGCTGGTCGGATCGCACGCGGGCGTGTCGATCGGCGAGGACGGCCCGTCGCAGATGGCGCTCGAGGACCTCGCGATGATGCGCGCCGAACCGAACATCGCGGTCCTCTACCCCTGCGACGCCGTCAGCACCGAGCGGCTGGTCACGGAGGCCGCCTACTACGACGGCCCGGCCTACATCCGGACGTCGCGGCCCAAGACGCCGGTCATCTACGGGCCAGATGAGCGGTTTCCGATCGGCGGCTGCAAGGTGCTGCGCGAGAGCACCGAGGACGTGGCGACGGTCATCGGCGCCGGCGTGACGGTCTTCGAAGCGCTGAAGGCTTACGACGAGCTGAAGAAGGCCGGCATCGCCATCCGCGTGATCGACCTGTATTCCGTCCAGCCGATCGACGAGACGACGCTGAGGCAGGCGGCGGCCGCCACGCGCGGGCAGATCGTGACGGTGGAAGACCACTACGCGGGCGGCGGGATTGGTGAGGCCGTCGCGGCGGCAACGACCGGCCTGGCGACCGTCCAGATCCTCGCGGTTCGTGAGATCCCGCGCAGCGGGAAGCCCGAGGAACTGTTCGACCGCTTCGGCATCTCGGCGAGCCACATCGTCAACGCCGTGCGGAAGATCGCCGGCTGACCCGTAGCCGCGGGCGACGGAGGGAGGAGCGACAATGTCCGAGAGGTTGGACCTGCAGCGGCGTTTCTTCGCGGAAGAGGTCCAGGCGGTGTGCAACCTCCGGACCCCGCAGTTGGTCGAGGCACTGGCGACGGTCCCTCGCGAGGCGTTCCTCCCGCCGGGGCCGTGGACCATTCGCGCGGAAGGTGACTACGGCGGTCCCCCGAGGCAGACGCCGGATGCCAGCCCGCGCCACATCTATCACAACATCTCGGTGGCCATCGACCCGGCGCGCCAGCTGTTCAACGGCGCGCCGGGAGTCGTGGCGATGTGCATCGACGCACTGGGGCTCGAGCCTGGAGACGCGGTGCTCCACGTGGGCTGCGGCCGCGGCTACTACAGCGCCATTATCGCGGAGTGCGTCGGCTCGTCCGGACGGTTGACGGCCATCGACATCGACCCGGACCTGGCCGCGGAGGCCGCGGCCGGCCTCGCGTCACGTGCCCATGTCGAGGCCAGGCAGGGCAATGGTGTCGAGGGAATTCCCGCCGCCGCGTACGACGCGATCCTCGTCAATGCCGGCGTGACGCACCCGCACGGGGCATGGCTGCGCGCGCTCAAGCCTCGCGGTCGCATCGTCCTGCCGCTCACGTTCACGATGCCGCAGATGGGCGCGATCGGCAAGGGCGTCATTGCGGTGCTTCGCGATACGGGCAGCCCCGAGTCGCTCGAGGCCCGCGTGCTCACGATGACCGCGATCTACTCGGCGGTAGGCATCCGGGACGCCGCCTTGAACGACAAGCTGGCCTCGGCCTTCATGCACGGGGCCTGGCCCGTCTTCACGCGCCTGCGCCGCGACGCGCACGAGGCGGCGCCAGCGTGCTGGCTGCACGGAGAAGGCTTCTGCCTGTCCGCCTGATGCCACACGACGCCGCCTCTTCTCCGCGCGTGATCCTGATCACCGGGGCCTCGTCGGGCATCGGGAAGGCGTGCGCGGAGTTCCTGCATGGGCAGGGCTACCGGGTCTACGGCACCAGCCGCCGGGTGCCGCGCGCGGTCGTCGACCCGCCCGCGTCGGATGGGCGACACCCCGCCTTCGAGCTGATTCCCCTCGACGTCACCTCGGACGAATCGGTCGAACGCGGCGTCGCAACCGTGGTGGCCCGCGAGGGACGCCTCGACGTCGTGGTGAACAACGCCGGATTCGGCCTCGCCGGCGCTGTTGAAGAGACGACGGTGGACGAGGCGCGCGAGCAGTTCGACACGAACTTCTTCGGCACGCTCCGGCTGTGCCGGGCCGTCCTCCCGACCATGCGGCAGCAGGGCGGCGGCTACATCCTCAATGTCAGCTCGATCGCCGGCCTGATAGGCATCCCGTTCCAGGCGCTCTACAGCGCCAGCAAGTTCGCCGTGGAAGGATTCACCGAGGCGCTGCGGCTGGAAGTGGCCCCGCACGGGATCCGCGTCGTGCTCGTGGAGCCGGGCGATTTCCGCACGGGCTTCACGGCCAGTCGGCGCCTGGCTCGCGCCGCGCATTCACCCGTTTACGCGGACCGCCAGGCGAAGGCGCTCGGCGTGATGGAGCGGGACGAAACCCGCGGCGCGACGCCCGAATCGGTGGCGCGTCTCGTGCACCGTATCATCCGGAGAGGGTCGCCCCGCCTGCGCTACGCCGTCGGCCCGGCGTCGGAAACGGTCGCGCTCGCCCTCAAGCGTCTCGCGCCCTCCCGCCTGTTCGAGTGGGGCATCGCCTCCTACTACCGGGTACGATAGCGGCGAGTGGCGTCCAGCGTGTCGCGGGTCCCGTTCCTGGTTGTCCGCATATGTCCCGCGTCAGTCTCGCCGTTCTCCTCTCGATCGTGTGCGTCGACGTTCTCGCCGCGCGCCCCGGGGTCACGTCCTGGCAGGGCCAGCAGCCCGTCTTTCGCGCTTCAGCAGACCTCGTTGTCGTGGACGTGTCCGTGATCGGTCGGAACGGGGCGCGGGCCGTGTGCAACTGACCGTCACCGAGGCCTTCGCCATCGTCCGATCGGACACGATGACGTTCCAGGATGTGTCCCAGCGCGAATGCGGAAGGCTGGAGCGCGATCCGCTCGCCCAGAAGGCGTGCACGGCCGATGTCACCGAGGAGGCCAGGCGGATCGTCATCGACGCGCGCAATCGCACGGCGGAGTTCGCCGCCGCGATGAGGAGCGTGCTCCAGTCGCTTCAGGCGATGAAGGCAGCCTTCCTGGCCGTGGCCGATCGTCCCGGCGCCGACGCGCCGGCGCTCCTGGCGTCGCTGACCCGGTATCGCAACCTCTACCTGGCGGCGGACGGCCGGCCCGAGCCGCTCATCGACGAGTGGGTGGCCTACGTCGCGTCGCGTGCGAAGAGGGATGCCGTCGCCCGCTCCAGGCCGCGCCCGCTCCCGCGCCGACGCGCACCGCCTCCACACGACTCGACACCCTGACCGGCGTTGACCTCTCCACGTGCCTCCACTGTCACCCGGGCACGATGGTCATCATCGAACGCTGGCCCCGCGGGCCGTGAGGCAGCCGGCGCCCCAGCGGCTCGGCGCCGCGGTGGACGGCCGCGAGAGCGAGGTTGGGACGCAAGAACCTGATGCAGCATAACGCCGTCAGCGTGCCAGCCTGAGGCGTTCAGAACCGGATGCTCTTGAGCGCAGGCGCCCGCCTGGCGGACATCGGCCACGACTCGCCCTGGCTGCCCATGATGTCTCCCGGCAGGAGAGGCCGCTCTGGAAGGACGTATTTCAGGTCCACCAACTTTTGGTCGCGGAACACGGTCATCGTCACCTCCGACCCGACCTTCAGTGTCGCCAGCGCCGCGATGACGTCGTCAGGCGTGCCGAGCGTCCTGCCGTTCATCCT
>Ga0209014_10000257_pt1 | contig 29985 bp, 30 predicted proteins | sample BarGraNGADG00212_FD_184491 | JGI IMG/M metagenome (GOLD analysis project Ga0209014, IMG submission 184491) | Arctic peat soil microbial communities from Barrow, Alaska - Barrow Graham LP Ref core NGADG0002-212 (SPAdes) (version 2) | ecosystem: Environmental > Terrestrial > Soil > Wetlands >...
TGCCGTCATGTGTCCGAAGACGTCCCGCCCCCCGCTGATTTAGGTCAGGGGGCCAGCTCGAGGATCGTCATCCGGTGCGCGGCTCGGGTGAGTGCGACATAGAGCACCCGGATGCCGCCCGGCGACTCTGCGGTGATCTCCGCCGGGTCCACGATGACGGTGGCGTCGTACTCAAGACCCTTGGTCGACATCGGGCCCACGACACTGACCCGGTCCGCCGAGTCGCCGTTCAGTGACGTCAGTGACGTCAGCGACGTGACCCACCGGGCGGGGGAGATGACGGCAACAGACCCCTCGACCTCGGCCAGCAGTGCCTGAACCGCATCGGCCACGGCGGCGGGGATCCCTTCTGGCGCAACCAACGTGGTGATCGGCGCGACTCCCGTCTCGCGTACGGCCTGCGGAAAGTCGGCGTCTGGCACCTCGTCCCGGATCACATCGGCGGCGTAGTCGAAGATCTCGCGCGCGTTGCGGTAGTTGGTGTCCATGTGGAACAGCGAGCGCACATGGCTACCGAAAGCCTGCTCACGTGCCTGACCCGCTTCAGCGGCATCGGGCCAGGAGGCCTGGGCCGCGTCGCCGACCACGGTCCAGGATGCCCAGCGACCGCGCCGACCGAGCATGCGCCACTGCATCGGCGAGATGTCCTGGGCCTCATCGATCAGCACGTGCGCATACTCCTCCGGCTTGTCCAGACGGCCCTTCATCAGCCGCTCGAGCATCGTGCGGGGGGTGACCTCGTACGCTGCCCGGCTGGTCTGCCAGGCCGTGTCGTCTCGGGTTGTGAGCTCGGGGACGCCGTGCTCGGAGTCGTCGTCGAGCTCCTCGATCTCATAGAAGCCGCGCTCCTCATGCTCGGGCTCGCGCATCGGGCCGAGCCGTGAGGCCATGTCGTCGAGGAGCGCCACGTCGGCAACCGACCAGGTCCCGGTCTCGATCGCCAACGCGACGGAGTCACTCAGCTGCGTGGCCTCGGCATCGCTCAGCACCCCTGCCGCGTGGCGGCGGGTCCGCTCGGGATCGGCCAGCCACAGCAGCACCTCGCGTGGATCGAGCGGTCGCCACCACTGACGCACGAACTTCTCGACATCCATGTGGTCGAGGAACTTGTCCATGAAGACGGAGCGCTCGCCCCCCATGTTGCCTGCCCATGCTGCCTCGGCCAGGGCCTGCGTCGCGGCGTCGAGCGCCAGGTTGCGCTGGTGGACCCGCAGCACCTGGGCGCGCACGCGGTCCAGCTCGGCCTGGTCGAGCCGGACCGCCCGGCCTGCGACGAAGACGCGCAGCTGGGTTGGTGCATTAGGGATGGCGTCCCGTGCCGCCCGCGCGAGGACCCGCCGAATCCGCATCGAACCCTTGATCGCCGCAGCCGCAGGGGTGTCGAGGCGCTCGGTGGTCACACCGTCAACAACGTCGCCGAGGGACCGCAGCGTCACCGTCTCCTCGCCGAGGGAGGGCAGGACCCGCTCGATGTATGCCGTGTAGGCCGCGGAGGGTCCCACGACCAGGATGCCGCCGGACTCGTAACGTCGACGATCGGAATACAGCAGGTAAGCGGCCCGGTGAAGCGCTACGACGGTCTTGCCGGTGCCGGGCCCCCCCGTTATCTCCGTGACTCCGCGTGCAGGCGCCCGGATTGCCTCATCCTGATGACGCTGGATGGTGGCGACGATGTCGCGCATCCGGGCGCCTCTGGTGCGGGTCAGGGCCGCCATGAGCGCTCCGTCACCAACGACCACGAGGTCTTCGGGCGCCTCGGCGACCATGAGGTCGTCCTCGATGCCGACGACGTCAGAACCCTTGCAGCGCAACACGCGTCGCCGCAGAACGCCCATCGGCTCGACCGGTGTCGAGCGATAGAACGGTGCCGCGGCGGGAGCCCGCCAGTCGATCACCAGCGGCTCGTACTCGTCGTCGCGGACACCGAGTCGACCGATGTACCGGACCTCGCGATGGGCGCCTTCCGAGGTGTCGTCATCGAGGTCCAGGCGCCCGAACACGAGGCCCTCGTACTGCGTCTCCAGCGTCGCGCGCCGCTTGTTGGCGTTGAACACCAGGGCATCGCGCTCGAACAGGCCGGTGATCTCCTCGTCGCGGACGTCGCCGGTGCGGTCGGTCCGGCCACGGGCGAGGCCCTCGGTCTCCACCAGGAGGGCTCGGGCGGTGGCCTTGGTGAGCTCGGCATAGACCATGTCCACGTGGGCCTGCTCGAGGGCGATCTGGGCTGCGAGGGCGGCCGGGGTCACGTGGGTGTGATGGCGTGGGGAAGGGTTGATCGGCTGATCCGAAAGGGTCACTGCACCGCCTGACTCAGGGTGTGGAACGCTGGATTCCGAACGAGGGTCCGCGAACGCGTATCCCCCATGCGGACCCACGAGTCTAGTCTGCGAAGGGTCCCGCCTGACGACCAGTCAGCCGATCTGGTCGAAAACCCGGTGTGGGTCTGGGTCAGGGCTAGATCCAGCCGCGGCGGGCAGCCTGGGCCCCGGCCTGGAACCGTGTCTTTGCATCGAGCCTGTCCATCAGAGCCCGCACCCGCCGCTCCACGGTGCGCAGGGAGACGCCGGACTGTCTTGCGATCGTCGCGTCGGAGCGACCATCAGACAACAAGGACAGGATGCGCGCGTCTCGGCGGTCCAGCTGCATCTGATCCAGGTGCATCATTTTCACGGGAGGTTCCACCCCAGCGGAGCTCATGCTGACATCGTGGCATTTTGGCGGTTATCCGACAATGGCTCCAACTACTCATCCGAGGGGTTTACGAAGGTCGTTGGATTTGCAAGAGTGTGTGTTAGCCGGATTGACCGGCCGGGCGCGAAGTGTCGCAGGTCCCCCCACCGGGCGACCACGCGCTTGGTCGCGACGCCCCCGGGAGATGCACCCCCTGCCTCCCGGGGACGTCGCGACACCTCACCGGCTCCGGCGCCATCACGTATACGCTTACCGCCCGTGAAGGTTCTCGTCATTGGTTCTGGGGCCCGTGAGCATGCCATCGTCAAGGCCCTGACTCTCGACCCGTCGGTCGACGCCGTCATCGCGGCACCCGGCAACCCGGGTATCGACACCATCGCGCTGTGCCGCGAGCTGCCACATGGCCTGCTCGACGCCGAGGGGATCGCCGCCCTCGCCGCCGCGCTGGGTGTGGACCTGGTTGTCGTCGGGCCTGAGGCCCCCCTTGTCGCGGGGGTGGCCGACGCGATACGCAGTCGGGGCATCGCCTGCTTCGGCCCGTCGGCGCAGGCTGCCCGGCTCGAGGGGAGCAAGGCGTTTGCCAAGGAGGTCATGGCAGCCGCCGGCGTGCCCACCGCCCTGGCCCACGTCTGCACCACCGTCGAGGAGGTGGTCGGCGCTCTGGACGCGCTTGGCGCCCCCTACGTGGTCAAAGACGATGGCCTGGCCGCAGGCAAGGGGGTCGTCGTGACGGACAACCGAGCCCAGGCCCTGGCGCACGCGGTTCAGTGCCTGTCCAAGCCGGATGGGCGCATCGTCGTCGAGGAGTTCCTTGATGGCCCCGAGGTCTCGCTCTTCTGCCTGACCGATGGGACCACCGTGGTGCCGCTAGCCCCGGCACAGGACTTCAAACGCGCTTTGGACAACGATGAAGGCCCCAACACCGGTGGGATGGGCGCATACTCGCCGCTGGACTGGGCTCCGGCTTCTCTGGTTCAGGATGTCGTCGACCGCGTCGCACAGCCAACTGTGGACGAGATGCGCCACCGGGGAACGCCCTTCGTCGGAGTGCTCTACGTCGGACTGGCCCTGACCTCGCGTGGTCCAAGGGTGATCGAGTTCAACGCACGGTTCGGGGACCCGGAGACGCAGGTGGTCCTGGCCCGCCTGGTCACGCCTCTTGGAGGGCTGCTCCAAGCGGCGGCTGTCGGCAAGCTCGACGAAGTCGCTACTCTGCGTTGGCGTCCGGAGCACGCGGTGGCCGTCGTCATCGCCTCCAAGGGTTACCCCGTGTCGCCTCGTAGCGGCGACATCATCGAGGGCCTGTCAGAGGTTGCGGACGACGCATACGTCTTGCACGCGGGCACGGCCCTGGCCACGGACGGCTCGATCGTGTCCGCCGGTGGGCGTGTCCTGTCTGTCGTCGCGACCGGTGACGATCTTGCCCAGGCGCGCGACCGCGCATACAGCGCCGTCAACCGGATCAGGCTCAAGGGTTCGCACCACCGCACCGACATCGCGCTTGCAGCCCAGCGCGGCGAGATCCTGGTCCCGGGCTGAGAGAGACTGTCGCCATGTCATCTGATCACCCGAAGGACCCACTGCCGCTCGCGCTACCCGGCTACGTCCCGGTCTACTCCGGCAAGGTCCGTGAGCTGTACGCGCCCATCGACGAGTCGACCGGGGTGGCACGCCAGGACCAGCTGCTGCTCGTGGCCACCGATCGCATCTCGGCGTTCGACTACATCCTGGACAGCGAGATCCCCGACAAGGGCAAGGTTCTCACCCAGCTCTCGCTCTGGTGGTTCGAGCAGCTGACCGACATCATCCCCAACCACGTGATCTCCACCCAGGTGCCGGAATCCGTGGCCGGGCGCGCGGTCCTCGTGCAGCGGCTCGACATGGTGATGGTCGAGTGCATCGGTCGGGCCTACCTGACCGGCAGCGGACTCACCGAGTATGACCAGACGTCTTCGGTCTGCGGCATTCCCCTGCCGCCCGGGCTGGAGGACGGCTCGTTGCTGCCCTCGCCGATCTTCACGCCGACCACCAAAGCGCCGATCGGTGAGCACGACCAGCCGATGACCTTCGCGCAGGTCGAAGCCCAGATCGGTATGCCGCTCGCGGCCAGAGTGCGCGACCTCACCATCTCGATCCTGGGGCGTGGCAACGAGATTGCCGCTGACCGCGGCATCCTGCTGGCCGATACCAAGGTGGAGTTCGGGCTCGACACGTCGCGTCCTGATGCCGAGGGGAACCCCACGATCGTGCTCGCCGACGAGGTGCTCACCCCGGACTCGTCGCGGTTCTGGCCGGCCGCCTCCTGGCATCCCGGCCGGGCCCAGGTCTCCTATGACAAGCAGTTCGTCCGCGACTGGCTCACCTCGGGCGCGAGCGGCTGGGACAGGTCGTCCGGTGCGACACCTCCGGCCTTGCCCGACAGCATCATCGAGGCCACACGAGCGAAGTACATCGAGGCCTTTGAGTCTCTGACCGGCCGGACCTTCAGCTGACGCGTACCTATAAACTCGGGCCGACCAACCCCCGTATCTGAGGAGAACCTCGCATGGGAAACGTCGTCGTCGACGTCATGCTCAAGTCCGAGATTCTCGACCCCCAGGGGCAGGCTGTCGCCGGTGCCTTGCCGCGGTTGGGATTCAACCAGTTCACCGATGTCCGCCAAGGAAAACGGTTCGTCCTGTCCGTGGAGGGTGAGGTCACCGACGAGGTGCTGGCCGCCGCGCGTGAGGCCGCGGAGACGATGCTGTCCAACCCCGTCATCGAGGACGTGGTCAGCGTTCGGGTGGAGCCGCAGGCATGAAGATCGGCGTCGTGACCTTCCCCGGCTCGCTCGACGACCACGACGCGAGCCGTGCTGTCCGCGTCGCCGGTGGGGAGCCCGTCTCGCTGTGGCATGGCGACGACTCGCTGCGCGACGTTGATGCGGTCGTGCTGCCCGGCGGCTTCTCCTACGGCGACTACCTGCGGGCCGGTGCCATTGCGCGCTTCGCGCCGGTGATGTCGGTCTTGATCCCCGCAGCGCAGGGAGGCTTGCCGGTCCTGGGCATCTGCAACGGTTTCCAGATCCTGTGCGAGTCTCACCTGCTGCCCGGCGCCATGATCCAGAACGACCACCGAACGTTCATCTGCCGCAGCCAGCGACTGCGCGTCGAGAACGCCACGACCGCCTGGACGTCGGACTATCAGCTCGGTGACGAGATCACCATTCCCCTGAAGAACCAGGACGGCCAGTACGTCGCCGACCGGTCGACGCTGGACGAGCTCGAAGGCGAGGGTCGGGTGGCCTTCCGCTACCTGGTTGCTGATGCGAGCGCGCACACCTACGACCGCTTCGCCGGCCGGAACCCCAACGGGTCCTACCGCGACATTGCCGGCATCACCAACGAACGCGGAAACGTCGTCGGCCTGATGCCGCACCCCGAGCACGCCGTCGAGGAGGGGTACGGCCCGTCCCTGGACGGCCTGAAGTTCTTCACGTCCGTCCTGAAGTCAGTGGTGAACGCATGACCGCAGTGGCAAAACTGAACATCGACACGGTCGGGGATGCCTCCACGACCCCGGACACCCCGCAGCCCTGGGCCGAGCTGGGGCTCAAGGATGACGAGTATGACCGCGTCAGGGAGATCCTCGGCCGCCGACCCACCATTGCCGAGCTGGCCATGTACTCCGTCATGTGGTCCGAGCACTGCTCGTACAAGTCCTCGAAGGTCCACCTCGCGCAGTTCAGCGAGAACACCACCGACGAGATGAACGCCAAGCTCCTGGTCGGCATCGGCGAGAACGCCGGCGTCGTCGACATCGGGGACGGCTGGGCGGTGACCTTCAAGGTCGAGAGCCACAACCACCCGTCGTACGTCGAGCCCTACCAGGGTGCGGCCACCGGCGTCGGCGGCATCGTCCGCGACATCATGTCCATGGGTGCGCGCCCGATTGCCGTCATGGACTCGCTGCGCTTCGGTGCCATTGACCACCCGGACACGCTGCGGGTGCTCCCGGGGATCGTGGCCGGCGTCGGTGGTTACGGAAACTGCCTCGGCCTGCCCAACATTGGTGGTGAGGTCGTCTTCGACTCCTGCTACCAGGGCAACCCGCTGGTCAACGCCCTCTCGGTCGGCAAGATGCGGATCGAGGACATCCACCTCGCCAAGGCCTCGGGCGTCGGCAACAAGGTCGTCCTGTTCGGGGCCAAGACCGGCGGGGACGGTATCGGTGGCGCCTCGGTCCTCGCGTCCGAGACGTTCGACGCCGACGGCCCGGCCAAGCGGCCTGCGGTCCAGGTCGGAGACCCGTTCGCGGAGAAGGTGTTGATCGAGTGCTGTCTGGCACTGTATGCCGCGCACGTGGTCGACGGCATCCAGGACCTCGGCGCCGCGGGCCTGTCCTGTGCGTTCAGTGAGCTCGCGTCCAACGGCGACGGCGGCATGCGGGTGTGGCTCGACCGGGCCCCGCTGCGTGACGCCACGTTGCGGGTCGAGGAGATCCTCATGTCCGAGTCCCAGGAGCGGATGATGGCGGTGGTTGCGCCGGCCAAGCTCGAGGAGTTCATGGCGATCACCAACCGCTGGGACGTCGAGGCCACAGTGGTCGGCGAGGTCACCGACGGCAAGCACCTCGAGGTCCTCTGGCAGGACGAGCTGATCGTCGACGTGCCGCCGCGGTCGGTTGCCCACGACGGGCCCGTCTACAACCGCCCGATGCAGCGACCGGCATACCTGGACGCCCTGCAGGCATCAGCTCCCGACCACCTGCCCCGCCCAGGCGACGGTGCGGGTCTCAGGGCAGCCCTGCTGGCCCTGATGGCGTCCCCGAACCTGTGCGACAAGTCGTGGATCACCGGCCAGTACGACCGCTACGTCATGGGCAACACCGCGCTCGCCATGCCTGATGACTCTGGCGTGCTGCGCGTCGATGAGGAGACCGGTCGCGGTGTCGCGATCTCGACCGACTGCAACAGCCGCTACGCCCAGCTCGACCCGTATGCCGGCGCCCAGCTGGCGCTCGCCGAGGCGTACCGCAACGTCGCGACTACCGGTGCGGTTCCCTTGGCGATCTCCGACTGCCTGAACTTCGGCTCCCCTGAGGACCCCGCGGTCATGTGGCAGTTCGCCGAGGCCGTGCGCGGCATCGCCGAGGGCTGCAGGACTCTCGGCATCCCGGTGACCGGCGGCAACGTCTCGCTGTACAACCAGACCGGGGACGTCGCCATCCATCCGACCCCCTTGGTGGCGGTCCTCGGCGTCATGGAGGACGTGGCGCGGCGGACGCCGTCGGGCTGGAAGACGCCTGGCCAGGCCATCTACCTCCTGGGAAGCACGGCTGACGAGTTCGGTGGCTCGGCCTGGACCGAGGTCGCGCATGGCCACCTCGGTGGTCTGCCACCGCGGGTTGACCTCCAGCGCGAGCGTCAGCTCGGCGAGATCCTGGTGACCGCCTCTCGCGAGGGCTTGGTCGAGGCCGCCCATGACCTCTCCGAAGGTGGCCTCGCCGTTGCTCTGGCCGAGGCGTCCCTGCGCAACGGCGTCGGTGCCCGGATCTGGCTGGATGACGTTTGCGAGCGCGACGGCGTCGACGCCTTCACGCTCCTGTTCAGCGAGTCGACCGGTAGGGCGATCGTCGCCGTGCCGCCCGCCTCGGAGGACCGGCTCATCGCCTTGTGCTCGGCGAAGGGCTTCGAGCATGCCCGCATCGGCGTGGTCGAGGACGAGGCTGGCGCGCTGGATGTCCGGGGTCAGTTCACCCTGCCGCTCGATGAGCTGCGCTCGGTCCACACCTCAACGCTGCCAACCGTCTTCGCCCCGCGCTGAGTACGACAGCAAGATGAGATGACTGTGGGTAATTCCGGGACTGCCGCTACCGATAACCTGCGCACCATCACGTGGTGCGTGCCAGCCCGTCCAACTGGGAGTTGGGCGCTTTGGGGCTGGGTTTGCTGGTGATCTTTGGTCTACCAGTCTGGGCCAGGCGCAGAGGTTCCCGCCCCCTGGATGCTGAGCAACCGCGCAAGTGAGGACTCGACGCCTCGGGCCGAGGTTTGGGACGCTCGTGACGTGGCTCCTCAGGTCGAACGACCCGGCCTGGGCCAACCGGCGCCGGCTGCTGACCGCCCATGAGCGCCTGCGCCCTGAAACCTTTGCGAAGATGTGGAACTCGCTGATCGACACCGGCGACCCCGGGGTGCAGATCCTTCAGGCATACGTGGCCAGATAGGAGGAGCTCCGCGCCCTGCTCAACCTGTCCGGCACAAACCCCGAACGCCACCTCATCCGCACGAGGTTGGACAGCTAAGCCGTCACCGTTTCCCAGCGGGGGTTCGGTAGCTCATCACCCTTGAGAGCGCGTGCGGTTGCGGGTCCTGAACTTTGATCCCGAATAGCCACCCATGCCAAGCAGGATCACCCAGAGAGGACCCGTCTTGCCGAGGGTGGGGGTGTTGGTGAGGACGCGCGCCAGTACGACAGCAAGTGAGATGACTGGGGCGAGTGCCTGGTCACAAAGGTCAAGATCGAAGACAGATCTCCGCGCCCCGGCGTGTGCCCGCCGCCCGTCATCGCTCAGTCCTCTGTGCGAGAGCCAGACCCAGCGCGGCCAGGACTCTTGGCTCGTCGGTGAAGTCGCCGATCAGGACTCGCACAGGAAGCGGTCGCTCCTTGATAAGGGTGGGCACAGCCAACACCCCGCGGGAGACAACTTCTGCGGGCTGCGCATAGATGTCGACGATGTTCAGGTCGTAGCCGGAGGGAGCGTATCGGTCGCACATGTCGCGCAGCCGACGCTCTGCCCGGGTGGAAGTGGGTGAGGCTCCGCTGACGAACAGGGTCAGCTGGAGTCGTTCCGGGGTTGGCGCCCATTCCCTTGTCTGTGGTTCGGAAGAGGTGCTCATGGCTCGTTCTCTGGGTTTCTGGCGGTGCGCCTCCGCCCCTGCGCCAGCCGCTCCAGCCGCACGGCTTCTTGCCGCCGCTCGCTCGCCTCGATCAGTCTCTGGGCCAGTCTCTCCTCCGCCGCGAAGTCAGCCTGCAGTGTGGCCACGTGCGCGTCCACACTCTCTCTGCGGTCCTCCAGCGCGCGGGCGAGCTCCGCGGACTCGCGCGACATCCCCTGTGCTGCGGCACGCTCGGCACTCTCCGCCGCGATGCGAGCCGAACCGGTTAGCACCCCCTCCGCGCCGATGACCACGGGGACAACCTCGATGCCGGTGTCGCTGAGAACGAACTCGCGGATCTGGTTCGAGTGCGCCGTACCACGGCTCTTGAGCACGTACAGTCCGCGGTTGCGCTCCCCAAGAGCGGTCAGTGTGGCGAGCTCCAGCGACGTGTCGACCAACGAAGAGATGTTGATGATGGACTGCGCTAGCTCGCCTTCGTCGGTCAGCACCGTCATCACGGCCGTGATGGAGGCCGACTTGAGGTAATAGACCTGGCGCATGAGCATGGCCGAGACGTCGAAGGCAGTGGCACCGCGGGCCAGGCTGCTCACCGGGTCGATCACCACCATCGTCGGCGTCGTCGCCTGGATCAGACGCTGCATGACGGCCAGGTGGTCCTCCAACCCGCGGGTGGTGGGCCGCTCACAGTGGAAATGCAGCAGCCCCCGCTCCACCCAGCCAGCAAGGTCCATCCCGATAGAGGCCAGGTTGCGGTGGATCTCGGACTCGGACTCCTCGAAGCTGAAGAACAGCACAGTCTCCCCGCGCCGGCAGGCGGCGTCGGCGAAGCTTGCCGCGATCGTCGTCTTACCGGTGCCGGACGACCCGCTGATGAGGACACCGCTGCCCCGGAACACACCGGACCCGCCGAGCATCTCATCCAACCCCGGCACCCCGGTTGACACCCGCTCGCTGCTGACATGCTTGTTCAGTTCGAGCGAGGTGATCGGTAGCACCTCGAGTCCGTGGACGCCGATCAGGAACGGGTACTCGTTCCTGCCGTGGTTTGAGCCGCGGTACTTGAGCACCCGGAGCCGGCGGGTGGCGACGTCCTGGACCACCCTATCGTCGAGCACCACAACGCAGTCGGAGAGATACTCCTCGATGCCGCGCCGCGTGAGCGTGCCCGCGCCACTCTCCCCGGTGATCACGGTGGTCAGCCCTCGGTCCTTGAGCTGGCGGAACAGCCGCTGCAGCTCGGACCGGACCAGGGCCGGCGTGCTGAAAGCGGCGAACAACGCCTCCACATTGTCGATGGCGACCCTTTTCGCGCCAATCGTCTCCACGGCCGAAGCGAGCCGGACGATCAGCGCCTCGAGGTCGAACTCGCCGGTATCGACGGCCTGGTGCTCCAGAGTCAGCGCGTCGACCACCAGTCGGCCGTCAGCCTCCAACCCATCAAGGTCGAAGTTGAGCGAGCTGACGTCGGCCACCACGTCGGACCGGTTCTCCTCGAACGTCAGGAACACTCCCGGCTCGCCGTAAAGGGTGGCGCCGTTGACCAGGAACTGCAACGCGAACAGGCTCTTGCCGGCGCCAGGCGGGCCGCACACCAGGCTGGGCCGTCCGGCCGGCAACCCACCGCCGGTGATCTCGTCAAAGCCCTTGATCCCCGTGGGGCTCTTGGGCAACACCGAGCCCGGTCGTTCATCCACGTCTTCGATGTCGGCGTGAGTCACCATTCACCCGCTCCGATCGGTGCAACTGGTTACCAGTTCTTGATTATGCGGCTCGCGCCAGCGAACGAACAACCCAACGAACGGCTGACCCATTCCCAGACGTAGACTCGGTGTAAGCAAGTAGCACCGGGCCGATTCACGATCCTTACGGTCCCCCGCTGCGGTGAGCCGCCAAACCGGTGACGTAAGACGAGGGATCACCCGAGATGTATGACCAGTCCTTGCTATTGCAGACGTTGTCCAGATTCGCCGTGGTTCTGCCGGCGCGCTACGACGTCCAGGAAGCGCTGAGCGAGCTCACGGAGAGCGTCACTGCGGTGTTGGGTCTATGCGGTAGCTGGGTCACGATGGCCGACGACGGACGGCTGAACTTCCTGACTGCGGTCAGCCAGGCTTCCGCGGAGCTGGAGCGCGATCACGCGCAGCTGCACCCCTTCTCGTGCCCGTGTCGAGAGGCGTACTCCACCGGTGAGGTTGTTCGGGTGACCGACGTCCGTGAGCAGTCCACCCGTTGGCCGGAGTTCTCGGCTTTCGCCACCCGTCTGTCGCTGGCAGGGGTCGCCGCGATCCCGATGCGGTTGGCCGACGAGATCATCGGCGCGCTCAACCTCTATTCGCCCGAGCCTCGGGACTGGTCGGACGAGGACATAGCAGTGGCTGGGGTGCTGGCCAACGTGGCGACCAGCTACGTGGTCAACGCTTCCAAGCTGCGCCAGCAGCAGCAGCTCACCGAGCAGCTGCAGGAGGCGCTGGAGTCCCGCATCGTCATTGAACAGGCCAAGGGGATCACCGCCCAGCAGCGCGCCATCTCGGTCAGCCAGGCCTACCAGCTGATGCGAGGCCATGCCCGCCGCAACAACGCCAGCCTGCGGGTCGTGGCCGAGGCGATCGTGGCCGTGGGGCTTCAGGTCTGAGCCGGCGGGCTGCGAGGAACGACCAGTTGCGGGACCGATACGGACGACTTGTGGGCCCTGCTGCAGCAGCCGACAAATGTTGAGGTTGCTGGCGTTGAGGTGGCTCAGCGCAGGCGCCACCCCTTGACCGGTGGCGGGGGCGGTGACTCGGCGCTGTCCGCCGTGGTGAACGCTGACGATCCGGCGAAGGCCCTGGCGAGCTGTATGCCGTCACGCAGCCCCGTCGGGAACGGGGATCGGGCAACCTGTCGGCGAAGGGTGGCGATGTCCAGCGGGCTTTTCGAGGCAACGGCCACGGTGTTGCCGAAGCGTTTCCCCTTGAGCACGTCGTGGGTCCCGATCAGGGCGACGTGCCCGAAGACGGTGGCCAGTCCGGCGTACACGCGCCGCACGTAAGCCATACCGGGCTCGTCAGCGAGGTTGAGCAGCATCGTCCCGCTCGACCGCAGCACCCGGGCGGCATCGGTGAGGAAGCCCACGGTGGCAAGCTCCCTCGGGACCCGCCCGCCGGCATACGCGTCTAGCACCACCACGTCGGCGCTCGCATCGGCGAGCTGGGCGACCCCCGTGAGACCGTCCACCGGACGCACCCGGATCCGGTGCGCTCGCGGCAACGGCAGCTCACGACGTACCAGCTCGGTCAGCTCGGCGTTCGGCTCGAGAACGATCTGTGGTGAGCCGGGGCGCTCGGCGTTGACGTATCGCGCCAACGTCAGCCCGGCGCCGCCGATGTGGGTGACGGCGAGAGGACCCGCCGGCAACGTGTCGATGACTGCGGCGAAGTGGGCGACGTACTCGAAGCCGAGGTTGCGCGGATCGGCCAGGTCGACGTGGGACTGGGGGCTGCCGTCCATCATCACGGTCACGCCGCCCCGGCCGTCCTCGTCGGGCACGAACTCGATCCGCGGCTCCTTCAAGGGCGCAGCATCGTCTTGATGGCGCTGCGGTCATCCATGGCGGCGTAGCCCTCGGCCACCCGCTCCAGCGGCAGCTCGAGGTCGAACACCAGACCTGGGTCGATCGCGCCCGACAGCACGTCGTCGCGCAGAGCCGGGAGGTACTGCCGAACCGGTGCCACGCCGCCGGCAACTCCGACGTTGCGGGAGAACATCGTGCGCACCGGCAGCTCGACCCCGTGAGGAACACCGACATAGCCCACGGTCGCGCCTGGGCGGGCAATGGCCAGAGCGGTACTCATCGACTGGCCGGTGCCCACACACTCCAGCACGGCATCTGCGCCCACACCACGAGTGAGGTCGAGAACCGCGGCCTCACCGGCCTCGCCGCGCTCGGCGATGACATCGGTGGCACCGAAGGACCGGGCGATCTGCTGCCTGGCTTCGTGCCGCGACATCGCAACCACACGCTCGGCACCCATCCGCGAGGCCGCGAGAACGCCTGACAGTCCCACTGCTCCATCGCCCACCACCACGACGGTGTCGCCCTCGTGCACACCTGCCGCCATGGCGGCGTGCCAGCCGGTGCCCATCACGTCGGAGAGGGCAAGCAGTGACGGAACCATTGCCTCGTCAGGGGTTTCGCGCGTCGAGACGAGAGTGCCATCGGCCAGGGGGACGCGGACATACTCGCCCTGGCCGCCGTCGACCATCAGCCCCTCACGGTCCGGCCCTCCCCAGAAACCGCCCGCCGAACAGGCCGACTGGATCCCGACCTGACAGTGCGGGCAGGTGTTGTCGGAGTACATGAACGGTGCGATGACGAAGTCGCCGGTGCGCAGTGACCGGACTTCCGAGCCGACCTCCTGCACGATGCCGACGAACTCGTGGCCGATCCGGAACGGCTTCTCGATCGGGTTGTCACCCCGGTAGAACCACAGGTCCGACCCGCAGACGCAGGCGGCCACAACCTTCACGATCACGTCGGTCTGCTTATGGATGATCGGGTCCGGCATATCCTCGAGCCGGACGTCGTGGGCAGTGTGGATCATGGTCGCTCTCATGACACCAACCCTAGGCTGAGCCGGAGGGCCAGAGATGCCACCATAAGGCCATGCCCGCCCGTCGCCGCATCCCGTCCGCCGAGGGGCTGCACGCACTTCGGGTATGGCGCGCGGATCCGTCCGCGGCGCCGGCGGCCACTGTCGCCACGGCGGTTCGGTTCACGCTGGAGGAGCTGGCTTCGCGCGCGCCCGGGCGGACGCTGGAGGTCCGCGTCCCGCCATACGGCGCGGTGCAGTGTGTCGAGGGGCCGCGTCACGCCCGTGGCACCCCGCCCAACGTCATCGAGACGGACCCTCAGACCTGGCTGGATCTGGCTGCGGGACAACAGAGCTGGGCCAGTGCGTTGGCAAGTGGCACCGTGCACGCGAGTGGTCTGCGGGCCACCCTGGCAGACCATCTCCCGCTTTGTCCCTGACTAGGCTCGGGTCATGCGTTTCGGTCTGACCATCCTTCCCGAGCACGCTTGGGCCCAGGCGGCCCCGATGTGGCGTAGGGCCGAGGAGCTCGGCTTCGACCACGCGTGGACCTACGACCATCTCGTCTGGGGCGGGTTGCCCGACTCGCCGTGGTACGGCACCACGCCCACGCTGACGGCGGCTGCCATGGTCACCTCGACGATCCGGCTGGGCACGTTCGTCACCTCACCCAACTACCGCCACCCGGTGACGTTCATGCGTGACCTGCTGGCGCTGGACGACATCTCGGGTGGCCGGTTGATCTGCGGCATCGGCGTCGGTGGCGACATCGACAGCGCGCTCCTCGGCGGCCAGCCGCTGACGCCCGGGCAGCGCGTCGAGCGGCTCTCCGAGTTCACCCAGCTGCTCGACCGGCTGCTGACGACCGACCACGTCACCCACGGCGGCACCTACTTCTCGGCAGTCGACGCGCGCACGCTGCCCGGCCCGGTCCAGAGGCCGCGGATTCCGTTCGTCATGGCTGCCAACGGTCCTCGCTCGCTTCGGCTGGCTGCGCAGTATGGTGCCGGCTGGGTCACCACCGGCCCCAAGGTGGACACGATGGAGCAGTGGTGGACCGCCCTGGCCACGCTGGGCGGGCGGCTCGACGAGATTCTGGGCAGCGCCGGCCGGGACTCCGCGACCTTCGACCGCTACCTGAACCTCGACTCGTCACCGCGGTTCGCCCTGTCGAGCTTGGGGACGTTCGAGGAGATGGTCGGCCGCGCGGGTGAGCTGGGCTTCACCGATGTCATCACCCACTGGCCCCGACCCGATGACCCGTATGCCGGAGACGTGAGTGTGCTCGAAGAGGTGGCCGCGCAGGTCTTGCCTCGCCTGCAAACTGCCTAGATCGGCGCGGTGGGGGCGGGCAAACTGCCTAGATCTGCCGGTTGTGGGGTGCGGTGGAATACCGTGGTGTCGTGAGCCAGCAGCCCCGCAAGGTCCACAGGAGGCCCAACTTTGCGGCGTTCCTGATCACGGGCGGTCTGGTCGGCCTGATCATCGGGTTCCTGGTGAGCGTCCTCGGCCCGGCCGCCGTCCGCTATGACGCATCGGTCACGCTGGGCTTTCTCGGCCTGATCTTCGCCGGACTTGGCGTGCTGGTCGGGGGTATCATCGCCGTCCTGCTCGACACGCGGTCCTGATCCCGCTCGGCCACGGGGCTGTGGGACACTGAGCCACGTGGCACGCGGCGATGGGCGACTGACCCACGACCTACTACCCGGCGAGAAGGCCCCTCAGGACGCTTGTGGGGTCTTCGGAGTCTGGGCCCCCGGCGAGGAAGTCGCCAAGCTGACCTACTTCGGGCTCTACGCGCTTCAGCACCGAGGCCAGGAGTCTGCCGGCATTGCGGCCAGTGACGGCCATCGACTGCTGGTCTACAAGGACATGGGCCTGGTCTCGCAGGTCTTCGACGAAGCCAGCCTCGGTTCGCTCAAGGGTCATCTGGCCATCGGTCACTGCCGCTACTCCACGACGGGCGGAAGCACGTGGGAGAACGCCCAGCCGACCCTCGGCGGTACCGACGACAGCACCGTCGCACTGGCACACAACGGAAACCTCACCAACTCCTCTGAGCTGCGCGACCTGTTGCTCGAACGCCACGGCGACGCCTTCGCCCGCGAGCTCGGCGGCGAGCTGTGGCAGGGGAACACCACCGATACCGCACTCGTGACGGCCCTGCTCGCCGACGACCCCGACCGCAGCCTCGAGGCCACCGCCCTTGATGTGCTGGCCAGGCTCAAGGGCGCCTTCTGCTTCGTCTTCATGGACGAGCAGTCGCTGTATGCCGCCCGCGATCCCCAGGGCATCCGCCCCCTGGTCCTTGGCCGACTCGAGCGTGGCTGGGTGGTGGCCAGCGAGTCCGCGGCGCTCGCGACCGTCGGTGCCAGCATGATCCGCGAGGTCGAGCCGGGCGAGCTCATCGTCATCGACGAGGACGGCCTGCGTTCCCACCGCTTCGCCGAGGCCGACCCCAAGGGCTGCGTCTTCGAGTACGTCTACCTCGCCCGCCCCGACGCGACCATCGCCGGCCGGTCGGTGTATGAGGCCCGGGTCGAGATGGGGCGACGTCTGGCCAGGGAGCATCCCGTCGAGGCAGACCTCGTCATCCCGGTGCCTGAGTCCGGCACCCCGGCCGCGATCGGCTACGCCGAGGCCAGCGGTATCCCCTACGGGCAGGGCTTCGTCAAGAACGCTTATGTCGGGCGGACCTTCATCCAGCCCAGCCAGACGCTGCGTCAGCTCGGCATCCGCCTGAAGCTCAACGCCCTGGAGCCCGTCATCCGCGGCAAGCGGCTGGTCGTCGTCGACGACTCGATCGTGCGCGGCAACACCCAGCGCGCCCAGATCCGGATGCTGCGAGAGGCTGGCGCGGCCGAGATCCATGTGCGTATCTCCAGCCCGCCGGTGCGCTGGCCCTGCTTCTACGGCATCGACTTCGCGACCCGGGCCGAGCTGGTCGCCACCGGCCTCAAGATCGAGGAGATCCGCGCCAGCATCGGGGCCGACAGCCTGGGCTACATCAGCGAGGGCTCGATGATCGAGGCGACGGGGCAACCGGGCGAGCGTCTGTGCACGGCCTGCTTCACCGGTAACTACCCGATCGAGCTTCCCGAGTCTGGTCTGCTGGGCAAGCACTTCCTCGAGGTGCTGCCGGGCCTGGAGAGTCCTTCGCCCGGGCGTCAGGACGCCGAGGGCGTCGGCACCGGCATGTCAGGTGGCGCCGACGACGCCCTCTCACGTCCCTGATGACGCATCCCATCACCTATGCCGGCGCCGGCGTGGACGTCGAGGCCGGCGACAAGGCTGTCGAGCTGATGAAGGCCTCGGTTCGGCGGGCCCAGCGCCCTGAGGTGCTGGGTGGGCTGGGTGGCTTCGCCGGCATGTTCGACGCCAGCGTCCTGGCCAGGATGACCCGTCCGGTTCTTGCCACCAGCACGGACGGCGTGGGCACCAAGGTTGCCATCGCCCAGGCCATGGACAAGCACGACACGATCGGGTTCGACCTCGTCGGCATGGTCGTGGACGACATCGTGGTCTGTGGCGCCGAGCCGTTGTTCATGACCGACTACATCGCGACCGGCAAGGTTCTGCCCGAGCGCATCGCAACCATCGTGTCCGGTATCGCGGCCGGTTGCGAGCAGGCGGGCGTCGCCCTGATCGGCGGTGAGACCGCCGAGCACCCCGGCCTGATGGGGGTCGACGAGTACGACTGCGCGGGCGCCGCCACCGGCGTTGTGGAGTATGCCGACATCCTGGGTCCGCATCGCGTGATGGCGGGGGACGTGGTTGTGGCGCTGGCCTCGTCGGGGCTTCACTCCAACGGCTATTCCCTGGTACGCAAGGTCTTCGCCTCAGCCGGGTGGGCGCTCGACCGTCCCGTGGCCGAGTTCGGGCGGACTCTGGGTGAGGAGCTGCTCGAGCCCACCCGGGTCTATGCCCGGGACCTGCTCGCCCTGACCCGCACCGACGGCATCGACGTCCATGCCCTGAGCCACGTCACGGGTGGAGGCCTGGCGGCGAACCTGGCCAGGGTGCTGCCGCAGAATGCCTTCGCCCGGATCGACCGCTCAACCTGGACCCCTCCCGCGGTGTTCGAGGTCGTGCGCGATGTCGGTCGGGTGTCCATCGCCGACCTCGAGCGAACGCTCAACATGGGGATCGGCTTCGTGGTGGTCCTACCGGCGGACCAGGCGGACCTGGTCATTGCCACGGCAGGTGCCAAGGGCATCAAGGCCTGGCTGCTCGGCCAGGTCAGTGACGTGGCGGTGGCACGGATACACGACGGCGCCCCGGTGGTCCGGGGCGCCAAAGGCGTTGACGGTGGCTCGGTGCAGCTCGTCGGAACGCACCTGCACTGACGACCACCATCACAGCGGGTCGGGTCGCGCCGTTCAGCGCTCACCCGACGCGCGTGTGTCGTTGTCGTCGTAGCCGTCGTCTTCGTCGTCGTCGGCTGGGGCAGTGTCGCTGACACGCTCGGGCCGGATGTCGAATCTTGACGGTCCATGCAACTCTCGCTCAAGCGCACTCAAATCGGTGCTCGGGCTGTAGTACTTCAGCTCACGGGCAACCTTGGTCTGCTTGGCTTTGGACCGGCCGCGCCCCATGGCATCGACCCCCTCGCGCGTCTGCCGGGGCGGCATCGCTGGACCCGATTCACACGAGGTGATTCGAGTCATCACGGAGCGGCCCCGGGAATCTCGTATTCGTAGTGCCAACGCTACACGGTCAGATCAAATCGTGGCTGACTGGGGCCAGACTTTTGGGATCAGCGTGTCGGGAGCCAGATCCGGTTGCTGCCGACCTGGGCCATCCGCTGCTCGGCGATCTGCTCGGCGGCCAGGGCCGGGGAGATCCCCTGGCCTTCGGCGACCCTCAGCACCGACGATGTCGCGTCGAAGATGCTCTCGGTTCGCGCCTTGGCACGTGCGAAGTCGAACCCGTGGAGCTCGTCACTGACCTGGATCACGCCGCCCGCATTGACCAGGAAGTCCGGCGCGTACGTGATGCCGCGAGCCATCAGCGCCGCCGCCGTGCCGCCGGCGCCTTCGACGGCGAGCTGGTTGTTGGCTGCCCCGCACACAACCTTGGCGCGCAACAACCCGACGGTCACGTCGTCGAGAGCGCCACCGAGCGCGCACGGCGCATACACGTCGAGCTCGGAGCGGACCAGCGCCAGCTCGTCCGGTACGACCTCGATCTCGGGGTACCTCGCGAGCAGCGCCTCGATGGCCGCACTGTTGACGTCCGTCACCACCACACGCGCGCCGTCCTCCAGCAGGTGGGCGCTGAGGGCGCTGCCAACCTTGCCCGCACCCGCGATACCGACGGTCTTGCCGGCCAGGCTCGCCTTGCCCCACACGTGGGCTGCGCTGGCGCGCATACCCTGGAAGACGCCGTATGCCGTGAGCACCGAGGAGTCCCCTGCGCCGCCGTTGGCCTCGGTGCGGCCGGTGGCAAAGCGGGTCTCCCTGCCGACGACGTCCATGTCGACGACGTAGGTGCCCACATCGGCGGCCGTGACGTAGCGCCCGCCCAGGCTCTGGACGAACCGGCCGTAGGCGCGCAGCAGCGCCTCGTTCTTGTCGGTGGCGGGGTCGCCGATGATGACGGCCTTGCCGCCGCCATGGTCGAGGCCGGAGATGGCGTTCTTGTAGGCCATGGCGCGCGAGAGCCGAAGGGCATCCTGCAGCGCCACCTCCTCCGACTCATACGGGTAGAAGCGCGTTCCACCCAGCGCCGGGCCGAGGGCTGTGGAGTAGATCGCGATGATCGCCCGCAGTCCGGTGCCTGCGTCGTGGCAGAACGCGACCTGCTCGTAGTCCAGGGGGGAGAGGCGCGGCGCCTGCGGTGACACGGACATGGTGGTGCTCCTGGTGCTCGAACCCTGGGCGCGCGGACCTGGCGCAGATTCAGCCTATGCCGGGTCAGGGCGCCGAGCGGGTGTGGCCCGTGGCCGAGTCCGAGACCGGGAGTAACTAGTCATTTCGGACACCTCAGATATGACTCCTCCGTGGCGTTCCATTTTCGCGTCAGATAGCCCAAAATGGACATTCCAGATCTAATGAACTTCGGAGGAACCATGACCAGCCGCACTGTTGAAGCCGAGGCTCTACTGACCCCGGCAGAGGTCGCAGCACTCTTCCGTGTCGACCCCAAGACGGTCACCCGATGGGCAAAGGCAGGGAAGCTGACATCCCTGCGCACCCTCGGTGGCCACCGCCGCTACATCGAGTCCGAGGTCCGCAACCTCCTGGGCGGGACGAGCATCGCTTCCTGACATGGCACGACGAGCTGACACGTCTCGTCGAACGTAGGGGGGCACAGCACCGGGGGTCATCGAGCCATCCGCCAGGAGGTCCCCGTCGGGATCGACCTGGCGCGCGCACGTTGCCTCTGGCGATCCGACTGCGACAATGCTCGCAGGGAGCGTGGCTAGATGGTTGACACCGCGAACCGCCGTGCTGGGTCCGGCGCCGGTTCATCACAGCTTGTGCCGATGCTGCGAGCCTACGTGGCCCTGACCAAGCCACGGATCATCGAGCTTCTCCTGGTCACGACGGTGCCGTCCATGATGCTGGCGGCGCGGGGGCTGCCCTCGATGGGACTGGTTGCCGCGACCCTTGTCGGTGGCACGTTGGCCGCAGGAAGTGCGAACGCGCTGAACTGCTACTACGACCGTGATATCGACGCCATCATGATGCGCACGAAGGACCGCCCGCTCAACCACTCCCTGGTCAGTCCCCGGAGCGCCCTCGTCTTCGGCTTCGCCCTCGGCGGGTTGTCCCTAACGATGCTGTGGTTGACGACCAATACCCTCAGCGCCGCCCTTGCGGCGGCTGCGATTGCTTTCTACGTCTTGGTCTACACCAGGCTGCTCAAGCGCCGTACGGCCCAGAACATCGTGTGGGGAGGCGCCGCAGGTTGTATGCCGGTGCTGATCGGCTGGACAGCGGTGACCGGCCGGCTGGGCTGGGCTCCTGTGGTGCTGTTCCTCATCGTGTTCTTGTGGACGCCACCGCACTTCTGGGCCCTGGCGATGCAGTTCAAGGCGGACTATGTGGCCGCCCGCGTGCCGATGCTTCCCGTCGTCGCGACTGAAGAGGTCGTCACCACCAGGATCGTTGCGTACTCCTGGGCGATGGTCGCCACCTCGCTGCTGCTGTGGCCGGTAGCCCGGACCGGTCCGCTCTACGCGCTCGTTGCGGCTGTCCTGGGAGCCGGCTTCCTGCGAGAGGCGTACGCGCTACACCACCGCGTTCGACGAGGGCTGGCCGCACAGTCCGGACGGCTCTTCCACCTCTCGATCACGTATCTCAGCCTGCTGTTTCTGGCCGTCGCAGTCGAGAATCTGGTGCCAACCGCCTGGCGTTGACGATCCCGGTCTAACCGGCCACCCTGCCCGCCAGCCAGATGCGCATGCCGGGAATGTCCATGCCGTTGCCGCCCTCCACCATCTCACTCAACCGGGTGGAGGTGGGCGTGTCCAGCGGGGCGCCGAACGCGGCGGTGATCTGCGCGGCGGTGATCGGTGGGAAGGCATCGACCACCTGCTGCACTGTCATCGACCCCTTGAGATCGGCCGGGTCGGCAGGAGCCGCAGCACCCGTGCCGCCCTCCGCTGAGGGGGTGACCGCCTTAGCCGTGGTCGACGTCCCGGTGGTGGCCCACCACCCGGCGCTCATGGACCCGACCACCATGAGGCCCGGAAGCAGGAGCAGAGCTGCGACGTACATCACGACCGGGACTTGGCGGGTGCGCAGCCTGGTGCGTGTCGGCACCGGGCGCCGCCCGCGAGGGACTGTCAGCACCTGCGCGGGTGCCTTCGTGGCGTTGCGGAACATGGCTGGGTGTGGACCTCTCATCTCGGGATCTCCATTCCGGTGGCGGCCTGCCGGGCAGGTTCGGCGGTGGTCGTGGTCGTGCCGCGAGCGCGGAAGGTGGGGATGGCCAGGGTCACGCTGAGTCCCTTCTGGCTGGGGCAGGCCCCTACGCACTCAAGGCAGCCGATGCAGGACGAGTCCGTGACCCGGGTTCGGGTGTTCACCGGGATCGCCACCGGGCAGGCCTGGTTGCACAGGTCACAGCCGAGGCAGGCCGAGTCGTCACGCTGGACGGCGATCGGGCTGAGCTTCCCGGCCAGCGACTGAACGGCTCCGAGCGGGCAGGCGTAACGGCAGAACGGCCGCTCGACGAAAGCCGCCAGCGCGACGGTGGCGATCAGCACGACGAAAGCGAGGCTGACCTCGAACTCGGCCACCGACAGCAGGGCGATCCACGGGTCGGCCTCCCGGAAGACCATCGTCCCGGTGACTGCGGCGCCGATGATCGCCCACGCGAGCACCAGCCAGCGGCCCCAGCGCAGGATCCGGTCGACCCGGTGCCAGCGCTCAGTGTCTGCGCTGAGCTCCAGCTTGCGGCGCAGTCGTCGAAGTGGTGGCACCCTGTCGGTGACGGCGCGCCCGGCTGCATGCACCATCTCCTGCAGCGTGCCCAGCGGACAGATCCAGCCGCAGAAGAAGCCCCGCCCGGCCAGGGCCAGCACGAGCACCGCGGCGGCCAGCACAAGGGTCGAAGCGTGTACGTGCGCGACCGTCCGCCCGGTGGTCACCAAGGTCCAGAGGGTCTCGAACCCTCCCAACGGGCACCACGCCTCCGCCGACGGTCCGCCGGAGGTCACGTGGCTCACCGCCTGCCAACCCACGACGGCGACAACGGCAGCTTGGACGGCGTGCCGGGCCCAGCGGACCCTCGGTCCCCAAGAGCTCGGGCGACGCGAGACGCGCACCCGATCCCCGGCGGCAGGAAGGCTGTCGTCCGTTCGTTCGCCAAGCACGGTCATCGGTGTCTCCTCTGGCTCGGAAGCGCCGCAGGCTCGCGCGGACGCTATATCACCAGGTCAGGCTGGTGGCCCGGTCAGGAGGACCGATGGGGCCGAGATGGAGTCGGTGTGGAGACGATGACCAACGCCCTACGAACGCTGGCGTCGCAACGATCGAGCGAGCTCCTTGGCGGCGCGGCCCACAGCCGCCCTCCGTGCACGTGCGTTGACGGCCGGTAGGGGTTTGGCGCCGGCCGCAAGGTCGCGGTCCAGATGACATTGGTCGAAGAACTCGAACATCGCCTCTGTCGCGTTGGGTCCGCGCGGGTCTGTGTACGACCCCGCGCCAGCACCTCCTGACCATGCATGTCCAAGGCCGAAGACGGTCCAGTACCGAGCCACCGGGCGCCCAGCGCTGTCGTTCCAGGCACGCACCGAGTAGGACAGCCCGCCCGGGGCTCGGTCCTCATGGCTCGAGTGGGGCCGGTCGAAGTCCAACCCTGCTGCCTCCCCGCTGACGAGCTGGGACGTGGTCAGCCACTGTCGAACCACGCGGTCACCGTTGACTGCCCGCACGGTGCGGTCCGCGTCGCCCTGGACCACGATGACGGGTACGACGCGGGCGCGGGGCCCCATGGCGCCATGGGCAAGGCGCCCCTGCCGCTGCGGGTTCGGGCCGCCGTTCTTCATCGCCAGCAGCGCCGTCAGGGGACTGCGGGCGGCCCGGAACTGCAGAGCGGAATGGATCCCGACCGAGGCGTAGACGTCCGGGTAGGTGGCGGCGAGGATGCCGGCCATCGCGCCGCCGGCCGAAAGGCCCATGACGTGCACCCGTCTGCGGTCGAGTGTCGCCCCGCCGGGCCGGCTGAGCACCCGCTCGGTTATCCGCGCGATCGCCGCCGGCTCGCCGGACCCACGGACCTGGTGGCGCGGGTCGAACCAGTTCCAGCACCGGCGCGGGTTGTCGTGGGCGCTCTGTTCGGGGTACACGGCGACGAAGCCCGCCCGGTCGGCGAGAGCGTTGACGTCGGTGCCGAGTGCTGCGTCCTGCGCCGACTGGTTGCAGCCGTGCAGGACGACGACGAGTGGGACGGCCTTTCCGGGGTGAAGGCCCGGCGGCGTGTACACAGCGTACGAGCGGCTTCCTGTAGGGCCCTCGTCGACGAGCTGGTCCCACGTCCCCACCTCTGTGTTCGCCGGCATACGCCGGAGCCAGCGCCGGATTACCAGCCACCCTGGCGTGTTGCGTCGTCTGCCCCTCGCGGACCCGCGCCAGGACACCGATGGCATGCAGAGCTCCCTGGTTCGGCGGGACCCGATCGTGACGTCGGGTGATGATGCGCGTAGACGGTAGCCGACCGGCGCCCGTCCTCAGGGCCGAGTCGGAGCGTCCTGGGCATCGAGTCGGTTCGCCGGGGCGCGGCTTCGCGGGCGAGGATGCGACCATGGCCGCGGGAGTCTCGTCCGGGATCGACGGCGGTTGGAGCGCACAGTGACGTACCGCACACACGACGTGCCGGTGGATGGCGGAGCTCTTCGGGTCGGGGAGTGGGGTCCGGACGACCCCGCCGCGACAACGATCGTCGCCGCGCACGGGATCACCGCGTCACACCTGGCCTGGGCCGTGATCGCCGAGGCACTGCCTGAGGTGCGTCTCGTTGCCCCCGACCTGCGCGGCCGGGGGCGAAGCGCGGCGCTGCCCGGGCCATACGGAATGGCCAGGCACGCGGCGGATCTCCGGGCAGTGGTCGAGGCTCTGGACCTGCCGCGCGCGATTCTTGTCGGGCATTCCATGGGCGGTTTCGTGGCAGTGGTCACGGCGCATCGGTATCCAGACCTGTTCAGCCGGGTGCTCCTGATCGACGGCGGCCTCCCTCTGGCCATCCCTGCCGGCATCAGCAAGGACGACCTGCTCCGGGCCACCCTCGGCCCAGCCGCCGAGCGCCTGTCCATGACCTTCCCAGATCGCGCGACGTACCTGGAGTTCTGGAAGCAGCATCCGGCCTTCGCCTCCGAGTGGAGCCAGGCGGTCGTTGACTACGCCAGCTACGACCTGACGGGCACGGAGCCGCAGCTGCGCCCGTCGGCCTCTATCGAGGCTGTGAAGGAGGACTCGATCGAGCTGTATGGCGCGGAGCCCGTGCTGTGCGCGTTGGCCGGGCTGAGGCAACCGGTCACGCTTCTGACCGCACCACGCGGACTCCTCGACCAGACCCCCGGCCTCTACAGCCCGCGCGACGTCGAGCGTTGGAAGGCGGATCTGCCCGACATGACATTCCGGGAAGTGCCTGACGTCAACCACTACACGATCGTCATGGGCGCGGCGGGGGCTGGCGCCGTTGCACGCGAGGTGCGGCGTCACGCGAGTCCTCGGGCTTGACCGCACGGGTTGCCTGCGGACCTGCTCCGGGTGGACCCGGGTCAGGCTCCGAGAGCTCCGGCGAGGTTGCTGCGAGGACTGCGGACGCTGCGTAGCAGGAGGTTCAGCGAGCGGAAGGCCTGCTCCAAAGAGGTGTTGTGGCTGATCTCGTCGTTGACCTCGTCGCTGATCGCGCTGCCGAGTGCCGTGGCCGGGGGGCTGGAGCCCAGCTGGCTTGCCATGTGCAGCCTGACCACGGAGTCGAGCAGGTGACTGAGCTCCTCGTTGTCCTCGTTCGCACCCCGAAGAAGCCGGGTATAAACACCCTGGAGGGCCGGGCCGGGGGCGCAGCCCAGCTCCGTTGCGAACAGTCTGCGGCACTGGTCGTACGCCTGCAGGCCGCCCGCGTGCTGGCCGTTGGCCTCCATACCCGCGAGGAGGGCGTACCACGCCGACTCGTCCAGCGGGTCGCTCTGCAGGGCGAGCCTTGCCCACCGTTCGGAGCTACCCAACGGCAGTCCCGCGACCTTGTTGGCCGCGGAGATCAGGTTCTTGCGGACGTTCTCGCTGTGGATCGCGCGCGCATCGTCGAGCCATTCGCTGTCGATCTCCTCGGGCAGCAGCGGGGACTCGGTGAGCGACATGGCCTGCTGCAGCATCGGCAGCGCATCGGCGGGCGACGTGGCCGGGTCGAGCGCGGCGGACACGAGGTGTTCGTAGCGCAGCAGGTCCAGGTCGACCCGACCCATGTCGATGGCGTAGTGGCCGGCCACGGTCGAGATCAGGCTCGCCCGAACGGTCTGGGCCGGATGCAGCTTCTTTCGCAGCACGCACACGTACCCTTCGAGGGTCGCGGTGGCGCAGCTGGGCGGCGACGCGCCCCACAACACCGATATGAGCCGGTCCTTGGACACCGGGGCACCCCGATGCAGGAGCAGGGCCAACAAGACGTGGCGCGGTTTGGTGCCGCCAAGCTCGCGTGGCCCGATGAGCCTGCCTCCGGCGCGCACCCGAAGCCCGCCAAACAGGTCCACGCTGATGCGACCGGAGTCCTGATCTGCCGTGGTGACCCGGTTGGCGCCGTGTTTGATCCCTTGCCCCGGTTCGACCGTTTCGATCCCGGTCCCGGTGGTGACTGTCGCTGATTGCGGCATTGTTACCTCCCCATCCCACGAATATGGTGCGGCTCACGGGCCTCGCACGCTCGACGCAAAGGGGTGATTGCGACACCCCCAATTTTGGTTGCCGGCCCGACCGGGCCCTCCACCGCAGTGGTGCTCTGAGGCGGGGGAGGCGAGTAGGTGAGAAGTCGCCTTCGTCGTAGACGAAGTCACTGAGTGCGCGTCATGATTGAGCCGAATTGACCCCACCACGCTTGCCGTTGGACTTTGTTCGGACCGCCACCGAGCGGCGAGCAGCCAGTGGATCTCCCCCTCGGGTGCCGTGGTGCGGCGCCCCGGCCTCGACAAGTACATCGCGATCTTCAGCCACCACACCATCGGCACGATGGACAACGTCCCCGCGGGCAGCGACCGGATCGGCGGCCCGGAGGTGCGTGATCTGCTGTTGCGCTACCCCAACGTCATTGTGTGGGTCAACGGCCATACGCACCGCAACGAGGTGCTGCCGCATGCTCGCCTCACAGGCTGTGCGTGGCGGTTTCTGGGAGCTGAACACCGCAGCCCATATCGACTGGCCGCAGCAGTCGCGCATCGTGGAGGTCGTCGACAATCGTGACGGCACCCTGTCCGTGTTCGGCACCATTGTCGATCACGCCGGGCCGGCGTCGAGCGGGGGCTCGGCATCTGGTCCGCTGGCGCTCACCTCGCTGTCGCGCGAGCTCTCCGCCAACGACTGGCAGGATCGGACGGACGACAGGCGCGGGGGAGTCGATGACCGCAACGTCGAGCTGGTTCTGCCCGCCCCCTTCGTCGATGGCAGAGGTGACAATGGCCAGACGCGTCGACTTGACGCCGGCGCGGTCCCGGCCGTGCGCTGAACCCGTCGCATCCTGTTTCAGTCGGCGTGCCCACCTTTGGCGCACGTTGGCGCACGTCGGTCCGGGTCGTCGCGGCCTCGTTGCGTAGAGTGACCGCTGGTCAACGGCAAACACGAATCTGACGAGGTGGCAAGTGGTCGAGCAAACAGGTATGCGGCAGCGCTCCGAGCGGCAGGCGCTGCCCGACGAGAACGGGTTCTTCGGGGCATACGGCGGGCAGTTCCTGCCCCCGCAGCTCGAGGCGCCCTTCGCCGAGATTACGAGGGCCTACCACGAGATCGAGAACGACGCGGCGTTCATCGCCGAGCTGCGCTATCTGCGCAAGCACTTCCAGGGCCGCCCCACACCCGTCTATCACGCACGCACCCTGTCGATGGACAATGGCGGTGCGCAGATCTACCTGAAGCGTGAGGACCTCAACCACACCGGCGCCCACAAGCTGAACCACTGCATGGGCGAGGGCCTGCTCGCGAAGTACATGGGCAAGAAGAAGGTCATCGCCGAGACCGGCGCGGGCCAGCATGGTGTCGCCCTGGCGACCGCCGCAGCTCACTTCGGCCTCGAGTGCGAGATCCACATGGGCCAGGTCGACATCGAGAAGCAGGCGCCCAACGTCAGCCGTATGCAGCTGCTGGGCGCCACGGTCGTGCCGGTTACCCGAGGCCTCAAGACGCTCAAGGAGGCCGTCGACTCGGCCTTCGAGGCCTATCTGGCCGACTATGAGAACTCGATCTACTGCATCGGGTCGGTCGTGGGCCCGCATCCCTTCCCGCTCATGGTCCGCGACTTCCAGCGCGTCGTGGGCATCGAGGCGCGCGAACAGTTTTTCGAGATGACCGGCAACCTCCCCGATGTGGTGGAGGCGTGCGTCGGCGGCGGTTCCAACGCGATTGGCATCTTCTCCGCGTTCCTGGACGACCCGGTGAAGCTGATCGGCGTCGAGCCGCTCGGGCGCGGCACGAGCGTCGGCGACCACGCCGCGACGATGACCTACGGTCGCGAGGGCGTCATCCACGGCTTCAAGTGCTACCTGCTGCAGGACGCCGACGGCCAGCCTTCCCCCGTGTACTCATGTGCCAGCGGCCTCGACTACCCCGGCGTCGGCCCCGAGCACAGCTACCTCAAGGACGCCGGCCGCGTTGACTACGTGACCTGTTCGGACGAGGAGTGCCGCGACGCCTTCTTCATGCTCAGCCGCAAGGAGGGCATTATCCCCGCGCTGGAGAGCGCGCACGCCGTGGCTCATGCACTGGTCAAGGCCCGCGAGATGAAGACAGGCACGATCCTGGTGAACCTGAGCGGCCGTGGCGACAAGGACATGGACTACGTGATCCAGCACTGGGGCATCGGAGGGCCGGTCTGAGGTTGGAGGCCCTTACTGAAATCAGGAGCTCAGGTCGCGGAGAAGAGCGGGGCCCCCTGGGTGATCCTCGTTGGCGAGGACTCGACCTCGACCCGGTCGCGTTCGTCATGGACCACGGCAACCTGGGTGATCTTGGGGCCGTGCTTGGCGTAGTGGTGACCGCAGAAGACGATCTGGGTTCCCGTCCGCATGGTCACCCGCACCTTTGCCTGCGCGCCGCAGGATCCCAGGGAAACTAGTCCGGCCTGGTCGCCCACAAGTGCTGAGCAGTCGCACCGATCGTGACAGGTCAGCGGCTGGGTGGGGGAGTCACGAAGGATCGTGGTGACGACGCTCTTCGCCGGGGCGGGCTCCGAGATCCTTCTCAGCAGAGCATCCATGGGGACCCTCCTTGGGTCGCACGTGATCGTGAAATACCGTGTAACCACCATGACAGCATGTGGTTTCCAGCGCTATCGGACGATGGCACTACGACCTGTATCGTTCAGTTAGGGTTGGCCGACCACGTCGTTCGACTCGGATGCGTGCTTGAAGGTTTGCGTTCCTCGAGGCCTGGGTCACGTTCTCCTGGCCCTCCGCACTCTTCCGCACACACTCACCGATCTAACTGAACTGCTTTGGTCTTACAACTATCGTGTCGCCGTTCGTCGATGAGTAACGGAGAGGGACAGGGGCTTCCGGCGCGTGTTGCTGTGCCCCCGTCCCGGGATCCTGACGGCGAGACCGAAGACCTTGTTGGCTGGTTACGTTCGAAGAACGACTGTGGTGTAGACGTCAATCAGTGCGGAGACACTGGCGGCGCCGCCGTCGACCACCTCTGCGTGCTTGGCCAGGCCCTCCAGCCGGGTGGTGTGGGCGCCGCGCTGGACCTCGGTGGCGGTCCGGGCGGCTGCGGCAGCCCCGTCCCGATCCCCCGCGGCCAGCAGCAGGACGGCTTGGAGCACGGGACCCGTTCCGGGCAGCTGCAGCGTGCCGGGGTTGGCGACGGTGAGCAGGTGCACGCGTCCGAGGTTGCCGGCTTCGACTGCGTCGAGGGCGAGGTCCGCGGCGGCTGAGGCGTCGGTGACAAGCTCTTCGATCTGTTGGGGGGCGATGGTCTCGCACAGGGACAGGATGGCGGCGTGCTGGAACGCTGTGGGGTTCTGTGCGGCCACGAGCAGCTGGACCACCTCGTCGGTACAAAGCTGGTCGACATGCTCACCCAGGTAGGTGAAGGACGCGGCCCATGTGTCGGTGTTGATCCAGTCGTGGATGAGTGTCTGCAGCTCGTCCTGGGCGGCGAGGTCCGCGAGCACCTGGCTCAGACCGCGTTG
>Ga0209014_10000260_pt1 | contig 29926 bp, 23 predicted proteins | sample BarGraNGADG00212_FD_184491 | JGI IMG/M metagenome (GOLD analysis project Ga0209014, IMG submission 184491) | Arctic peat soil microbial communities from Barrow, Alaska - Barrow Graham LP Ref core NGADG0002-212 (SPAdes) (version 2) | ecosystem: Environmental > Terrestrial > Soil > Wetlands >...
GCGCCGCGACGGGGAGGCCGCTCGCCAGCGCCTCCGCCGCGACCATGCCGAACGTCTCGAACGGGCTCGGATGGACGAAGATCGCGGCGCGGCGCATTGCCGCGGCGACACCCGCTCGGTCGGCAGGCGGCTCGAAGGCGACGGCGTCACCCAGGCCGACCTCCCCGGCGAGGTCGAGCCAGCGCCCCTCCGTCGCAACGTCAGGCGCGCGGCCGATGAGACGGAGGTGGAGCTCCGGCCGTCGTTCGCGGGCGAGAGCGACCGCCCGAAGGAGCACGTCCATGCCCTTGCGCTCGCGACGAGCCCCCACCCACAGCAGCTCGTCCGGGTCGCGGTCCTCGGCAGGCCCGAGCGGGAATTGGTCGAACGGGACGATGTTCGGGACCACAGGGATCGCGCCCGATGCCAGGTCCAGCGGTGCCTCGAGCCGGGACGCGAGCGCCCGGCTGACCGCCACGATCCGACGGCCATTGCCGAGGAGCTCCCGGTACGCCCGGCGCGCCTCCTCTTCCTCCTCGAGCGCTCCGGAGGCGCTCGACGCGTGCTCCGTGACGACGAGGGGCACGCCCAGCGCCGTCGCGACCAGTGCCGCAGCCGCCCCGTCCGGGATGCCCACGTGGGCGTGGATCATGTCGAACGGCCATCTCGCCGCGAGCGCGGTGGCGAAGGGGACGAGGAGCGCGCCGTGCGCCTGGATCGCCGCACGGGCCGGAAGACGTCCTCCCGGATGGACGGCGGGGATCCGGGCCACCGGCACGCCGGCGCCCCAAGCGCTCGGCGTCGACAGCGCCGCCGGCTCCACGACGGCTCGTGTCCACGCCTCGACCGCCTGCCGACCTGCCGAATCCGTGCCGACGTCACGGGCCCGCAGGTCGGCGTTCTCCCAGGACGCGACGACCACGTCGATCCCGGCGGCCCGCAACGCGACGACCTCGTCGCTGACGAAGCTGCCGCTGCCGGGATCGTCGTGGGACGGATACCACCGGGCGACGACCAGGATGCGGCGCGGCCAGGCATCGCCCGGCGAGCCGGGCGAGATCGACGAGGCGGGTGGCTCCGAGCTGCTCATGCGCGTCGACAACGTATCACCTGCGTTCCGCCCGGCCGTCCTGCCGCCGACGACTTTGCTACGATGGGGTCGCGTGCTCATCGGGCCCTCGTCGGGTTCGTCGCAGCAGGGTCCGCGGACCACCTGGAGGCCGACCATCGCTGACTCGTCCGCGCGCCCCCGCCGGCTGGGCGGCGTGGCCGTGCTGGCGCACGCGTACTACGAGGAGGACTCGCGGGTACGCCGCGAGGCCGAGGCGCTGGTCCGCGCCGGGCGCCCGGTCGAGGTGTTCGCGCTCCGCAGGCCCGGCGACCTGCCGGAGGGCGAGCTCGACGGCGTCGTCATTCATCGCCTCGACGTTCGACGCCACCAGGGCGCCGGCATCGCGGTCTACGTCCGCGAGTACCTCGACTTCCTGGCGCGCGCGACGATCGCCCTGGCCCGGGCACACCATGCCCGTCGGTTCGCGCTCGTCCACGTCGACACGCTGCCCGACTTCCTCGTGTTCGCCGCGATGCCCCTGAAGCTGGCCGGGATCCCGGTCCTCCTCGACCTGCACGAGGCGATGCCCGAGTTCTTCCGGGCCCGCTTCCCACGGCGCGCGTCGCGCGTCGCGCAGGGCCTGCTGCGCCTCCAGGAGCGCGCCTCGATCGCCGCGGCCGACGCGGTCGTGACCGTCAACGACGCGCTCGGCGACCGGCTCGTCGCGCTCGGGACCCCGGCCGCGAAGGTGACGGTGATCCTCAACACGCCCGATGTCGCGCTCTTCGATGCCGCCACGCACGATGAGCGGGCGTTCATGGCGGATGGGGTGCTGCGCCTGGCCTACGCCGGCGCGCTCACCCCCACGTACGAGATCGACGTCGCGATCGAGGCCGTCGCCGCGCTGGCCCGGCAACGGCCGGAGCTGCCGGTGGCCCTGGAGGTCTACGGGCGCGGCGACGCCGAGCCGGCGCTGCGCGCCACGGCCGCCGGCCTCGGGGTCGCCGACCACGTCCGGTTCCATGGGAGGGTCGCCCTCGAGGCAGTGCCGGCTGCGATCGCCGGCGCCGACATCGGGCTGGCTCCCACGCGGCGCACGCAGTTCACCGACTTCAGCCTCTCGACCAAGCTCTTCGAATACGCCGCCATGCGGAAGGCGGCCGTCGCCTCCGCGCTCCCGACCGTGGCCCGCTACTTCGGACCCGACACGATTGCGACGTACCGGCCGGGCGACGCCGCGGACCTGGCGCGCGTGGTGCTCGGGCTCGTGGATGACCCGGAGGAGCGCACGGCGCGCGTCGTCGCCAGCGGCGCGCGGGCGCGCGAGCTCGGCTGGGACGGCGAGGCGCGACGCTACTGCGCGCTCGTCGAGCGCCTCATCCGGGAGAGCTGACGGGCTCAGGGCCGCCCGGTGGGGGCGCGCCGGTCGGTGGTGGCGACGAACGGCCAGGCGCGGTCGCAGGTGCGCCGGGGGTGTCGAGCCGCCGGTACGGCTGGACGAACGGGGCAAGGAAGCGCGCCGGTAGCGTGTCGGGCCCCCATCGAATCAGGAGGCGAACCGCCGCGTACAGGGCGATCGCTGCGGTCGGCAGGCCGACGACCGGAAGGGCGAGCCCCGCGGCGAGGAACGGGTTCATCACCGGCAGCGCCGCTGCGCCCGCATACCAGCCGTTGATCGGCACCGCCACGATCGTCGCGAGCCAGCCGGCCTCCCGAAGGTCGACGGTCGCGAGGGCGAGTACCGAGACGACCCCGATACCGAACGCCAGCGGCGTCCCGCCGGTCGAGCCCCCGCGCGACTCGGTCAGGTACCTCGCGGTGATCGTCGGCAGGTCGGCCAGGAACGTCTGCCAGGGAAGGAACGCGAGCAGGACGATTGCCAGGACCGCGGTGATGGCCAGGGCACGCCAGCGTCGCTCGCCCACGAGCGCGTAGCCCACCTGCGGCCGAAGGAGCACGCCGATCGGCCCGGCTCCGGCGAGCAGGAGCGCGAGGCTGGCGATGGCGGGATTCCCGTTGAGCGTGCCGTGCACGAGCGGCGGGAAGAGGATCCAGCCCCAGGCCAGCCCCGAGCGGCGGACGATGTACGCCGCGGCGACCGCGTCGAGCGCGATCCAGATCCCGACCGCCCGCGGCGCGTCGAGCAGCGTCGAGGGGGCGATGATCGGCAGCACCCAGGGCGGTGCCGCGAAGTGGAGTCCGGACACGACTGCGTTCCACGGGTCGGCGCCGTGGAGCCAGGCGACGGCTCCCAGGTAGTAGATGCGGGCATCGAACCCGGACTGGGCGTGGCTGGCCAGGATCGCGGACCCCACGAGCAGGAACGGCGCCGGGAGCCACTGGACGATCGATCCCCACGTGATGCGGCCGGCCACCATCGCGCGACGGCTCATGGGCGGCGCTCGACCGCGGGCACCGCGGGCACCGCGGGTTCGTCGCGAAGGGAGCCGCGGCGCGTCGCCATGTCGCCGACCGAAGCCGGCCGGCGCGTCACCGCCGCGCCCGCCCGATCCGGCACGACCCACGGCGCGACGGCGGCGAGCAGCAGCGCGAAGTTGCCCACGAGGACCACCGGCGAGCAGTAGATCACGACGAGGATCGTCAGCAGGAACGAGAGCCGCGCCCGCCGTCGCGTCGCGTAGACCAGGGCCAGCCCTACGAGCGTCGCGGCCATCGTCCCGAGGTTCGCGATGTGCGAGTCCAGGCCCAGCCGGGTGTGGAGGATCCAGGCGATGCTCAGCGACGACGGGCTGACCCCGGCGCTCAGCGTCAGCCGGGCGAACGCGAGGTTGGCGTCCAGGCCCGCCCCGACGAGACCGACGATCCCGAGAACCACGACCGTCGCGGCGAAGGCCTTCACGGCCGGCCAGTCCCGGCGCACCACGAGCCACCAGACGAGCGCGAACGGGCCCAGCTTCAGCATCGCGGCGAGCCCCGCCGCGGCCCCCGTCAGCCACGGTCGGCCCCGGCTCGACGCCCACCAGGCAAGGACACACAGGCCCGTGATGAAGCCGTTGAGGTTGCCCGACAGCGCCGCGATCGAGATCGGCGAGTGGTAGCCCAGGTACCGGTAGCGGACCGCGAGCACCCAGGCGATCGGCAACCCGAGCGCGAGGATCACGAGGAGGCCACCCAGCGTGACGCGGCGCCCGATGAGGGCGAACCAGGTGGCCAGGATGGCCACGAACGCGAGGTCGACCGCCCACCAGATCGTCATCGACACGTCGCCGAGCGCCGCGAGCGGTCGCCAGAGCACCGCGCTCAGCGGGGGCGACAGGATGGGCGCGGGGTAGATGGCCGGGTAGCCGGGCACGGGCCGGTCCGTCGCCAGCAGGGGTCCATAGAGGTTGTGCCCGGCGTTCAGGCGCTGGGCCGCGGCGAAGTAGTTCGAGGTGTCGGTGCCGAGGTCGGTCGGGTGGAGGAGCCCGGGCAGCTGGACCCTGGCCGTGACGTACAGCTCGCCGAGGATCATCAGGATGAGGGCGACCCGGACGAGCGCCACGGCCCACGGCGGGATCGAGAACGGGAATCGTGGTGTGTCGTGCTCCGTGCTCAGCGGCGGTGCCTCCAGCGAGCCCGGGCGACCCGGCGCGGTCACGGACCGGCCACCTGCAGCAGGAAGGCGCCGTTCGCCGCGTCCGAGAGCAGGGGGACCAGCCGCACGCCGTCGACCGTTCCGGGAGCGGAGAGGTGGAACCCGGCCGTGGCCGTCGCCGGCGCCGACGGGTCGACGTCGACCAGGAGCAGCTGGCCGGTCGCCGGGGCGCCCGACGCCCAGGCCGCCAGGTCGCGGTAGGACCCAACCTGGCCGAGTGGTCGGTCGAGCTCGACGGCGACCCGCGGACGGATGGCGACCGGGACGACGATGAGCGCGGCCGGCGTGCCCGTGCCGCCCGCCGCCGCGCCCGAGCCCAACCCGGCCCCCGCCGGGTCCGCCAGCGCCGTCCGGATCCGGGGCATCGCCCGGTCAGCGGTTCGCGCCACGTGGCGCGCCGAGGCGATCGTCACCCGGGTGGCTCGGTCGAGCGGGCCGATGGCCGGGGCGAACGCGATCGCGAGCGCCGCCGCGACCAGGCTCACGGTGGCGAGGGACGCGATTGACCGATCCCGCGCGGACCACACGCCGAGGCTTCGGACCCGGCCGACGAGCGGCGCGAGGTCCGGGACGCGCACCGCGCTCAGCCCGACGGCCGCGGCGAAGATCAGGGCCACCGTGATCGGCACGAGATAGCGCGGGTCCACGAAGGTGTGGCGCGCCGCGAGCACCAGCAGGAACGCCGCCATTCCGGGCCCCAGCGCCAGGACCCCGACGAGGATCGACCACCGCGCCCGAACCGCCAGGACCACCACGCCGATCACGGCGAGGACCGTGACCGCGACCTGCCCCGCGACCAGGTCGGCAAGGTCGCGGGCGACCGCCGTGAGGTCGGGGAGACGGCCGGCGCTCTCGGCCGTCGCCGAGTAGCTCGCGGCGACCGACGTCCAGAAGAACGGGTCCCCGGTCAGCAGGAGGTCGTGGAGGCACATGACCGGCAGGGCCAGCAGCCCGATCGAGATCCACCATGCCCCGGCCGGGAGCGGTCGCCTCCACCGGGCGGGTCCGAAGCGCAGGACCGCCAGCACGGCGAGCGCGAGCCCGATCACGAGGAACGTCTCGAGACGCGCGAGCGCCGCGAACCCGAGCGCCGCCCCGGCGATCCCCCAGCGCGGCCGTCGTCCGGTCACGGCAAGGCCGGCAACCATCCAGAGGAGCAGCGCCCAGACGCTGCCGAGCGCCCAGGACGTCTCGAGCAGCAGGCGCGGCGAGAGGACCAGGCTCACGCCGGCGAACACGGCGGCGGCCAGCCCGCCGACCCGCCAGGCCAGCAGCGAGGCGGACGCGACGCAGAGCCCCCACGCGCCGAGGGCGGCGATCGAGATGGCACGCCAGTCGCCGGTCGCCGAGTAGAGCAGCCCGTAGAGCACCGTGAGCAGGGGCTTCGGGGTCGTGGAGAGCGCCTCCTCGAGGTGGTGCCCGCTTACGATCCGGTCGAAGTGGAGGACCGAGGCCGCGGTGTCGAACGCAAGCGGCGCCGCGATCCACGGGCGGATCGCCGAGGCGGCCACGGCGACGGCGGCGATGAAGATTGCGGCGAGCACGGCAAGGAGAGCACGACGGTCGCGCGCGGCTGGCATTCCGCGGAGTATACGAGCGAGGGTCCGGGGCGCTCCACCCATGAGGGCAGGCCGACCCCTGCGGTCCGCCCGGCGCGCTCGAGGACCCTCGAACGCGGTCCGCGTATGATCGGGCCCGCCCAGGGACAAACGCCGGACACGGGACGCACGTCCGTCTCCGGCTTCGCTTTGACGCGGGCGTCGACGCGACGGTCAGGATCACGATCACCAAGGAGGTTGCAGCGCACGATGCGGCAGCGCACGATGTGGCAAAGGCTGGGGGCGCTGCTCGTTCTCGTGGTGGCCGTGCTCGCCATCGCACTCGCGGTCCGCGGCGGTTCAACCGGGAGCCAGGTGGGCGCCGCTCCGGCGGCTACGCCATCGCCCGCGACCGCGGTGAGCGGGATCGCCTCCCCCGCCGTTGCCCCGTCCCCTGCCGCTCGCGCCCCGTCCGCGAGCGGCGCGCCGTCCGTCTCGCCGGGCGAGCAGCCGATCGACAACCTCGAGGGGATCGACGGGCGCGTCCCGATCGCGCTCCCCGGCCGGATCGAGGTCTATGCGGGCGCCGTGTCGATCACGCCCGGGCAGCCGCTCACTCTCCACGTCTCCACGATGGCGGCCGGGTACACCTTCTCGATCGAGCGCCTCGACGCGACCCTGCCGTCCGGGGGCGTGGTCGTCGCCCGGTCCGCCGCGCGGAACGGCCATGACTACCGGTCGCTGGGGACGTTCGATGCCCTGGATCGCACGGCGCGGGCGAACTGGCCCGTGACCGACACGGTCGCCACGCCCGGCTGGGCTCCCGGTATCTACATCGTGACCGCACGCGACTCGAAGGGGACCACGGGCCAGGCGATCGTGGTGGTCCGGACGCCGGTGCTCGCGGCGGGCCAGCCCACGTTCGTCTTCCCCGCGCTGACGTACCAGGCCTACAACCTGTGGGGCGGGGCCAACCTCTATGCGTATGCCGGACCGCGCGCCGTCCGGGTCAGCTTCGAGCGGCCCTACGCGCTCGAAGGGGGCCTGGGCTTCTGGGGCAAGGGCGACGACCGCATCCTTCGCTGGCTGCAGCTGCGCGGCCTGCCCCTCCAGTTCACGACGGACTATGACCTTTCCCTCGATCCCCCGGCCGTTGCGCCCCGGCTCCTGATCATTCCGCGCCACGCCGAGTACGTGACGGCGGCGCTCCGCGATTGGGTGGAGCAGCACGTGAACACGGCCGGCGACATGAACGTGCTCAACCTCGGGGCGAACGGCTTCTACTGGCAGGTCCGCCTGGCCGCGCCGCGGACCCCCGGGGCACCCCTCGACGTCGTCTGCTATCGCAGCGCGGCCGGGGATCCCTACGCTGCCGACGATCCGGCGCTTGCCACGACCCGCTGGAGGGAGGCGCCGCTGAACCGGCCCGAGGGCATGGTCTTCGGGGCCCAGTACGCCGCCGTCGTCGGCAACGGCTATACGCGGTACGGCCTCACCGTCACCGACCGGATGCCGGCCGAGCTCCTCGCGGGAACGGGCTGGCAGGCCGGGACCGAGATCCGTGGCCTGCTGCAGGGCGAGGGCGACCTCGTCTACCCGGCTTCGGGCGGGATCGCGATCATGGACGGGCAGGCGGCACTCGCGACCGGCGCGCCCCTCACGACGAGCGTCACGATCCGCACCTCGCCCGCCGGTGCGCGCGTCTTCAGCGCGGGCACCTTCGCCTGGGCGGACGGCCTCGAACCCGCGCGGGTCGCCCTGGGGGTGAGCGCCGCGAGCTTCGATCGGTTCAACCGCAACGTCCTGGCGTGGCTGGGATTCCCGCCCAGCTCGTGAACGACGACGGGACGGGCAGCGCTGCCGATGCGGCGGACGACGGGGGCCCGGCCGGGCACGGAGCCGCTATGCTCGCCGCGATGCAGCAGGCCCCTCCGACGTACGACCCCCGCTCGTACTGGACGCAGCTCCACCGCGAGGGCAGCCTCCGGTCCGTCGGCCAGTCCGGCCTCCCGGTCGATCTCAACGTCTGGCTCTACCGGGTGCTCGAACGGAACCTCCGTGCATTCCTGCGGAGGAACCGGCTGCTGACGCCCCCACCGGCGCGGGTCTTCGAGGTCGGCGTCGGGACGGGATACTGGACGCCGTTCTGGCACGGCCTCGGCGCGGAGCGCGTCGACGGCTGCGACCTTGCCGAGGAGGCGGTGGCCCGGCTCCGCGAGCGCTTCCCGGCCTCGACGTTCACGGCCGGTGACATCGTCGACGAGGGCGTGGTCCCGGCCGACGGCTCGTACGACCTGGTCACGGTCTTCAACGTCCTCCTGCACATCATCGACGAGGACCGGTTCGCACTGGCGGCCGGGCACGTGGCGGCCGCGGTGCGGCCCGGCGGCCACCTCCTGCTCGTCGAGCCGGCCCTCTTCCTGGAGACGTCGGTCCGCCCGCTGCGGGAAGGGGCGAGCTCAACGGCCCGTCCGCTGGCCCGCTACCGCGAGGTCCTCGAGGCGGCGGGGCTCGAGTTCGTCGTCGCGTCGGCGAGCACCGCGGTCGCCAACAACCCGATCGAGCACGGGCTGCCTCACATCGGGCGCTTCGCCTGGTCGTGGCGGACGGCGGTGCGCCAGGCGCGGAAGGGTCCGCGGCGGGCCCGGCTCGCCGGACGCGTCCTCTCGCTCGTCGACCGCGTCGTGATGCCGTCCGGGGTCGCGCCGTCCGGCAAGATCATCCTGTTCCGGAGGCCGGGCGCCGCGACCTGACGGGGCGCGCATCGACCGGAACGCAGGGCCGCGGGACCGGGCCGTGTCCGGCCTTCCCCTCCCGCCCGGTGCGGTACGATGCCGCGGACCCCTTCGCCGCGCGCGGCCGCTCGCCGCGCGCCCAATCAGAGAGCTTCCACCACCCATGACATTCCGCGCTCGCCCCACCACGAAGCCGACGACCCGCCGCCGAGGCAGCCACGCCGATGACGGACGCCGGAACCTCTACATGAACATCGGCTTCGGCCTGATCACCGTCGTCGCCGTCCTCCTCCTCGTCGGGGCCGGGGCCGCGAGCTGGATCGGGGACCACCTTGCGCCCGTGGCGAGGGTCAACGGCGTCTCGATCACCAAGGACCAGCTGCGCGCGCGGGTGGCGATCGAGACGTTCAAGCTCGACGATGCCGAGTCGCGCACGCGCGAAGCCGTGCAGGCCAACCACATCTCTGCCTCGCAGGGCCAGCAGGTGATCCAGTACATCACGCAGCAGCGGCAGCAGATCACGACCGCGGCGCTCGAGGACGAGATCGACACGGAGCTCATCCTCCAGCTCGCCGCCAAGCGCGGCGACACGGCCACCGACGCCGACATCACGGCCCAGATCACGACCGACGCGACCACCGATGAGAGCCGTCACGCCTTCCAGATCGCGATCGCCCCCGTCCTCAGCGCCGGCGAGACCGTCGCGAGCGACACGGAGGTGGCGACGGCGCAGGCAAGGGCCCAGGGCCTGCTCACGGACCTCAAGTCAGGCAAGACCTGGGAGGCCGTGGTGAAGGAGTCCGGCGATGCGACCGCCGCGACCAACAACGGCGACCTCCTCTTCGTCAACAAGGGGAGCTCGACACCCGACACGGCCTTCGTCGACGCGATCTTCGCGCTCGCCGCGCCCGGCTACACGGACGTGATCAAGGGCAGCGACGGGACCTTCCGAATCGGGAGGCTCACGGAGATCTCGGCCGCGCAGGTGGACCCGAACTTCAACCAGCGGATCGCCACTGCCGGCATCAGCATGGACGCCTACAAGCGGGTGGACCGCGCGGTCGTGCTCAAGAACCAGGTCGAGGCGCAGGTGATCGCCGAGGTCGTCTCGGCCCCCTCGCAGCAGCGCGAGGTCTCGGTCATCGTCCTCGAGAACAACAGCGGCCAGGCCGTGCCGCCGGGCGGGGTGCTCGTCAAGCACATCCTCTACTCGCCGAACAACGACCCGAACGGGGCGGCGGCACTCAAGGCGGACGATCCGGCGTGGGCCAAGGCCAAGCAGCAAGCGGATGACGCGTACGCGAAGCTCAAGGCCGGCACGGTCACCTTCGCCTCCCTGGCCGCGACGAGCGCCGACACCGGGTCGGGCGCCGCGAACGGGTATCTGCCGTACTTCTCGAAGACCGACACGACCACGTCGCTCGACCCCGCGTTCGCGGCCGCGATCTACGCCCCGGGCCTCACGCCCGGCGAGCTGCTGCCGCCGGTCAAGTCCGCGTTCGGGTGGCACGTCATTGAGTTCGTCTCCGCGGACGACCCGCTGACGCGGGCGAGCCAGATCCAGGCCGAGGCGGCGAAGCCGGGGGCCGACTTCGCGAAGCTCGCGTTGGACAACTCGATCGATCCGTCCGCCACCAAGGGCGGCGCGATCGGCTGGGTCGCGAAGTACCAGCTCGCGTCGGACCAGGAAGCCGCGATCAACGCCCTCTCGGCCGGCGGGATCAGCGGTCCGGTCATCGGGAGCGACGGGATCCGCATCTTCAAGGTCACGAACGTGCAGGACCGCCTGCCCGACGCGACCCAGGTGGACACCCTGAAGACCGACGCCTTCACCAACTGGTATGCGAGCGTCAAGTCGGATCCGAAGCAGACCACGATCGAGCGGCTGGTCTCCACGTCCTCCCCCGGGGTCTGACGGCCCGGCGATGCTGGACGCGCTCCTCGCCGAGGCGCGCCTGCGGTGGGGGCTGGACCCGGCCGACGGCGTGGCGGTGATCCCGGCGGAGCGGCTCGTGGGCCTTCCGCTGGAGCCGACGCGGCCCGTCGTGATCGTGCCCCTCGCCGTCCTGCGGGCTCCGCGACCGGAGGTGCCCCCCGCGGCGCTGCCCGGCCGGCACGGGCACGGCGCGGAGGACCCGATCGCGGTCATCCGGCGGCTCTACCCGCCGGATCATCCCGTGGGGCGCTTCGGATCGCCGGACTCGACGACCGTGGGCGCCCTGGCGCCGATCGACCTCGAACGGCCCCTCTACCTGACCCCGGTCGCGCCGGAGGCGGCGTTCGGGTCGCCCTGGGGGATGCCCTGGATCTCGAACCGGCTCCGTGCCCCGGACGGCTGCCCGTGGGATCGCGAGCAGACCCACGAGTCGCTGCGCAACAACCTGCTGGAGGAGGCATACGAGGTCTACGACGCGCTCGCGGACGGGGCCACCCCGGCGCTCGCGGGGGAGCTCGGCGACCTCTGGCTCCAGGTCGTGCTCCACGCGCAGCTGGCAGCGGAGGAGGGCGTCTTCGACCTCTCCGACGTGCAGGCGGCGATCGCGAGCAAGATCGTCCGACGCCATCCCCACGTGTTCGGGGACGCGGAGGCCCGGACCGCGACCGACGTGAACCGGCAGTGGGAGCGGATCAAGCAGGCCGAGCGCGCCGCCGAGGCCTCGGCCGGCGACGGGGCGGCGGCGCCGAAGAGCGCGCTGGAGGGGATCAGCCGGTCACTGCCTGCGCTGGCCGCGAGCCAGGAGATGCAGGAACGGGCCGCCCACATCGGCTACGACTGGCCCAGCATCGTGGGCGTCCTCACCAAGGTGGACGAGGAGCTGGCGGAGCTCGCGGAGGCGCGCACCGCCGCGGAGCGCTCCGAGGAGGTTGGCGATCTCCTGATGGTGCTGGTGAACCTGGCGCGGCATCATGGCGTCGACGCGGAGGCCGCGCTGCGTGGCGCGAACGGCAAGTTTCGGCGACGCTTCGGGATCGTGGAGCGCCTGGCGGCGGAACGGGGCGTGGCGCTGCGGGACCTCTCATTCGCGGCGCTCGACGAGCTCTGGGACCAGGCCAAGGCCGAGCTGGCCGAACATGCCGAGCCGGCTACGGCCGGCGAGGATCCGGCCACGGCCGGCGAGGATCCGGCCACGGCCGGCGAGGAGACGGGATCATGACGATCGGGAACCGCGCGCCGGGCGTGCGTCCCTCCGGGCGACGGCCCGACGAGCTGCGCGCGGTCAGCCTCACGCTCGGGATCCAGAAGTGGGCCGAGGGCTCATGCCGCATCCGCGTTGGCGACACCGAGGTCCTCTGCGCGGCAACCATCGAGGATCGCGTGCCGCCCCATCTCCGCGGCAAGGGCAGCGGCTGGGTCACCGCGGAGTACGCGATGCTGCCCCGGGCCACCGCGGAGCGGACGCAGCGCGAGTCGACGGCCGGTCGCGTCGGCGGCCGGACCCACGAGATCCAGCGCCTGATCGGCCGATCGCTGCGCGGGGTCGTCGACCTTTCGCGACTCGGCGAGCGCACGGTCACCGTCGACTGCGACGTCCTCCAGGCGGATGGCGGCACCCGGACGGCCAGCATCACCGGCGGCTACGTCGCGCTCGCGGCGGCGCTGATCACGTTCGGGATGGAGCGCCTGCTCGTCGGCAAGGTCGCGGCCGTCAGCGTGGGGATGGTGGGCGGGGCGAACCTGCTCGACCTCGACTACGCGGAGGACCACGTCGCGCAGGTGGACTTCAACGTCGTCGGGACGGACGCCGGCCGCTACGTGGAGCTGCAGGGAACCGCCGAGGGGCGTGCCTTCTCGCGCGAGGATCTGGACGGCCTGCTCGATCTCGCGAAGACCGGGCTGGGCCAGCTCTTCGAGGCGCAGGCGGCGGCCATCGCCACCGTCAAGCGGTGACCTCCGCGCCGAGAGTCCTCGTCGCGACGCGCTCACGCCACAAGCTGGGCGAGCTGCGCGATCTCCTTCGGCCGCGCCGGGCGACCCTCGTGGCGCTCGACGACCTCGGGATCGCCGAGGAGGCCGAGGAGACGGGCGCGACCTTCGCCGCGAACGCGGCGCTCAAGGCCCGCTTCTATGCGCGACTCTCCGGCCTGCCGACGCTGGCCGACGACTCCGGCATGGAGGTGGACGCGCTCGGCGGCAGTCCCGGTGTCCGCACGCGCCGCTATGCCGGCGAGGACGCCACGGACGAGCAGAACAACGCGAAGCTCCTTGCCGCGCTTGCCGCGCTCCCACCGGAGGAGCGCGGGGCGCGTTACCGCTGCGTCCTTGCGCTCGCCCTCCCGGGTCGCGCCGGCCCGCGGGGCGGGCTGCCCGTGGTCCTGGCGCGCGGCACCTTCTCCGGGCGAATCGCCGTCGCGCCGCGGGGCGCGAACGGCTTCGGCTACGACCCGATCTTCGAGCCCGCGTCGGAACCGCCCGGCGGCGCGACCGTCGGCGAGTGGCCGCCCGAGCGCAAGCGGGCGGTGTCACACCGCGCCCGGGCGGCGCGCCGCATGGCCCCGATCCTCGAGAATTTCGGGTTCTGACGGCGCGCCCGGGGCAGCGGGCGAGCTGCCCCCGGGGCGCGGTGGGCCTACGGAATGGTCACGTCCTGGAGGTCGAGCGGGCCGAGCGCGTAGTCCAACTCCGTCGGCAGGCTCACGCCGCCTAGCGTGAGGACGTCCACCGCCTTCGGGACCGTGCTCGGATCGACCGTGCAGCGCGGATCCGAGCTCGCGGTCGCGCAGACCCCGAACTGGTAGGGCTGCGGCGTTGCCGCGACGGTTGGGGACTGGTCCGATGAGAAGGTCGGCCGCGCCCGGCCACCCGGGCGAACGCCACGACGTGCCCGCGGCTATCCTTCTCGCGAACGCGACGGACGCCCTGGACCGTTCTCGCCGGCCATGAAGCGTCCGCGATCCCCGAGCCTCGAACCCAGGCCGGCCCGTGCCGGCGATCCCGGAGACCTGGATGACCGACCCCAGACCGATCGACATCGTGGTCCTGGCCAAGCAGGTGCCCGACACCCACAACGTCACCGGCGACGTGATGACCAAGGACGGCACGATGAACCGTGGCGCCCTCTCGGCCATCTTCAACCCGGAGGACCTCAACGCCCTGGAGATGGCCCTCCAGATCAAGGACCGGCACGGTGGGACGGTCACCGTGATCACGATGGGCCCGCCGAAGGCCGCGAGCATCCTCCGGGATTCGCTCTGGCGCGGCGCCGACAAGGTGATCCTCCTCACCGATCGCCGCTTCGCCGGCGCCGACACGCTGGCCACGTCCGTCGCCCTCCAGAAGGCGATCGAGAAGATCGGGACCTACGACCTGATCCTGACCGGGCGTCAGGCCATCGACGGCGACACCGCGCAGGTGGGCCCGCAGACCGCCGAGAAGCTGGGCATCCCCCAGATCACGTACGCGGAATCCGTCCTGGAGATCGCCGACGGACGGATCACCGCCCAGCGTGCCCTGGACTCCGGCTCGGAGATCGTCCGCTGCACGATGCCCTGCCTGCTCACGGTGGTGGGCTCGGCCAACACGCCGCGCCCGCCCTCGGTCCGCCGCCAGATCGCGCGCAAGCTCGCCGCGACCGCCAGCGAGCTGCCTGCGCTTCGAAAGCAGTGGCCCGAGTTCGCGGCCCCCGGCGAGCTGGAGGCGTACATGGGCGCCCACGACCTCGAGATCCCGGTCTGGACCGCGGACGACATCGGCGCCGCCCCGGAGACCATCGGCCTGGCCGGCTCGCCCACCCAGGTCCACCGGATCAACTTCGTGGTCCTCGAGAGCAGCGAGAGCAAGACCGTCCAGCCCACCCCCGAGGCCATCGCCGCCATGGTGGCGGAGCTGGTCCACGAATACATCGTCGGGTAGGCGGCCATGACCGAGCAGCCCACGAGCCAGCTGGCCCCGACCGAGCTGGCCGGCATCGAGCGCAGGAGCGTCTGGGTCTTCATCGAGCACACCGATGGGCGCATCGCCGACGTGAGCCTGGAGCTGGTCGGCAAGGCCCGCGACCTGGCCGGCCAGGCGGGCTACGACGTGGTGGGCCTGCTGTGCGGGCACGACGTGGACGCGCTGGCGCAGGACGTGATCCGGCACGGTGCCGACCGCGTCCTGCTCGCCGATCACCCGGAGCTGGCGCACTACCGCACCCTGCCCTATGCCCGGGTTGCGATCACGGAGGCGCGCCGTCGTCGGCCGGAGATCTTCCTGGTCGGCGGCACGCCGAACGGCCGCGACTTCGCGCCGCGCGTCGCGAGCGCGCTGCGCTGCGGCCTGACGGCCGACTGCACCGACCTCCAGATTGGCGACTACGAGAGCCGGCGCGAGGACAGGACCTATCGGAACCTGCTCTTCCAGATCCGGCCCGCCTTCGGCGGCAACCTGGTCGCCACCATCGTCAATCCGAACAGCCGGCCGCAGATGGCCACGGTTCGCGAGGGAGTCATGCGCATGCCGGCCGCGGACGCGAGCCGGGTCGGCGTCGTGGAGGCCGTGACGCCCGAATTCGAGCCGGGCGACTTCGCCCTCGAGGTGCTGAGCCGCCAGGTCCGCCACTCGACGGTCAAGCTCAAGGACGCCCCGGTGATCGTCGCCGGGGGCGCCGGCATCTCGGACGCGGAGGAATTCGCCCTGCTCCGCGACCTGGCCAACCTTCTCGGCGGGGAGGTCGGCGCCTCGCGCGCAGCCGTCGACGCGGGGATGATCGGTCGCGAGCATCAGGTGGGCCAGACCGGCACCACGGTCCGGCCGCGCCTCTACATCGCCGCGGGCATCTCGGGCGCCATCCAGCACCGCGCCGGTATGGACCAGTCCTCCAAGATCATCGCCATCAACACCGATCCCACCGCGCCCATGCTCCAGATCGCCCATTACCGGATCGTGGGCGACGTCGGCGAGGTCCTGCCCATGATCATCAAGGCCCTGCGCGAGCGGTCCATGGACCATCGAGACGCCGAATGAGCGAGAACTTCTTCCTCGACAACCCCGACCTGCAGCTCCGCCTCGAGCATCTCGACCTCCGCGAGGTGCTGGAGCTCAAGGAGAAGGGGTACACAGAGTCGGACGTCTATCCGACCGCTCCCCGAACCTACGCCGACGCGGTGGACAGCTACCGCATCGTGCTCGAGATTCTCGGCGAGATCTGCGGCGAGCGCGTGGCGCCCCGCGCCGCCGAGGCCGACGACGAGGGCGCCCACTGGGCCGACGGCGAGGTCACCTACGCCGCGGCAACCCTGGACGCGATCGAGGCGCTGCGCCAGGCCGAGCTCTTCGGAGCCATGCTGTCACGCGAGTACGGCGGATTGAACCTGCCCGAATCCATCTACCAGATGATGGTCGAGCTGGTGGCCCGCGCCGAGAGCGGCCTGATGACCGTCTACGGCCTCCAGGAGATCGCGTCGTCGCTCGAAGAGTACGGCGACCCGGAGACCAAGGCCCGGATCCTGCCCCGCTTCGCGCGCGGCGAGGTCTCCGGAGCGATGGTCCTGACCGAGGCGGACGCCGGCTCCGACCTCGGCTCCGTCGCAACCCGGGCCACCCTGGACGAGGCCACCGGCACGTGGCGCCTCAACGGCGTCAAGCGCTTCATCACGAACGGGCTGGCGGACGTGTCGCTGGTCCTGGCCCGGAGCGAGGAGGGCTCGACCGACGCCCGCGGCCTCTCCATGTTCGTGGTCGAGCGCGACGCGACGGTCAAGATCCGTCGAATCGAGAACAAGATGGGGATCCACGCGTCGCCGACGTGCGAGATCCAGTACACGAACACGCCGGCCATCCTGCTCGGCAAGCGCCGTTTCGGGCTGATGCGGTACGCCATGGGCCTGATGAACGGCGCACGCCTGGCCGTCGCCGCCCAGGCCCTCGGCATCGCCGAGGCCGCCTACCGGGAGGCGGACCAGTACTCGCGCGAGCGCATCCAGTTCGGCAAGCCGATCCGGGCCCTGCCGGCCGTGGCGCGGCTGCTGCTCACGATGAAGGTGGACCTGGAGGCCACGCGGGCCCTCCTGGCCGAGACCGGGCGCTGGGTGGACCTCTGGAAGGTCTACGAACGGGCGCTGGCCGACGGCGGCACGGATGCCGACCCGGCGATGCGCGCCCGGCACAAGCAGGCCCAGGCCCTCGCCGACACCCTCACGCCGATGGTCAAGTACTGCGCCACGGAGATGGGCAACCGGGTCTGCTCGCAGGCGATGCAGGTCCACGGCGGCGTGGGCTACATCCGCGAGTTCAACATCGAGCGCCTCTTCCGCGACGTCCGCGTCACCAACATCTACGAGGGCACGAGCCAGCTCCAGGTGGTCGCCGCCATCGGCAAGCTGCTCAACCACTCGCTCGATCCGCTGCTCGCCGAATGGCAGGCGGCCGAGTACCCGGCCGACCTGGCCGCGGAGAAGGCGCTCCTCGACGAGCTGACCGGCCTCTTCGGCCGGGCCGTCGACGGGCTCAAGGCCATGCCCGAGCGCGACCGCGTCGACTACTACGCCGTGGACCTCGTGGAGATGGCGATCGGGGTCGTCGGTGGCTGGCTGCTGCTGCGCGACACGACGGTCGCGGAGGCCAAGAAGCCGGTCGCGCGGACGTTCGTGGCGTCGCTCGTGCCGAAGGTCCGCGCCGCGTCCGAGGTGGTCCTGGCGGCCAACCCCGTGCCGCTGGAGGCGATCCCGCTCCTGCTCCAGTAGTTGACCGGCGCCGAGCCGGCGGCCCTGGCCGCGATTCTCTCAGTCGAGCCGCTCGAGCATCACCTGCCACGGCTCGACGATCGCCGTGGCCGTCCCGTGCGTGGCCATCGACCCCATCATCTCGGCGGCGGCGCCCGCCTGGAGAGCGAACAGGACCGGCCGGTCGCCCACGTTTCCCCAGATGAGCCAGTCGGCGCCGTCCGCCGCCGCAACCTCCTCGACCGACGCGATGAGCGACGTCGGCGACAGACCCGGGAGCGACCGCGCAGGCCGCCGGTGCGACGGCGCCGCAGGCACCAAGGCGCGGCCCGGATCGACGCACGGCCCTTCAGGCCCGACCTGTGTGGCGACGTCGAAGGAGGCCGGTTGAGCGAGCTTGTGGCCGCGTTGCATGTCGATCACTCCCGGGACCCGTGATGGCCGCATTATCCCCCGCGGCCGAGGATGGCCGGCCGCCCGGACCGAGACCAGAGACGTTTGTCATGAAGTCGCGCTCATGGCGCGGCGCGGCGCGGCGAAGGTCCGGCGATTCGCGATGGGCTGCAGCCGTCGCGGATCGGCTGCGGCCGGGCGAGCGAACATGTGGGGGTGCGTGCCGTCATGACCCGCTTCGATCCTCGTCGCGCTCCGGCCGTCGTGCTGGTGCTCGCGCCCTTCGTCCTGCTCGCGCTGGCCGTCGGGCTGACCGCGGAGCCGACGCGGCTCATCTTCGGCGGCGATCTCGCGGTCTATCGCAGGTATGGCCTCCAGGTGCTGGGGGGATCGATCCCGTACCTCGACTTCCACGTGGAGTACCCGCCGCTCGCGCTCGTTCCGATGACCCTGCCGCTCCTGGCGCCCCCGAACGGCGGGATCGACGATCTCGGCTACGTCTGGCGTTTCGCGCTCATCCAGGGCGCGCTGGCCGGCGTCGCCGGCTGGCTGCTCTACCGGGCGACCGGCAGGTCGCGATCCACGCTGGTGCTGTGGGCCGTGCTGGTCTGCCTTGCCTGGGCGTCCGTCGCCCTTCGCTACGACCTCTGGCCGGTGCTGTGCGTCCTCGTCGCCGTCCTGGTCGTCGATCGGCGCCCCGGCGCTGCGGGCGTCGCGCTCGGCCTCGGGACGATGCTCAAGCTCTATCCGCTCGCCCTCCTGCCGGTCCTCGGTCTGTATGCCCTCGCCGGGCGAGACCGGGCCGGGTTCGTCCGGCTCGTGGTCGGCTGCGCCTCGGTTGTCATCCTCGTCATGGCGGTCGCCTGGGTGCTCGCCGGCCCGGCCTCGCTCCAGTGGCTTGTCTACCAGCAGGAGCGCGGCCTCCAGATCGAGAGCCTCGGGGCCGGGCTGGTCCTGGGGCTCCATGTGCTCGTGGGCCAGCCACTCGACGTCGCCTATGGGTTCGGGTCCGTCCAGGTGCGGGGGCCCGGCTCCGACCTGCTGGTGGCCGCCTCGCCGGTCGCCCTGGTGGCGTTCCTCGGCCTCGTCACGGCGGTCGCCGCGATGCGCTTCCGGCGGGACTACGCCCGGCTTGGTCGGGTGCCGACCGCCAGCGTCGGGCTCGCGTCGGCCGCGGCGGTCGCGGCGCTCCTCGTGGGCAGCAAGGTCCTGTCCGTGCAGTACGTCATCTGGCTGCTGCCCTTCGCGATCGTCCTCCCGGTCCGCATGCGCTGGCTGCTCCTCGCTGTCACGGCACTCTCCACCGCGATCTACACCATCGACTACACGGGGCTCGAGCACTTCGAGACACCGATGATCGTGGCCCTGCTGGTCAGGAACATCCTCCTCGCGCTCCTCGCGGCATGGCTGGTGGTCGAGACATGGACGGGTCGCGGGAGCGCCCGCGACGCGATCGCCGGGCCATCGGACGGGGCGGTGCAGGCCGGTCCCCTGGGCGCCGCTCGAGCGAGCTCCGGCACGAGAGCGGTGTAGGCTACGATCTTGGTCAACGCTCGCGAGAACGTGTGATTTCGCGAGCAGGTTCCGTCGGGGTGTAGCGCAGCGGTAGCGCACGTGCTTTGGGAGCACGAGGTCGTGGGTTCGAATCCCACCGCCCCGACCATGATCTCCATGGCGGTGGCGCCGCGGTAGCGCTGCGGCTCGCCGCGGGCCCCTTGGGCCGCCCCCAGAGACACGGGCCCGCGCCGCGACACGAGAGCGTCACCGACGCACCCTCCGGCCGGCGCCTATCCTGCGGTTATGGTCGATCCCCGTCGGCAGGCGTTCGAGCGGCTCGACCGGGCCCGGCGCGACGCGTGCGACGCCGGCGATCATCGGACCGAGGCGGACCGCGCGGCCGCGCTCGTGGCTGCCGTCGACCCGCGGTCCGCCGCTGACCTCATCCTCGCCACCCTCGCCCATCTGCGCGCGTTCGAGCATCTCGCCGCGGCGGCCGAGACCGACGCAGGCCGGTCCGAGGCCCTCGACCGATGGCGTGCCTCGGCCGCAGCGGCGCACGTCTCGCTCGGCCGGCGCCTGGAGGAGGACGAGGCGTCGCCGGCGGCGCTCCGCGCGGCGCTGGATCCGGTGGCCGGGAGCCTGCGTCGCGCCCAGGAAGCGGCGGGGCTGGAGCTGAGCCCGCCGGCGGCCGACCTGGTGCGGCGCGAGCAGGCACGGGGCGCTCCGCGTCCTGAGAGCCCGACGTTCCTCGCCCGGCACCGCGACGGGATCGCCGCCATCGCTGCGCGCGACGGTCGGGCGTGGTGGCACGACCGGTTCGTCGCCCGCTTCGGCTCCGATCCGCCCGCCGGCTGGTGGCTGGACGACCCGACGACCACCGCGAGCGGCCGGGTCGCCCCCGTCTCCGACGCGGACCAGTGGTTCGACGCCAGCGACCAGGCCGACTTCCTCGCCGAGATGGAGGCGCGCTACAGAGCCGAGATGGGCCTCCCGGCACGCGGGGAGGGGCGGGTCAGCGAGCTCCATCTCGTGCGCTGCGTCGAGGTGGCGCTGCCCGGCGTCCAGATCGTCCGCCAGGCGCGCCCACCCTGGCTGGGCGGCGGCCAGTCGCTCGACATCGTCATCCCGTCGCTCGAGGTCGCGATCGAGTACCAGGGCGAGCAGCACTACCTTGGGCTGGCGCACTGGGGCGGCGAGGCCGGGCTGGCCGCCCGCCGCGAGCTCGACGAGCGCAAGCGCGACGCATGCTGGCGCGCCGGCATCCGCCTGATCGAATGGCGCTACGACGAGCCCGTTTCGGTGGAGGCCGTGCGCGCCCGGCTCGGCCTGCCGGACAGCTCCGAGGCCGAACCGGCCGGCGTATAGGCCGCGCGGACGAGCGCAGGGCCGCGCGGCGGGCGACCGAACGACACATCGGGCGACCGTCGAGCGGTCAGTCGCCGTTCGACGCGGCACGGTGGCTGTATCCTCGCCGTTCGACGCGGCACGGTGGCTGTATCCTCGCCGGACGAACGCCCAGCAGCCCTCGCGCGTCTCGATCGGGTCGTGCTCCCTGTCGCGCTCTGTGCGATCAACTCCCTGCGCCTCCACGAGGTCCGCACGATGAGCATGCGATCCGAGCTCGGCGAGAGCCCCGTCCTCCTCGAGCGGCTTCTCGCCGGTGCCGTGGACCAGGTCGGTGCCGTCGCGCGCGCCGTGCGGGAGCGCGACATCGACCTCGTCGTCATCGCGGCACGGGGGACCTCGGACCACGCCGCGCTCTACGGGCAGTACATCCTGGGGGCGCGCAACGGGCTGCTGGTCGTCCCGGCGGCGCCCTCGCTCGTCTCCATCTACGGCGCACCGCCGCGGCTGCGCAACGCGCTCGTCATCGGCATCTCGCAGTCGGGCCGATCGCCGGACGTCGTGGCGGTCCTCGACCAGGCGCGGCGGCAGGGCGCGCCGACCGTCGCGATCACGAACGAGCCCGGCTCCGAGCTCGCGGCGGCCGCCGACCACGTGATCGAGCTCGAGGCGGGACCCGAGCGCGCCGTCGCGGCGACCAAGACGTACCTCGCCGAGATCGCGATCCTCGCCATGCTCTCGGCCGCGCTCTCCGCGGACGAGGGGTCCGAGCGCGAGCTGCGTGCCGTCCCGGACGCGCTGCGCACGGCGATGGAGCAGGAGCAGCGGGTGGAGGAGCTCGCGCGGAGCTGGGCGAGCGAGCGGGTCTGCGCGGTCCTCGCGCGCGGGTTCCATTACGCGACGGCTCGCGAGTGGGCGCTCAAGCTCAAAGAGCTGGCCTATCTCCTTGCCGATCCCTACTCGGGCGCCGACTTTCAGCACGGCCCGATCGCGCTCGTCCACGAGGGCTTCCCGGTCCTGGCCGTGGCGACCAGCGGACCGGCGCTCGACGGGATGGCCGAGCTCTTGGAGCGCGTCCGCGAGGCCGGCGCCCGCCTGCTGGTCATGTCGGACGTCCCGGCGGTTCAGGCGCTCGGCGACGGGGTCGCCCTGCCGTCCGTGCCGGAGTGGCTCTCGCCACTCGTCGCGATCATCCCCGCCCAGCTCTTCGCCTATCACCTCGCACGCGCCAGGGGCCTGGACACGGAGGCACCGCGGAACCTCTCGAAAGTGACGCTGACGCTGTGACGGCACGCCAGCGCAACAGGTCACCGATGGTCCTGGAGGAGACCGGCTCCCAGGCGGCCACCCCCTTCCTGGTGGCGCCGCGCGTCACGCCCCCGCTCGACCCCGCGTTCCGGCCGGCGCTCCTCGCGCGGCGCGCGCTCGACGCCGCGATCCGCCGGACCCCGGGCCGCCGGTCGGTCGCGCTCGCCGTCGAACAGCCGGGCGGCTCGGTCCTCGCCCGCGAGGCACTCGTCTTCGAGGATGGTCACCCGGACGTCGCCGTGAGCTATGCGTTCTGCGAGCGCCTGCTCAAGTCGATGCTCTGGTCGCACGGGGGCTTCCGGATCTGGGTGGACGGGCCCGCCGCCCTTCTCGCCTACCTTCGACATCACTACCAGGCGGAGCCGACCGGCCAGTTCGACGCGCGGATCCTGGGCGGTGAGGTCTACCTGGCGAATCTCGAGGTCGTGGCAGCGGACCGTGGCGACTTCCCCGCGTCTGCCGGGGCGGCCTCGCTCCTCGGGCGGCACCTGGACGGCTGCCGGATCGGGTTCGACCTCGGGGCGAGCGACCGGAAGTCCGCCGCCCTGATCGACGGGACCGTCGTCTTCAGCGAGGAGATCGCCTGGGATCCCGCCACGCACGCCGATCCCGGATGGCACCTCGACCAGATCGACGATTCGATCCGGCGCGCGGCGGCCCACCTTCCGCGGGTCGACGCGATCGGCGGGAGCGCTGCGGGCGTCTACGTCGACAGCGAGATCCGGGTCGCATCGCTCTTCCGGTCCGTCCCGCGCGACCTCTTCGACCGGCGCGTCCGGGGGCTGTTCGGCGAGCTCCAGCGGGCCTGGAACGGGGTCCCGTTCGTGGTGGTCAACGACGGGGAGGTGACGGCACTCGCCGGCGCGATGCTCACCGGCGTCGGAGGGATGCTCGGCGTCGCCATGGGCTCGAGCGAGGCGGCCGGATACGTGACGCCGGCGGGCGCGCTCACGTCACGTCTCGATGAGCTGGCATTCGCACCGATCGACTACGCGCCCACCGCCCCCGTCGACGAGTGGTCAGGCGACCGGGGCTGCGGCGTCCAGTACCTGTCCCAGCAGGCCGTCGGGCGGCTGCTGGCGCCGGCCGGGATCGAGATCGAGCCCGGCGTCTCCCTGCCGGAGCGCCTCGTGCGCCTGCAGGACCTGATGGCAGCCGGAGACGAGCGGGCGGCACGCGTCTACGAGACGATCGGGACGTACCTCGGCTACGCGCTCCTCGAGTACCGCGACTTCTACGAGTTCGACCATCTCCTGCTGCTCGGGCGGGTGATGACGGGCCCCGGCGGCGACGTCATCACCGACCGCGCCCGCGCGGTGTTCGAGGCGGAGGACCCACCGGCCGCGACCGCCCTGACCTTCCACACCGTCTCCGAGCGCGAGAAGCGGCACGGCCAGGCGGTCGCCGCGGCGAGCCTGCCCGAAATCATGGCCTGACGCCGCCGTCACGATGCGGTGACCGCGAACACGCGCGGGATGCGCGCCCGCCGCGCCGACGTGGCACGCTTCCGCATCGGACGGTGCCTTCGGCGCCGCGGCGGAGGGGAGCGCGACAGGGTTGGCGATCCTCGACTACTTCGAGCGGAAGACGCGCCTTCTCCTGGGCCTGGCGATCGTCGCCACGGCTGCGTCCGCGCTGCTCGTCGCGAGCGGCGCTCCACCGGTCGCCACGTTCGGGGTGACGGCGGTCGCACTTGCCATCCTCGCCTCGCTGGTCGGGGAGGGGACCGAGCAGCTGAGCGCGACGCAGGGCCCTGCCGTCACGGGGATCCTGCAGTCGGCGCTGGGCAACCTGCCCGAGCTGTTCATCGGGCTCTTCAGCCTCCAGGCCGGCCTGGTGGTCGTGGTCCAGTTCGCGCTCATCGGGTCGATCCTCGCCAACAGCCTCCTGATCCTGGGCGCCGCATTCGTGGTGGGAGGCCTCCGGTTCGGAACCCAGAGGTTCGGGGCGCGCGCGAGCCGGTCGATCGCCATGCTCCTGCTGCTCGCAGTCGGGTCGCTCGTCATCCCCACGCTCGCGACGGAGGCGGGCGCTCCCGACGTTGGGCACGCCGCCGAGCTCTCGGTCGTCGTCTCGATCGTCCTGCTCGTCGTCTTCGCCGGGTCGCTCGTCTTCTCGATCCGCGGCGACACGCCACCGGCAGCGGCCACCACCGCAGCGGCCATCGTGGAGTCGGAGGGCCCCGGCCATCTCTGGCCGCAGTGGCTCGCTCTCCTCGTGCTCGCCGTCGCGGCCGTCGCCGCCGCGTTCGTGTCGGACTGGTTCGTGGGAGCGCTTCGGCCCACGATGGCAACCCTGGGGATGTCGGAGGCGTTCGCCGGGCTCGTCGTCGTGGCGATCGCCGGCAACGCCGTCGAGAACGTCGTGGGTGTCCAGGCGGCGGCGCGCAACCAGGCTGATCTCGCCGTCAGCCTGATCCTCAACTCGTCGCTCCAGGTGGCGATCGCCCTGACCCCGGCGCTCGTCATCATCTCCATGTTCATGGGGGTGACCCCGCTGACCCTTGCCGTGACGCCGCTGCTCGCGGGCACCGTCGCGATCTCTGCGATCCTTGCCGCCGTGATCGTCTTCGACGGTGAATCGAACTGGCTGGAGGGGCTGGCCCTGATCGGGCTCTACCTGATCATCGCCGCGTCGGTCTGGTGGGGCCCGGGGATCGTCGCGTGACCGCCCTCCCGGGTCCCCTCTCCGGCCGCCGTCCGCTCGCCGTCGGGATCCAGCTCCCCGAGGTCGAGTGGGAGGCTCGCTGGCCGGACCTCCGCGCCCTCGCGATCCGGGCCGAGGAGCTTGGCTTCGACTCGATCTGGTACGGCGATCACCTGCTCTACCGGCGGCCGGGCGACGAACGTGCGCGGGGGCCGTGGGAGGCGTGGTCGGTCCTCGCCGGCCTCGCCGCGGTGACGTCGCGGATCCTGATCGGCCCGCTCGTCGCTGCGACCGCGTTCCACAACCCGGCGATGCTCGCGAAGAAGGCGGCGACGGTCGACGAGATCAGCGGCGGCCGGCTGGTCGTGGGCCTGGGCGCGGGCTGGAACGAGACCGAGTTCCGGGCGTTCGGGTTCCCGTACGACCACCGGATCAGCCGGTTCGAGGAGGCGTTCACGATCGTGCGGACGCTCCTTCGTGATGGGACGATCGACTTCGCGGGCACCTATTACTCGGCCCGCGACTGCGAGCTCGTGCCGCGCCCCCGCCCGAGTGGGCCGCCCCTCCTGGTCGGCTCGTCCGGGGAGCGGATGCTCGCGATCACGATCCCGCACGTCGACGCGTGGAATGCCTGGTTCGACTCGTTCGGCAACCGCCCGGAGGGGGTTCCCGCCCTCCGCGACCGCGTCGACGCGGCATGCCGGGACGCGGGCCGCGATCCCGCGGCGATCGCCCGGACGCTCGCCGTCCAGGTTTGTCTCCCGGGCGGGTCGGGGCGCCTGGCGGGCGACGGCGGCCGGCCGGCGAACCCGTCGGTTTCGGGAAGCCCGGAAGAGATCGCCGGCATCCTGCGCGCCTTCGCCTACGAGGGGATCTCGCACGTCCAGCTCGTGGTCGATCCCATCACGCTCGCGTCCCTCGACGCCCTGGCGCCGGTGCTGGAGGCCCTGGACCGGGGCTAGCTCGCGTGCGGCGACGTTGCGGCGGTCCGGGCACGCGCTCGCGGGCACGCGCTCGCGGGCACGAGCTCGCGGGCACGCGCTCGATCCCAGTTGACCCGGCCACTCGGCCGTGCCTAGAGTGGCGTCGGGCAGTTGGGGGGCGGACCCCGGGAGTCCCGACGGGAGCCGGGGCGTCAGGAGAGGAGCACCCCATGCGCGCACCTGTCCATCGTCGCTCGGTCCGCCTGCTGGCCGCGCTGGGGGTGACGGCAGCGCTCCTGATGCCGACGGCCGCCCTGCCGGCGCGGGCCGCGAGTCCGCTCATCCTCCGCGTCGGGACGACCCAGGACCTCGATGCGCTGAACCCGTACCAGACGCTGCTGGTCAGCGGCTACGAGGTCTTCCAGCTCACCTACAACCTGCTCGTGGACTTCGGCCCGAACCTTGAGCCGGTCCCCGGCTTCGCCGACTCGTGGACGCGCGCTGCCGACGGGAAGTCCTGGACCTTCCACATCCGGACGGGCATGACGTGGTCCGACGGCCAGCCAGCGACCTCCGCCGATGCCTGCTTCTCCTGGGGCCTCGCCGTCGCGGCGATCAAGGACGGCGCGAACATCGGGGCCGGCTACCTGGATCCGAGCCTCAAGGACGCGGGCGTCACGAAGGTCGTCTGCCCCGACGCCCAGACGATGATTGCCTCCACCACGGACCCGTCCGACCGCGTGCTCCAGGTCTACCTGCCCATCATCCCGCAGCACATCTGGGGCAAGGAGACCTACAAGACGATCGGCGACGCCAAGTTCGTCGCGCCGCTCGTGGGCACCGGCCCGTACACGACCGCCGAGTGGAAGACCAGCCAGTACGTGCGCCTCGTGCGGAACCCCAGCTACTGGGGCAAGCAGGGCGCCGCGGACGAGGTCGTCATCCAGTTCTTCAAGGGCGCCGACACGATGGTCCAGGCGCTCAAGGCCGGCGAGATCGACTATGCCCGGGACACGACGCCGGAGCAGCTCAAGGCGCTCGAGAACCAGCCCAACATCAAGACCGTCGTCGGCAGCTCCAACGGCTGGTCGCAGCTGGCGTTCAACGAGTACGGGGCCGCGAAGGGCACCCTCACGCCCGGGATCGGGCCTTCGACGAAGGCACTCTGGGATCCCGCGTTCCGCGACGCGCTGGGCTACGCCATCGACAAGAAGGAGCTGGTCGATCGCATCCTGGGCGGCTACGGCGAGGTCGGCACGACGATCGTGCCGCCGGTCCTCGGCGCCTGGCACGTGGAGCCCGACCATCCACGGACCTTCGACATCGCGCTCGCCATGCAGAAGCTCGACGCCGCCGGTTACAAGCTGGACGCGAATGGCAACCGCCTCGACAAGGAAGGCAAGCCCATCAGCCTCCGGCTGGACTACCCGAACACGAAGGACACCTACGCGAAGGCCGCCCAGTTCGTGAAGGACTGGTATGGCCAGCTCGGGATCAAGGTGACCGCCCAGCAGTACGACTCGGCCACGCTCGGCAACATCGTGCTGCCGCCGGAGGCGGGCAAGGACTTCAAGGCGAACTACGACATCGAGCTGTGGGGCTGGTCGGGCAACCCCGACCCGAACGCCCTGCTCCAGATCTTCCGCTGCGACGCGATCGGCTCGTCGTCGGACAGCCAGTACTGCAACCCGGCGTTCGACACGATGTACGACCAGCAGAACCTGGCGGCCACCGCGGACGCGCGCAAGACGATCCTGGCCCAGATGCAGAACCTGATCTATGACCAGGCCGTCTACGACATCCTCTACTACGACGCGAACCTGGCGGCCTACCGCACCGACCACTTCGGCGGCTGGCAGAACCAGCCCCTCGCGAACGGGACGCCGCTCTTCACCTACGGCACGCTCCAGTACACGCTGCTCACCGACGCGACGGCGGTGCCATCACCGACGCCGGCCGCCTCGGCCGCGCCGTCGACCGCCCCAGGCGCCTCGCCGGCCGCCGCCGCCTCCCCGGTTGTCTCCCCGGCTCCCGCGCCCGCCAGTGGCAGTGACAACACGGCTCTGTACGTCGTGATCGTGATCGCCGTCCTCGTCGTGGCCGGCGGTGGTCTCCTGCTCGCCAGGCGCCGCCGGGGTGCGGCCCCGGGCGACGAGGAGTAAGGATCGGGCCGGCAACCCCGACCCTGACCACGACCGCATGACCGCCATGGCGGAGGGCCGCACGCCGACCCTCCGCCGCGCGCCCGGGGGTTCGCGGCCTGCCGCGCTCCCGGGCCCCGCAACGCGCCCTGGGCGCCGCCGGTGAGCGCCCGCTACCTCGCCCGGCAGTCGGCGCAGGCGATCTTCACGATCCTGATGATCGTCCTGCTCAACTTCCTGCTCTTCCGGATGATGCCAGGATCGCCGGACCGGGTGAACCCGCGCAACCCGAACGTGACCATCGAGCAGCGGGATGCCGCACGGGCTCGCTGGGGCCTGGACAAGCCCTTGATCCCCGACCAGCTCGTGGCGTTCGTAGGGTCGACGCTCCAGGGCGACCTGGGCTACTCGATCAAGTTCCAGGGGCAGCCGGTGACGCAGGTGATCGGCGACCGCTTCGGGCCGACCATCCTGCTGATCGGGCTCGCGGAGCTGATCGCGATCATCCTCGGCCTCGCCCTTGGGGCATACACCGGCTGGAGGCGCGGAGGGATGGCGGACCGTGTCGGCAACGGGATCAGCCTGATCCTGTACTCGATGCCCTACTTCGTCATCGGGATGCCCCTGATCATCATCTTCGCGGCAGGGCTGGGCTGGTTTCCGACCTCCGGGATGCTGACGGCCGGGGCGTCGTATGCGGGGCCGCTGGAGTTCCTGACCGACCTGCTGTCCCACCTTGCGCTCCCGCTCGCCACCATCAGCCTGGGCCTGATCGGCGGCTACTCGATCCTCATGCGCTCATCGATCACCGAGACGCGCGCCGAGGACTACATCGCGACCGCGAGGGCGAAGGGCCTCACGGACGGCCGGATCCTGCGCTCGCATGCGTTTCCCAATGCGCTCCTGCCGGCGGTTACGCTGATCGCGATCAACCTGGGCTACGTGGTGGGCGGCGCGATCACCGCGGAGATCGTCTTCAACTGGCCGGGCCTCGGCACGCTGACCGTCGATGCCCTCGACTCGCGTGACTACCCGGTGCTCCAGGGAATCTTCCTGCTCCTCGGGGTCTCCGTGGTCCTCGCCAACTTCGTGGCCGACATCGTCTACGGCTACCTGGACCCGCGGGTTCGGCAATGAGCGCCGTCCCCGTTGCGCCGATCGACATCCGGGGGGCGCGGTGGCGCCTCCGCCTGCGTAACTCGCGCCAGTTCGCGCGGCGCTTCGCGGCCCGCCGCGATGGCGTCGTCGGTGCGGCGATCCTCGTCCTCTTCGCGCTCCTCGCGCTCGCCCCGCAGCTCTTCGTGGGCGCGCTGCAGACGGTCACCACGGCCACCGGCGGGCCGCTGGAGCCTCCGTCGGCCGCGCACATCCTCGGGACCGATGAGATCGGGCGCGACATCCTGAACCTGACCGTCCACGGGGCTCGAGTCTCGATGGTGATCGGGCTCCTGGCGACCCTGATCACGATCCTGCTCGGGGCGGTGATCGGGATCGTGTCCGGGTTCGTGGGTGGGCGAACGGACCAGGTCCTCATGCGCATGACGGACTTCTTCCTGGTCCTGCCGACCTTCGTCCTCGCCATCGTCCTCGCGCCGATCATCCTGGACATCGTCGGGACCGACGCCGAGCTCTTCGGGATCCGGGCCACCCTGCTCGTGATCATCGTGGTCATCGGCCTCACCAGCTGGGCCTCCACCGCGCGGATCATCCGCTCGCAGACGCTCTCGGTGAAGGAGCGGATGTTCGTCGACCGGGCGCGTGTCATCGGCGGGAGCCGGGCGCACATCATGCGGCGCCACATCCTCCCGAACGTCGTGAACCTGATCGTGGCGAACACGGTCCTGACGTTCGCCGGCGCGATCTTCACGGAAACCACGCTCTCGTTCATCGGCCTGGGCGACCCGTTCCAGCCTTCGTGGGGGCAGCTCCTCAACGCCGCCCAGCAGGCCGGCGCACCCGGGCTGGGTGCCTGGTGGTACATCGTGCCGCCGGCATCGTGCGTCGTCGTCGTGATCCTGGCCTTCACGCTCGTCGGCAACGCGCTGGACGACGTCCTGAACCCGAAGTCGGCGACCCGATGAGGGGCGTGCCGGCGCCGGGCGGCCCGCCGGTTGGCGGGCTCGTGCCGCCCGG
>Ga0209014_10000262_pt1 | contig 29883 bp, 25 predicted proteins | sample BarGraNGADG00212_FD_184491 | JGI IMG/M metagenome (GOLD analysis project Ga0209014, IMG submission 184491) | Arctic peat soil microbial communities from Barrow, Alaska - Barrow Graham LP Ref core NGADG0002-212 (SPAdes) (version 2) | ecosystem: Environmental > Terrestrial > Soil > Wetlands >...
GTCGGCGCGACGAACCGGCTCTCGGCGGTGCGCTGGGGAATCGCGCGCCGAATTGTCTGGGCGTGGGTGCTCACGATTCCCGCGGCGGCCACGATCTCGGCGGTGATGTACCTCATCCTCGCCCGATTGATCGCGGAGTAGCAAGAGCAGGAGAAAGGGAGACGGGCGGCGACCCGGCGAGGTTACGCTCGTTACCTCGCCGTTACCCGCCGCGCTTCGAACCGTGACACGGAAAGGGGAGCTTATGGCGTGTTACAATCGCGCCAATACTCTGGTTTCACCCCATACACCAGGAAGCCACAGATGACTTTCGTTCGTCCACGCACACTCTTGACCCCGCTGGCGGTCGCGATGTCGCTGTCGCTCGCGGCGCTGCAGGGCGCGCACGCGCAGGACAGCACGGCCTCGATCCACTACAAGGGGATCACGCTGCAGCCGATCGGCTTCGTCGCGGCGGAGTTCGTGTGGCGCCAGCGCAATCTTACGGCCGACATCGGGTCGTCGTTCAACGCGATCCCGTTTTCCGGTACCACGAACGGCAACATGACGGAGGCTCGCTTCACCGGCCGCCAGTCGCGCATCGGGATGATGGCGACGGGCAACGCCGGATCCACGAAGGTCACGGGCTATTGGGAGTCCGACTTCCTTTCGTCGGGCACCACGTCGAACAGCAACGAGAGCAACAGTTACACGCTGCGTATCCGGCAGTTCTGGCTGTCTGCAGCGTTGAAGAGCGGGTGGACGATCTCCGGCGGCCAGATGTGGTCGCTTATGACACCGGACAAGAACGGCATGAATCCGCGCTCAGAGGCGGTGCCGCTCACGATCGAAGCGCAGTATGCCGCGGGGTTCAACTGGGAGCGTCAAGCGGGGCTCCGCTTCGTGAACAAGTTCAGCGATGAGAGTTCGTTCGGTTTCGGACTCGAGGAATCGCAGACGCTGTTCTCCGCTCGCAATGCGCCGACGAACTTCGTCATCGGCCAAGCCGGCGGCCCGCTGCTCAACGCCACCACGACCTATTCCACGGACTACTCTCCCGACGTCGTCGCGAAGCTCGCATTCGACCCGAAAGGAGCGGGGCACTGGGAGCTCAAGGCGGTCGGCAGCGCGTTCCGCGACCGCGTGATCGACCCGACGAATGTTTCGGGCGGCACGCGCAACGCGACGAACTACGGGTACGGACTCGGATTCGGCATCTACCTGCCGATCAACTCCGACGGCCGTGACGTGATGGACCTCGGCCTCTCCGGCCTCTGGGGCCAGGGCATCGGACGCTACGGCACGGTGACCCTGCCCGACGCGACCATCGACAGCGACGGCACGCTGAAGCCGATCAAGGCTTCGCAGGTCATGCTGTCGCTCGAGACGCATCCCACGAAGGACCTCGACATCTACTCCTACATCGGCGCCGAGTACGCGGATCGCACCGCGTTCACGAACGCGGCCGGCAAGGGCGTCGGGTACGGGTCTGAGCTGAACAACAACACCGGCTGCCAGACCGAAGCCGCTCCGACGAACCAGACGACGCCGAACTCGGGCACCTGCGCAGCCGACACGCGCGCGCTGTGGCAGGCGAACATCGGGTTCTGGTATCGCTTCTACAAGGGTGCGGCCGGCACCGTGCAGTGGGGCATGCAGTACTCCTACACCAGCCGCAACACGTGGTCGGGCGGCGGCATCCAGCCGCAGGCGATCGACAACATGCTGTTCTCCTCGTTCCGCTACGTCCTGCCGTAAGTCATTGCGCGGCGCGCCGATGGGGGCCTGGTCGGGCCGATCATCGGCGCGCTGTGCCGTCTCTGGACGTCTCGTCGTGACGTATCCGTTACATGGTTCGTACCACGCTCCCGCCTACTTTTACTTCAGCTTTCGGAGCACCCACAAAATGCGCATGAACTCCATGACCCTGCTCAGATCACTGGCCGCCGCGGCGATGCTGGCGCCGCTCGCATTGACCGCGCAGACGAACGTGACAGGGGCGGGCGCGACCTTCCCCAACGTGATCTACACGAAGTGGTTCGACGAGTACCACAAGGTTCACCCCGAGGTGCAGATCAACTACCAGTCGGTCGGTTCCGGCGCCGGCATTCGCCAGGTGACCGAGGGTACCGTCGACTTCGGGGCCTCCGATGGCCCCATGACCGATCAGCAGATCGCCGACTTCAAGACGAAGCGCGGCACGGAAATCCTGCACTTTCCGACCGTCCTCGGCGCAGACGTGCCGGTCTACAACGTTCCCGGTGTCGCGACCGGATTGAAGTTCACGCCGGAGGCGCTCGCCGGAATCTTCCTCGGCAAGATCACAAAATGGAATGACCCGGCGATCGCCAGCGCGAACGCGGGGGTCAAGCTGCCCGGCGCGGACATCGTCGTCGTGCATCGTTCCGACGGAAGCGGCACGACGTATGTCTGGACGGACTACCTGTCCAAGGTCAGCAGCGAGTGGCAGACGAAGGTCGGCAAGGCGACCTCGGTCAACTGGCCGGTCGGGCTTGGTGGAAAGGGAAATGAAGGCGTTTCCGGTCTCGTGCAGCAGACATCAGGGGCGATGGGCTACGTAGAGCTCATCTACGCGATCCAGAACAAGATTTCGTACGGGCTGGTCAGGAACGTTTCAGGTGCCTTCGTGAACGCCGACCTTGCGAGCGTCACGGCTGCGGCCGCGGGGGCGGCGGCGAACATGCCCGGCGACTTCCGCGTCTCGATCACCAACGCTCCCGGCAAGGCGGCGTACCCGATCTCGAGCTTCACCTGGCTGCTGATCCCGGCGAAGATCCAGGATCCCGCGAAGAAGAAAGCCATCACGGACTTCCTCAAGTGGATGCTCGCCGATGGACAGCGAATGACCGAAGTGCTGGCGTTCGCACAGTTGCCGAAGCCGGTCGTGGCAAAAGAACTGAAGGCGATCTCGGCCGTGAAGTGAGCGTGTGTCCGACGCGGTAATCTCTGCGACGAACTCGAGGGCACCTGTTCCGAAAGCGGGAGCAGGTGCTCTCGTTCGCCGAATCGTCAGCGGTGACAGTGTCGCGCAGCTTCTCGTCCGCGGTGCCGCGCTCAGCATCGTGCTGGTCACGCTGGCGCTGGTCTACGAGCTGTGGGTGAATTCGGCCCTCTCGCGCCACCAGTTCGGCTGGCACTTTTTCGTCACACAAACATGGGACCCGGTCGCCGGGCAGTTTGGGGCGCTCCCGTTCATCTACGGAACCGTGGTCACGTCGATGGTGGCACTCGTGCTCGCCGTGCCTGCCGGTGTGGGAGCGGCGATTTTTCTCTCGGAGCTCGCGCCGCGGAAGATCTCGGATGCGATGACGTTTCTCATCGAGCTGCTCGCCGCAGTGCCGAGCGTGATCTACGGAGTGATCGGCATGTTCGTGTTGCTGCCAGTGATCAAGGAGTACGCGTACCCCGCTCTGAAGAACACGCTCGGATGGACGCCGCTGTTCCAGGGCCCGTTCTACGGCGTCAGCTTCCTCTCGGCCGGCATCGTGCTCGCCGTGATGATCCTGCCGTTCATCGTTTCGGTGTCGCGGCAGATCCTGATGGCGGTTCCGCAGGACCAGCGGGAGGGAGCGCTCGCGCTGGGTGCGACGAAGTGGGAAATGACGTGGAAGGTCGTGGTGCCGTTCGCCAGGCAGGGAATCTTCGGCTCCATTTTCCTCGCTCTCGCGCGCGCCCTCGGCGAGACGATGGCCGTGACCATGGTCATCGGCAACGATCCCAAGATCCATGCCTCGCTGTTCGCGCCGGGATACTCCATCGCAGCGATCATCGCGAACGAATTCACGGAGGCGACCAGCGATGCCTACATCAGCTCGCTGATCAACCTCGGGCTGGTGCTGTTCGCGCTCACCATCGTCATCAACGGCGTCGCCAGGCTGCTGATCCACGCGACATCGCGCCATAGCGCGCAACCGGCGTGACGAGCGCGGGGAGGCGCCGGCGGCGGGACGCAGTGAACAACGTGATGCTCACGCTCACCGGCCTGAGCACGCTGCTGATCTGCGGCCTGCTGTTTTTCGTTCTGGGCTATCTGTTCCTGAAGGGCGCGAGCACGCTGGATTGGGCATTCTTCACCGAACTGCCGAAACCGGTCGGAGAGACCGGCGGTGGAATGGCCAACGCGATCGTCGGGAGCGCGAAGATGCTCGCGCTCGCAACCGCGATCGGCGTCCCGATCGGATTCCTGGGCGGCGTGTATCTCGCGGAATACGGTCAGAAGGGATTCGCGTTCGTCGTGCAGTATTTGACGGATCTGCTCAACGGTGTTCCGTCGATCGTGATCGGCATTTTCGCATACACGGTGGTCGTCCTGCGCATGCATCATTTCTCCACGCTCGCCGGCGGCGTCGCCCTGGGAATCATGATGATCCCGATCGCCGTCCGCAGCACCGAAGAGTTCCTGCATGCGGTGCCGCGAGGGCTTCGTGAGGGTGCGCTCGCGCTCGGCGCGCCGAAGTGGCGGATGCTCGCCACCGTGGTGGTGCCCGCCGCAAAGCAGGGCATCATCACCGGCATCATGCTCGACCTTGCCCGTGTGGCCGGCGAGACCGCTCCGCTCCTGTTCACGAGCTTCGGCAACCAGTTCTGGAGTCCGGGCTTCAATCAGCCGGCGGCATCACTCCCGGCGATGATCTTCAAGTACGCCACGTCGCCGTATGCCGACTGGCATCGTCAAGCATTCGCGGCCGGATTTGTCTTGCTGATGCTCATTCTGACGATCAATGTTTCCGCGCGCCTGATCCTCTCGCGTTCGCGGCTCAGCCGAGCCCGGTGAACCATATGACGGTCCCCATGGAAGCTCACGAACGATCACCCGAGGCGCGCATGCCGCGGCTCACGACGCCGATGCCCGGGTCGCCGAAGCCGTCGGAGGAGCTGGCCGGCTCGTCACCGGCCGGCGATGCGGCCGCGCCCGTGACGGTGCAGGGCGCCGCATCCGCCGAGTTGTTCGGGCCGGGCGTCGAAGAGAAGATGCGCATCACCGGTCTCAACTTCTTCTACGACAAGTCGCAGGCGCTTTACGACGTCTCCCTTCGTATTCCCACGAACCACGTGACGGCGTTCATCGGCCCGTCCGGATGCGGCAAGTCCACTTTCCTGCGCACGCTCAACCGGATGTTTGAAACGGTGAAGGGCACCCGGGTGGAGGGCGACGTGCGGCTCGACGGCGAAGACATTTTCGACCTTGACGTCACATCCGTTCGCCGGCGCGTGGGGATGGTGTTCCAGAAGTCCAATCCGTTCCCGAAGTCGATCTTCGACAACGTCGCGTATGGCCTGCGAGTGAACGGTGGCCTCTCCCGGGCGCAGGTGGCCGAACGGGTCGAGCGAAGCCTCGTCCGCGCGGCTCTCTGGGACGAGGTGAAGCACAAGCTGCACGAGTCGGCGTACGGACTCTCCGGCGGACAGCAGCAACGGCTCTGCATTGCGCGCGCGCTCGCCGTCGATCCAGAGGTGTTGCTGCTCGACGAGCCGTGCTCGGCCCTCGATCCGATCGCCACCGCGAAGATCGAGGAGCTGCTGCTCGGCCTGGCAGACAGCTGCACGATCGTCATCGTTACGCACAACATGCAGCAGGCCGCACGCGTGTCGGACTACACGGGCTTCTTCCTGATGGGCAAGCTGGTGGAGTTCGACCGGACGGAGCAAATTTTCCAGGCTCCAGCCCGCAAGGAAACGGAAGATTACGTCACGGGCCGGTTCGGCTGATGCGCGCCGCGCCAGCTGCAGAAACACACGGCCACGCGCCACGGAGCAACGGATGACCGCCATCGAAACGCCCGCCAGCCACAAGACGTTTCACGAGAAGCTCGACCTGCTGAAGCAGCGGCTGCTCGACATGTCGCAGCTCGCCGAAGAGCTGCTCGCGACGTCGGTGCAGGCGTTCCTGCGTCGCGACGCCGTAAAGGCCGAGTCGGTCGTGCCAGCCGACGCCGAGGTCGACCTGCTCGAGGTGGAGATCGAGCAGCTCGCGATCTCGCTGCTCGCGCTGCAGCAGCCGATGGCACGCGACCTGCGCTTCATCGTGAGCGCCATTCGCATCGCCGGTGACCTCGAGCGCGTGGGCGACCACGCCGTGAACATCGCGCAGAGCGCGCTGCGCATGGTGGACCTGCGCTCGGGCGTGGCGCCGCCGCCGGAGATCGCCGAGATGGCGCACCGCTCGCGGAAGATGCTCAGCGACGCGCTCGACGCCGTGGTCCACCTCGACGGCCAGCTGGGACGCGACGTGTGCCGGCGCGACGACCAGGTGGACGAGCTGCACGAGTCGGTGTTCCGCATCCTCCTCACTCATATGATGGAGGATCCGTCCACGATCTCGGCCGTCCTGGAGCTGCTCCTCGTGAGCCGGAACCTCGAGCGCGTGGCCGACCTCGCGACGAACGTGGCCGAGGATGCTGTGTATCTTGCAGAGGGCAAGACGATCAAGCATCACCTCGAGGACCGGCCCGCGCCGGCTGTGCCCCCGCTCCACGCTTGATCGTCATTGCTCACCCATGACTCCCTCGTCTCCGACCGCAACGCCGTCGCACTTCCTGAACCGCGAGCTCTCGTGGCTCGAGTTCGACGCGCGCGTGCTGGCGGAGGCGTTCGACGAGCGTAACCCGCTGCTCGAACGGCTGAAGTTCCTCGCGATCTTCAGCTCGAACCTCGACGAGTTCTATATGGTGCGCGTCGCCGGCCTGCGCCGGCAGGTGGCGGCGCGCGTGCAGCAGACGCCGCCCGACGGGCTCACCGCCCGCGAGCAGCTCGACGCGATCGAGCGCCGCGTCGGCGACCTGCTCGAGCAGGCGCGCCGCTGCCTGCATGAGCTGCTGCTGCCCGCGCTGAGCGCGCACGGCGTGCGCCTCCTGACGATGGCCGAGCTCGCCGCCGCCGAGCGCGAGTCGATGGACGCGTTCTTCGAGACGCACGTGTTCCCCGTGCTGACGCCTCTCGCGGTCGACCCGGGCCATCCGTTCCCGTACATCTCGAACCTCTCCATCTCGCTCGCGGTCCAGCTTCGCGAGCCCGAACACGGCCACGAGCATTTCGCCCGTGTGAAGGTGCCGAAGTCACTCCCGCGCTGGGTTCCCGTCGAGGGGCGCCCGAATCACTTCGTGCCGCTCGAACAGGTGATCGGCGCGCATCTCGGCACGCTGTTCCCGGGGATGCAGATCCTCGGCTCGCACACGTTCCGCATCACGCGCTACTCGGATCTCGAAATCGCGAACAGCGAGGAGCCGGAAGACCTCCTCGCGATGATCGAGGAGCAGGTGTTCCAGCGCCGGTTCGGCGAAGTGGTGCGACTCGAGGTGCCGGCCGACATGCCGGCCTCGCTGCGCGCGCTGCTGCTCGACGAACTGCGCGACACCGAAGATCCCGAGATCACGCCGCTCACGGACCGCGAGGTGCACACGCCGAGCCCGCTGCTCGATCTGAGCGACCTCATGGCGCTCACCTTGCTCGACCTGCCGGAGCTCAAGGACCCGCCGCTCGTCCCGGCGGTGCCGGTCGAGCTGCGCGACGCCGGCCGCTCGATCTTCGACGCGATTCGCGAGCGCGACGTGCTCGTCCACCATCCGTTCGATTCGTTCGGCGCGTCGGTCGAGCAGTACATCGAGGCCGCCGCGCGCGACGACCAGACGCTCGCCATCAAGATGACGCTGTACCGCACGGGAGGCGGCGCCGTCGTGCGCGCGCTGACGGAAGCCGCGCAGCGCGGCATCCAGGTGGCGGTGCTCGTCGAGCTGCAGGCGCGGTTCGAGGAGACGAACAACATCAACTTCGCGCGCACGCTGGAGTCGTTCGGCGTGCATGTCGCCTACGGCATTCAGGGACTCAAGACGCATGCGAAGGTCGCGCTCGTCGTGCGGCGCGAGCCGGACGGCATCCGGCGATACGTGCACCTCAGCACCGGCAACTACAACGCCAAGACCGCGCGCGTCTACACCGACATCGGCCTGTTCACCTGCAGCGAGTCCGTGGGCGCGGACGTCAGCGACCTGTTCAACATGCTGACCGGGTTTTCGCGCCAGCGCGTGTATCGCAAGCTGATCGTGGCGCCGCACGGCATGCGGCAGCGATTCCTGCAGCTCATCGAGCGGGAGGCCGAGCACGCGGCGGCGGGCCGGCCGGCGCGCATCATCGCGAAGATGAACGCGCTCGTGGACGCCGAGACGATCGAGGCGCTGTATCTCGCGTCGCAGGCCGGCGTGGAAATCGACCTCATCGTGCGCGGCATCTGCTGCCTGCGGCCGCAGGTCGAGGGCCTCTCCGACCGCATTCGCGTCATCAGCATCATCGGACGCTTCCTCGAGCATTCGCGGCTCTTCTATTTCGCGAACGATTCGAAGCCCGAGTACTACATCACCTCCGCCGACTGGATGCCGCGCAACTTCGACCGCCGCGTCGAGTGCGCCGTGCCGGTGGAGGACGCGCAGCTGCACCCGCGGCTGATGGCGCTGCTCGAGACCTGCCTCGCGGACAACCGGCAGGCCTGGGAGCTCTCTTCCGGCGGCAGCTACACGCAGCGCATTCCCGTGGGCGGAAAAGAGTTCGCGACGCACAAGGTGCTGTTGCGGGATTCGTGGGGGCAGGTGCGGGACTCGGCGGTGAAGGTGGCTATTCCGGCGGCGCTGCCGGCCGAGGCATTCGGCTGACGGCTCCTCTCAAGCCCCGAGATTGGAGTGGTGAGGCCAGTGGGGAGTGGCGAGACCAGTGGGGAGTGGCGAGACCAGCTCGGAGTGGCGAGGGTGAGTGGGAAGTGGGGAGAACCGAGGGGCGAGTGGGGAGCGGGGAGAACGGCGACCGACTAACTGAGAATTGAGAAGCGGCGAGACAGTCTTCGGTGTCTCGCCGCTTCTCAATTCTTCTCCAGAGTCTCGCCCCTCGCCCCTCGGTTCTCCCCACTTCCCACTCACCCTCGCCACTCGCCACTGGTCTCGCCACTCGCCCCTGAGCAGTCAGTCGACCATTTCAGGATGTTCCTCTTCGGACGGCTGCACCACTTTCCCATCAAGCCCGATAATTTCGACCGGCACCCCGATCAGCTTCTCGAGCAGCGCGGATTTTCGCGAGGCGCCCCACAGCTCGAGGCGCAGCGACTTCGCCTTCGGCACCGGAACCGGCGTGAGCCGCAGCGCGCGTTCCATCCAGCGCACCTTCACCTTGTCCACGGCGCTGACGTGCCCGCGGTCGAATCCATCGGCGATGCGCAGGATCGCCGAGAGCCGCTTGATGCGGGCGCGGGTGCGCTTGTCGAGCTGCGCGTAGGCGGGGTGCTTCCTGCGGCTCGGCTCGCCGCCGCGATGATAGCGGCCCACGTGCGCGACGATCACCTGTTCGGTGGGTGACATGCCCAGCAGGTCGGCATGCAGGACCAGGTGGTACGAGTGCTTGTTGTGCCCCTCGTAGTTGATGTGGTATCCGACGTCGTGCAGCAGCGCCGCGTCGGCGAGGATCCGCCGGTCCTCCGGCGCGCACCCGAGCCGCTCGCCGATCGAGTCGAACAGCTGGAGCGCGAGCCGCTGCACCTGGCGCGAGTGCGGCTCCTCGTAGTGGCAGCGCTCGGCGAACTCGCGCACGGACCGCGAACGCGCTTCGCCCGGATCGGCGATGGTCGGCATCACGCGCGCGACTTCGAGCAGCAGCCCCTCGCGGATCCCGAATGCCGACGCCGCGAGGTCGCGCGGCTCGACGCGCGCCAGGACCTCCGCCGCCACCGCGAGGCCCGCGACGATGATATCCGCCCGTCCCGCGTTGAGTCCCGGCACCGTCAGCCGCTCCGCGACCGTCATCTCCTGCAGCATCTCGAGCACGTGCTCGACTTCCACGCGCGGAATTCGCGTGCCGTGCACCGATCGCGCCGCGCGCATTCCCTGACGCGCGAGATAGATGCCGGCGAGGTTCGTGAACGTGCCGCCCGAGCCAATCACGTCGGCGCCGCGCCAGTCGCGCAGCGGCAGCGACCGCTGGATGTCCTCGCGGATGTACTTGCGCAGCTTCTTCACGTCCTTCGCGCGGGGGGTCGCACCGAGAAACTGCTCGGTGAGGCGCAGGGCACCGTACGGGAGCGAGATCAGCCGCTCGACGAGCCCTTCCGCCGAGAGCGCGAGCTCGAGCGATCCACCGCCGATGTCCATCACCACCGCGCGGCCGTGGCCCAGCTCGAAGTGCGCGAGCGCGCTGCGGAACGCGAGCCGCGCTTCCTCCTCGCCGACGAGGACACGCACGCGCAGCCCGGTCTCCTGCCGCACCCGCGAGATGAACGCCGCGCCGTTCGTCGCGTCGCGCACCGCGCTGGTCGCGACCGCCTCGATGCGCTTCGACCCGAGCTGGCGCGCGAGCGTCGCCATGCGGATGAGCGACTCGATGGCGAGCCGCATGGGCTCGTCGGAGAGCGTGTTCGTCTCGACGAGCCCCGTTCCGAGGCGCGGCGCGGCCTTCATTTCGTCCACGACACGGATCTGCCCGTTCGTGCTCACGTCGGCGACGATCTGCCGGATCGAGTTCGATCCGATGTCGATCGCGGCGATGCGCTGGCCGCCCTCCTCGCGTGCGGCGCGATAGGGACCATCGGTGGAAGCCAGGCGAAGCGGCGTCGGTGCACGCATAATGACTTCGTCAACGGTAGTGGAAAATCCCTCGTCGCGAAACAGGCGTCAGGCCGGCCGAACCGCCGGCGGCGCGGCCGCGGGAAAGTGCACGGCGATCGTCGTGCCGACGCCGACCTTGCTTTCCGCGCGCACGGTGCCGCCGTGCGCCTCCACGAGGTGCTTCACGATCGAGAGCCCGAGGCCGGTGCCGCCCTCGTCGCGCGAGCGGCCCGGATCCACGCGATAGAAGCGCTCGAAGATGCGCGGCAGGTGCTCCGGCGCGATGCCGCTGCCGGTGTCGCGAACGCCGACCGTCACGCCGCCGTCGTCGCGCACGAGCGAGTAGATCGCGACGTGGCCCGTGGCGGTGTGGCGCACCGCGTTGTCCACCAGATTGCCGAGCACCTGCCGGATCGCCGTCGGGTCGGCCCAGAGCTCCCGGGCGCCGGGATGGATGCTCGCCTCGAGCCGCACGCCCTTCGCGCCCGCCGCGTCGCGCGCGGCGGAGATCACGTCCGCGGCGACGGCCGCCAGGTCGACGCGCACCGGGTTCGGCGTCCAGCTCCCGGACTCGATTCGTGAAAGGTCGAGCAGATCGTCCACGATGCGCTGCATCCGCCGCGTGTTGCCGAGGATGCGCTCGGCGAACTGGCGGCGCCGCTCGACCGGCGGATCGTCGTGCACGAGCGTCTCGGCGAACCCGCCGATGATCGTCAGCGGCGTGCGCAGCTCGTGCGAGACGTTCGCGACGAAGTCCCGCCTGACCGACTCGAGACGGCGAAGCCGCGTGAGGTCGAGCAGCGCGAGCACGGCGCCGCCGGACTCGAGCGGACGCGCCGTGATGTTCACGGTGCGCCCGAGGAGGGTAGCCTCCCTCCCTTCCGTCGTATCGCCATCGAACGCGGCCTGCAGGGCGTCGCGCAACGCGCGGTCGCGCGGGATGAGGTCGGCGGAGAAGGGGATGGCGTCGCGCACGCCGAGCAGGCGGCGTCCCGTTTCGTTGATGCGGATCACGTGGCGCGTGGCATCCACGCCGACGACGCCCTCGTTCAGCGACTCGGTGAGCTGCACGAGGAGCGCCTCGTCGACGTGCCGCGCGGTGTCGCGCGCGGCCAGCTGCACCGAGAGTTCGCGCAGGGAGAGCGCGACGTCGCCGAGCTCACCCGGCGCGTCGAGCGAGGCACGGCGCTCGAGGTCGCCGTCGGCGATCGAGCGCGCGACGTTGCGCAGTTCGATGAGCGGCCGCGTGATCGTGCGCGACATGCTCCACGCCACGAGCAGCGCGACGACGAGGGCGACCACGCCGGCGAGCGTCACGGCCTGCTGCGCGTCGGAGATCGTGGACGTCAAAGACACCAGCGGCATCGAGACGCGCGCCACGCCGCGCGGCGTGCGCACGGCCACGTAGAGCTGGTCGTCGCGATCGGAGGCGCTTGGGCGCGTTGCGACGCCGATGCCTGCTGCGCCGTTGGCCGCGACAACCTCCGGGCGCTGGGCATGATTCTCGAGCTGCCGCATGCCGTCGCGATCGAAGTCCGCGTCGCCTACGACCACGCCGTCGGGGCGGATCAGCGTCACGCGGTGCCCGAGCGCGCGGCCGTCGGTGTGCGCGAGCGCGTAAGGATCGGCGGCGGCCGTCCAGTGCGCGGCCACGACATGCGCCTCGCGCGCGAGGCCGGCCACAGCCTCGTCCTGCAACCGCGCTCCGAGCTGCCGGTCCACGAGGTACACCATCACCAGCACGTGCACCCCGACCACCGCGAGCGCGCCGAGCAGAACGCGGTTGGTGAGCCTCACGTGTTTCTCACGGATCGCGCGCCGTGGGTGCCTTCATGCGGTAGCCGAAGCCGCGCACGGTCTCGATGAGCGACCCCGCCGGCCGCAGCTTGGTGCGCAGGCGCTGCACGTGCATGTCCACGGTGCGCGTCTGGATGTCCGGCGCGGCCTCCCACACCGTCTCGAGGAGGTGCGTGCGGCCGAGCGTGCGGCCGCGGCGCTCGGCGAGTGCGCGCAGGAGGCGGAACTCCGTGGCGGTCAGCTCGACCTCCGTGTCGTCCACCCACACGCGGTGCGCGGAGCGGTCGATGCGGATCGGGCCGGTGACGAGCATGTCGCCGGCGTCCGGTGAAGCTTTCACGCGGCGCAGGATGGCTCCGACGCGCAGGACGAGCTCCTGGGGGCTGAACGGCTTGGTCAGGTAGTCGTCCGCGCCGAGCGAGAGCCCGCGAATGCGGTCGACCTCTTCCTTGCGCGCCGTGAGCATCATGACCGCGATGCCGCGCGTGGCGTCGTCGCGCTGCAGTTCCTCGAGCACGTCGAACCCGGACATGCCCGGAAGCATGAGGTCGAGCACGATGAGGGCGGGATGTTCGCGGCGCGCGAGCGTGAGCGCATCCGGACCGGCGGCGGCCGAGGAGACGCGGTACCCCGCCTTCGCGAGGTGATAGACGACGAGCGCGACGATGTCCGGCTCGTCGTCGACGACGAGCACGCGCTCGCCCGCCACGGCCGCTGCGGTCGCCGACGCCGGCGCGCTCACCTCGCGTCTCCGGCGATCCGGCGCGCGATCGCGCCGACCAGGAGGTCGATGGCGACGGTGTTGTGCCCGCCGCGGGGAACGATGACGTCCGCGTAGCGCTTGCTCGGCTCGACGAACTGTAGATGCATGGGCTGGACCGTGGTGAGGTACTGATCGAGGATTTCCTCGAGCGGACGTCCGCGCTTGGCCATGTCGCGCCGGATGCGGCGGATGAGCCGCACGTCGTCGTCGGTGTCGACGAAGGCCTTCACGTCGCAACGCTCCCGCACGCGCTCGTCGACGAAGAGCAGAATCCCGTCGATGACCACGACGTCGGAAGGCGGAACGCGCTCCGTTCGCTCGTCACGCAGATGCGTGACGTAATTGTAGACGGGCTTCTCAACTGCTTCCCCCCGCGAGAGCGCTTCGAGGTGCGACACCAGAAGATCAAAGTCGAATGCGTCGGGGTGATCCCAGTTCACGCGGCGCCGCTCGTCCAGCGTCATCTCCGTGTGGTTGCGGTAGTACGCATCCATGTCGATGAATGCCACCGACGCCGGCATCAGCGCCTCGGCGATCTTGCGTGCGACCGTGGACTTCCCCGATCCCGACCCGCCCGCGATGCCGATGATGGCGGGCGTCATCGCGCAGTGCGGTGTGGAATCGGCACGGACGAAAGCTCCCGATTCGTAACAAGAAAGAGAAGCACGGAGGGTGTCACGGTTGTGTATCGTGCCGGAAGGAGAGGGGCGAGTCAACAGGCAACGACCGATTACCCGTTTGCGGGCAGCCGTCTTAGCTTTCCTCCATGGAAAGCCGAATCATGGTCGTGGCGCTCTTGCTGGCGGCTTCCGCCGGGCCCGCCAGCGCCTCTCAGCGGGTCGACATCGTGGTCGCCGCGACCACCGACGTCCACGGCCGTGTGCGAAGCTGGGACTATTACGCCGACACCGCGGAATCGTCACGCGGCCTCGCGCGCGCCGCGACCGTCGTGGACTCCGTCCGGGATGCGAATCCAGAGCGCGTGATCCTGGTCGATGCGGGCGACTTCCTGCAGGGCAACCCGTTTACCTTTGCGGCCGCTCGAATCGACACCACGCGGCCGAGTGCGGTCGTCGCCGCGATGAACGCGATGCGGTACGACGCGGTGACGATCGGCAACCACGAGTTCAACTACGGCGTGCCGGCGCTTCGGCGCGAGACGGCGACCGCGACGTTCGCGCTCCTCGCGGCCAACGCCCATGGCGGACCGGCTCCGGCCGCGTGGCGCCCGTGGACGATCGTCGACCGCGCCGGCGTGAAGATCGGCATCGTGGGCGCGACGACCACCGGATCGATGCTCTGGGATGCCGCGAATCTTCGCGCGGCGGGCGTGACCATAGGGTCGATGGTCCCCGCCATCGCCAAGGCCGTCGCGGCCGCGCGCGCGGCGGGTGCCGATGCGATCGTCGTGGTCGCGCACGCGGGGATCGACGCCGAACCGGGCGTCGATACGCTCGTCGCGGGCGCCGCCGGCGCCGGCCCCGAGAACCCGATGGCGCGGGTCGCGCGCGAAGTGCCGGGGATCGATCTCATCGTGTTCGGCCACACGCATCGCGAGGTGGCCGACACGACGATCAACGGCGTGCTCCTCACGCAGCCGCGCAACTGGGCGACGAGCGTATCGGTCGCGCACCTCATGCTGGAGAAGAGCGGCGGTGCATGGCACGTCGCGGCCAAGCACGCATCGATCGTCCGCGCGGCGGGACATCGCGAGCAGGCGGCGGTGGTGGCGGCGGCGGAGCACGGGCATGCCTCCGCGCGCAAGTACGCGGGCACCGTCATCGGCCACACCACGGTGGCGTGGAGCTCCGACTCCGCTCGTCTGGCAGACACGCCGATCATGGACTTTGTCGCGGAAACGATGCGCCGCGCGTCGGGCGCCGATCTGGCGTCGGTCTCCGCGTTCTCGACCGGGGTGAAGATCCCCGCGGGGCCCGTCACCGTCGCGCAGCTGGCGCAGCTCTACCCGTATGAGAACACGCTGCGCGTCGTGCGGATATCGGGTGAGGCGCTCAAGGCGTTTCTCGAGCAGAGCGCGCAGTATTTTCGTGTGACGGGGAGCGCCGGCGAGCCCCGCGTGTCGGCGAATCCGGCGATCCCCGGCTACAACTACGAGATCGTGACGGGTGCCGACTACACGATCGATCTCTCACGGCAGCTCGGGGAGCGGATCACCGGATTGAGCTATCGCGGCAAGCCGGTGCGGGAGAATGACTCGTTCACGATCGCCCTCTCGAACTATCGCGCCGAAGGCTCGGGCGGCTACGCGATGCTGCGCGGCGCGCCGGTGGTGTACGATCGCCAGCAGGACATCCGGCAGCTGATGATCGACGAAGTCGCGCGCCGCGGCACGCTGAATCCGGCGGACTATTTCACGCGGAACTGGAGTCTGCTGCCGCCGGCGCGAGCTGCGGGGACCGCGGGGACCGCGCGGGCCACGACCATCCGCATCATCTCGACGAACGATTTTCACGGCGCGCTTGAGCCACGGCCCGACGGCAGCTTCGGCATGCGCGGCGGCGCCGCACAGGTCGCGGCGATGATCCGCCGCGCCGAATCGGAGTGCAGCGGCTCGTGCGCTTCGGTCTATCTCGACGCGGGCGATGAGTTCCAGGGAACCCCTGCGTCGAACCTCGCCTACGGCCGCCCGGTCACCGAGCTGTTCAACGCGCTCGGCCTCGCGGCCTCGGCGATCGGCAACCACGAATTCGATTGGGGCGTCGACACCCTACGCGCGAGAATCAGTCAGGCGCATTACGCGATGCTCGCCGCGAACGTGCGAAATGCAACGGACGGCAGCAACGTCCCCTGGATCCGGCAGGACACGATCGTCGATCGCGGCGGCGTGAAGATCGGGATCGTGGGCATCGCGACGATGCTCACGCCGAGCACCACGAAGGCGTCGAACGTCGCGGGGCTGCGGTTCGACGATCCGGTCGCGACGGTGAACGCGCATGCGAAGTCGCTGCGCGCCAGGGGAGCGGATCTCGTGGTGGTCGTCGAGCACGACGGCGCATTCTGCAGCCGCGACACCGGCTGCCGTGGTGAAATTATCGATCTTGCCCAGCGGCTCACTGAGCCCGTGGACGCGATCGTGAGCGGCCACACGCATTCACTGGTGAACACCGTCGTGCGGGGAATCCCGATCGTGCAGGCGATGTCGTCGGGCCGCGCCATTGGAGTGATCGACCTCCCCGTCGACCGGGCCGCCCGCGCGAACACGCGCGAGGAGGTCCGCGTCGTCAACACCGATTCGATCACGCCGGACCGCCAGATCGAGGCGCTCCTGCGCGGCGCCACGCAGGGCGTCGCGTCGCTCGTCGCGCGTCCCATCGCCACCGTGGCGGAGGACATGCCTCGCCGCGGCGACCAGTTTGCGCTCGGCAACCTCATCGCCGACGCGCAGCGCGCCGCCGCGCACGCCGACGTCGCCGTCATGAACAACGGCGGCATTCGCGCCGACCTTCGGGCCGGCCCGGTGTCGTACGGTTCGCTCTTCGAGATCCAGCCGTTCGGCAACATGCTCGTGCGGGTGACCGTGCGCGGAAAGGACCTGCGCGCCTATCTCGAATCGTTCGTCGTGCGCGGCGCGCCTCGCGTGCACGTGAGCGGCGTGATCGCGCAGTTCGACCTCACCCGGGCCCCGGGTGCGCGCATCGTGTCGGCGGCGATCGGCGGCGCGCCGCTCGACGACGCGCGGCAATACACCGTCGCCTTCACGGACTTCCTCGCCACCGGCGGCGACGGTCTCGGCCTCGCGAACGTGGCGCTGAAGCAGGAGCCGCTCGGTGTCGTCGACCTCGACGCGCTCATCGCGTTCGCGCGATCGCTGCCGGGCGGAGTCATCAGGCCCGACGCCGCGCCGCGCCTCGTCCCCGCGCCCCGATGACGGAGCCCGCAACGCTGCGCGTGTTCGTGAACGGCACCGCGCTGTCGGTGGAGCATGGGCGGACGATTCTCGACGCCGTGCGCGCGTTCGACGCGAGCGAAGCCGACGAGATCGTCGCCGGCACCCGCGCGGTGACCGACAGCCGCGGCCTGCCCGTCGCACTCGACGCGCCGCTCGCGGGCGGCACTGTCCTCCGCATCGTCTCTGCACGAGCCCTGCGCTCGGCGGAGGAGCAGGGGTGACGCCGATTTCGGACGCCCTGCTCAGGCGCATTCCCAAGGCCGAGCTGCACTGCCACCTCGACGGGTCGGTGCGTCCGACGACACTGCTCGACCTCGGCCGCGAGTACGGCGTGCCCATGCCCGAGACGTCGGCCGATGCGCTCGCGCACCACATGTACGTGCGCGACGCCCGCCATCTCGAGGATTACCTCACGCGATTCGACGTCACGCTGGGCGTGATGCAGAGCGAGCGTGCGCTCGAGCGGATCTCGTTCGAGCTCGGTGAGGACGCGGCCGCGGACGGCGTGCGCTACATCGAGGTTCGCTTCGCGCCCGTCCTCAACCAGCGGTGGGGCATGTCGCTCGAAGAGGCCGTGGAGGCGTCGCTGCGCGGGCTCGCCCGCGCGCAGGCCGCGCACGGGATCGTGGGGCGCATCATCGTGTGCGGACTGCGCCATCTCTCGCCAGACGTCTCGCTCGAGCTCGCGCGGCTCGCGGTCGCGTTCCAGGGGAAGGGCGTCGTGGGCTTCGACCTCGCCGGGGGCGAGGCGGGACATCCCGCGTCCGCGCATCGCGCCGCGTTCCTGCACGCGCGCGAGCACGGCATGTTCTGCACCTGCCATGCCGGCGAGGGCGCGGGACCCGAGTCGGTGGCCGACGCGGTGCACGTCTGCGGTGCGCAGCGCATCGGGCACGGCACGCGGCTCATCGAGGATCCGCGGCTCACCGATGAGCTCGCGAAAAACGGCATCGCGATCGAGGCGTGCCTCACCAGCAACGTCCAGACGCATGCGGCGAAGGACTACGAGTCGCATCCGCTGCGCGCGTATTTCGAACGCGGCATGCGCGTGACGCTGAACACCGACAACCGGCTCATGAGCGGGACGACGCTCATCGCCGAGTACGCACACGCCGCGAAGGAACTGGAGTTCAGCCTGGACGAGCTCTGCACGCTCGCCCGCAACGGATTCGAGAGCGCGTTCCTCCCCGACGACGAGCGGCGCGCCCTCCTCGCCCTGGTCGACCGCGAGTTCGCGCTGCTGCGTGCGGAGACGGCATGAGTCCCGCGAGCGGGAACGGCGCCGCGGCGGCGCGGGCCGCGGCCGACGGCGTGCGATCGCGGCTTGGCGCGCGCGCGCCGGTCGCGCCCGTCGCGGCGATCGTGCTCGGCAGCGGACTGGGCGACCTCGCCGCGCGCATCGAGAATCCGGTGCGTGTGCCATACGCGGAGATTCCCGGTTTCCACGCGACGAACGTCGCCGGCCATCGAGGGGAGCTCATTCACGGCACGCTCGGAGGCCGCGAGGTGCTCGCGCTCGCGGGCCGCGTTCACATGTACGAAGGCCATGGCGCCCGCACCGCGGCGTATCCGGTGCGCGTGCTGCACGCGCTCGGCGCGCGTGTGCTGTTCGTCTCGAACGCCGCCGGTGGAATCTCCCGCGCGTTCGCGCCGGGAGACCTGATGATCATCGAGGATCACCTCAACCTGATGTTCCGGAATCCGCTCTTCGGCGCCGTGGAGCCGACCGACGAGCGTTTCCCCGACATGTCGGCACCCTGGTCGCCGCGGCTCGTCGCGCTGCTGCGCGCCTGCGCGACGAAGACCGGCGTGCCGGTGCGGTCAGGCGTGTACGCCGGCCTCCTGGGGCCGAACTATGAGACCCCCGCCGAGGTGAGAATGCTCGCGACGCTCGGCGCGGATGCGGTGGGGATGTCGACGGTGCCGGAGGCGATCGTGGCCGCGGCGATGAAGATGGAGGTGGCGGGGATCAGCCTCATCACGAATGCGGCGGCGGGGATTTCGGGCGCGCCGCTGAGTCATGCGGAGGTGGTTGCGGTCGGCGCTGCTGCGGCAGAGAGGTTTGCGATGCTCGTGACGGAATTCATCTCACGGCTCTAACTGCTAGTGGTCTCGCCCCTCGGCACTGGTCTCGCCACTCCCCACTATTTCTTGACTTCCGGCGACGGCGGTAGCGAAGCCAGCCTCTCCTTGAACGCATGAAAGTTCTGCGAGTCCCTCGTCAGCCCCTCCAACTGCGCCGGGGGAAACGTGCGGATCAGCGCCTGCGCCGCCGCGATCCGGTCCTCTTCCATCGGATGCGTCGCGAAAAAGGCGTCCACCGCGCCGGGACTCTTCTTTCGCTCGTCGAGCAGCACCCGGAACATCTCGGGAATCCCGTTCGGATCGATGCCGGCCTTGATCATGGTGCGGATGCCCTCGTCGTCGGCCTCGATCTCATCGCCGCGGCTGAAGTGCGCGAAGAGACCGCCGGCGCCGACGTCCATCGCCGTCGTGGCGAGACCGGATCCGCAGATGCGCGTGAGGATGCAGCCGAGCGACATGCCGATGTTGGCGCCCTGCGCCTTCTGCATCTGCCTGATCGAATGACGGCGCGTCACGTGCCCGATCTCGTGCCCGATCACGCCGGCCACCTCGCTCATGGTCTGCGCGCGCTCGATGAGCCCGCGATTCACGTACACGTAGCCGCCCGGAACCGCGAACGCGTTGACCTCCTTGCTGTCCACGATGTTGAAATGCCACTGGAGATCGCGCTGGTCCGTGACTTTCGCGAGCGAGTCGCCCAGCACGTTCATGTATCGCAGCGCCTCGGGGTCCCTGATGAGCGGGAGCTGCTGCGCGATCTGCGCGGAGTAGTTCGTGCCCATCCGCACTTCCTTCTGCTGCGATACCGCGCATGCGCCGAGCGCCGCCGCTGGAAGGGCTAGGAAGAGAAACGCGCGGAGCAGGCGGAGCGTCTTCAGGGAGACCCGGTATAGCTTGTTGGAAGTGTTCACCGGAAACGCGGCTTGGCGAGAGGAGTGACGTGCAACTGTTGACCCTAGCGAGGGATCTCAAGCGTCGCAAGGCGAGAGAACGACGATCGCAATTCGTCGCGGAAGGCGTGCGCACCGTCGAAGAATTGCTCCGCTCGCCCGTCGCGGTGCGCGGCGTACTGCGTACCGCCGCGGTCGCCGAATCACCGCGCGGAGCGGCCCTGCTTTACGCGCTGGCGCACCGCAACATAGAATGCGTCGAAGTGGACGAGAAGGATTTCCTCTCGGCGGCCGAGACCGAGCATACGCAGGGAATTCTCGCCGTCGCCGACGTGCCCACGCACGCCCTGTCCTCCCTCACGCTCGCCGAAACCACGCGCCTCCTCGTGCTCGACGCCATCCAGGATCCCGGCAACGCCGGCACGCTCGTGCGCACCGCCGCGGCGCTCGGCGCGGCGGCGGTCATCGCGCTGCCGGGCACGGCCGATCTGTGGAATGCGAAGGCCGTGCGAAGCGGTGTGGGCGCGCACTTTCGTCTCCCGACCGTACCCGCGGCGCCGGAGGAGCTGGCCGCATTTCTGGCATCGCAGCACGTCGCGCTCTGGGGCGCCGACGCGGGGGGCGACGCGGTCGACACCATGAAGGCTCCGCGCCGCCTCGCCCTCGCGGTCGGCAACGAAGGCGCCGGACTGAGCGCAACCGTGCGCGAAATGTCGGACAAGATCGTCGGCCTGCCGATGGCCGCCGACGTCGAGTCGCTGAACGTCTCGGTCGCGGCCGGCATCATGCTCTGGGCGCTGCGCGCATGATCGCCTTCTTTTTCGTTCTCGTGTTCTTCGTCGGCGCGAGCGTCGGCTCGTTCCTGAATGTCTGCATCGCGCGCTGGCCGGCGGAGCAATCGGTGGTGCGTCCCCGCTCGCGCTGCCCGCGCTGCGGCGGCGGCATCGCGTGGTACGATAACGTTCCCGTCGTCTCCTGGTTCGTCCTCCGCGCGAAGTGCCGCAGCTGCGGGCTCCCCATCTCCAGCATCTACCCGATCGTCGAGGCGCTGGTCGGGCTCGCGTGGGTCGCGTCGGTGTGGTGGTTCGGTCCCGGCTTCATCGCGCTGCGGGTCGCGGTGTTCGCGACGATCCTGTTCGGCATCGCCGTGACCGACGCCAAGCACTACCTGATTCCCGACGGCTTCACGATCACGGGGCTGGTCTTCGGCGGCATGACGAGCCTCATCGGCGCCTGGCTCATGGTGCAGGATCCGTTCGCGTCGCCGGTGGACGCGGTCTTCGGCGCGTGCGTCGGCGCCGGCGCGGTCACCATCATCGGCTGGCTGGGCGAAGTGGCGCTGAAGAAGGAGGCGATGGGCTTCGGCGACACGACGCTCATGGCGATGGTCGGCGTCGCGCTCGGGCCAAGCCGGGCGCTCCTCACGATCTTCGTCGGCGCGTTCTTTGCCGCGGCGGCGTTTCTCCTCGTCGTGTATCCCGTCGGCTTTCTTCGCGCGCGCACACGCGGCGAAACCTTCGAGACCCCGCTCGTTCCGTTCGGGGTGTTCCTCGCGCCGGCCGCGCTCTTCACATTGCTCTTCGGTTCCTCTCTCATCGGTTGGTATCTCGACCGGGTCATCGGCTGAATGAAACTGCGCACCTCCGCGGCGGCCACACTCGCCCTCGCATTTCTCCCGGTCTTCGCCGCCTGCCAGCCGGACCGTCCCGTCGGTACCGGTCCGTACGCGAAGGAAGTCGCCACGGCGATTCCCGCGATCGAAAAGTCGGTGGGCCTCAAATTCAAGACGCCTCCCAAAGTCGAGTCGAGATCGAAGGATGAAGTCCGGAGTTTCCTGGAGAAGAAATTCGACGAGGACCTTCCCGCGCTCGAACTCGCCGGCGCCGAGCGAACGTACAAGCTGTTCGGCCTGATCCCCGACACGCTCGACCTGCGCAAGTTCATGCTCGGCCTCCTCACCGAGCAGGTCGCCGGCTACTACGACCCCGCCACGAAGGTCCTCTACGTCGTCGGCATGGAAGGCACCGGCCCGGGCGCGGTGACGCCCGAGATGATCACGATCACGATCACGCACGAGCTCGTGCACGCCCTGCAGGACCAGTACTTCCCGCTGGACTCGCTCGAAAAGGAGCACGGCGACAACGACCGCACGAGCGCCGTCCAGGCGGTCATCGAGGGAGAGGCGGTGTTCGAGCAGATGAGCGCGATGCTCGGCGGCAACAACTTCGCGATGGCGCTGCCCGGCGGCTGGGAACGCGTGCGCCAGATGATTCGTGACGCTCAGGGCACGATGCCCGTGTTCGCCACCGCGCCGATGTTCATCCAGGAATCCCTGCTCTTTCCGTACCTGAGCGGCGCCGAGTTCGTTCGTCACTTCAAGGAAAAGCGGCCGGGCCAGATGCCGTTCAGGCCGCCGCCGACATCCACCAAGCAGGTCATGCACCCGGACCGGTTCCTCGATTCGCTCGACGTGCCGACGCGGGTGCTGTTCCCGAAACCCGAGGCCGGCTCGGTCGTCTATGAGAACGACCTGGGAGAGTTCGAGACGAGGCTCTACCTGTTCCAGCATCTCGGCGACGCGGACATCGCGGCCCGCGGCGCGGCAGGATGGGAAGGTGACCGGTACTTGGTCGTCAATACATCGCGGGGCGCGGGTCTCACCTGGCTCACCGTGTGGGATTCGCCGGTCGACGCCGCGCAGTTCCGCGACCTGATGGAGCAGACGATCGAGAAACGCTTCAAGACGGCGCACGCGGCGGGCGGCAGCGGCACGACGAGGAAGTTCGCGGCGAAGGGAAGGTCGGTCGAGCTCGCGGCGGTCACGGTGCAGGGAAAGCCGGTGGTGCTCTTCACGGATGTTCCAGCGGGCGCAGCGACGCGTCTGTTCGATATCACGAAGGTGAAGTTGATGAAGCCATGAGTCCCGGAGGACGTGATGCGGTCGCGAATCGAAGTGCTCTGGATCCAGCTGTGCCGGGTGTGGCGTCCGGCGTTGACGCTCTGCGCCGTGATGGTCTCCCTCGGTGCGTGCGTGCGGTGGGATCCAGCGACCGAGACGATCGTCACCGGCGCACCGACGACTCCAGCACGAACTGCGCAGCCCCAATCGCCCCGCCGAGCACATAGCCTAACTGCACGATCAGATTGAGTTCGCGCTGAGTCACGCCGCGCACGAGATCTTCGACGCGCTGGGTGCTGAAGCCGAGCACCTTCCGTTCCACCATCGCGGGGATGTCCACGGTCTCGAGGAGCGCCGGAAGCCTCTCGATGATCTGGTCCCACACGGCCGGCGCCGCGGTCGCGACCAGGCGGCGCGGCGCATCGTCGGGAAGCCAGCGGCCGAGCCTGCCGAGCGGACGGTCGAGCAGCGCGACTCCCGCGCCGCGCACCGCCTCCACCGCCATCGATCGCGCCCGCTCAGAGCGCGCCGCCCGCAACGCCCACCGCACGATCACGTCGTCGATGAGGCCGGCCGCCATGCCGGCGGCCTTTCCGGCGAGTCCCGTGCGGCGCTCGGTGGTGAGCTCCGTCCCCGTTTCGTCCGGCGGCACGTCTTTGCGTGAGCGCGCGACGAACGCGCGCACCTGCTCCTCGAATGCTTCGGTCGCGACGTAACGCTCGTACGCCGCCGCCGTATCAGGGCCGGCCTCGGCGATCAGCCGTTCGAGCTCGCCGACCACGGCGGGCGGCAACAGCTCGCGCAGCGGTCCGCGATCGCGCTCGAGCGCGGCGACGGCGACGTCGGCCAGCTTCGCCTCGATCGCCTCGCGAAGCCCCGAGCGCTGCAGTTCCTCGATGATGTCCGCGGACGTCAGCAGTCGCTCCCCGACCGTCTTGCCGATCGTCTTCGCGAGCCGCGCCTTGTTCTTCGGGATCGCGCCGTGAAGGCCGAACGTTCGTTCGTAGGGGCGGAAGATCAGGACGACGGCGACCCAGCTGGTCACGCCTCCCGAGACTGAGCCGAGGAGTACGTCGAGCCACAGGCGGGTGTAGTTCAATGACGGCGACCGAAGATGGAAGATGAAAGATGGAAGATGGAAGATCGAAGACTGACGGTTTACCGGGGCTCGGCGGTCTACGTATCGGCCCTCACGCCAAGACTGCCTCCATCTTCCATCTTCGATCTTCCATCGCTTGCCTCATCCTCCGGCGCAGCGTCGGCGTCTGCGAAGGCTGAGCTCGCAGGCGGCAGCAGCAACTCGGTGAGTACCTCGTCCATCGTGCTCACGAAGGAGAACCTGACGTGCTCGCGGATGGCCGCCGGCACCTCGCGCAGGTCCTTCTCGTTCGCCAGCGGCAGCATCACGTTGCGGAGTCCCGATCGATACGCGGCAAGCACTTTCTCCTTCACGCCTCCGATTTCCAGCACACGTCCGCGCAGGGTCACCTCGCCGGTGACCGCCACGTCGCGGCGCACGGCGCGCCGGCTCATCACGCTCGCGATCGCCAGCGTCACGGCCACGCCGGCGCTCGGTCCATCTTTGGGAACCGACCCGGCCGGGAAGTGAATGTGGAGATCGGTGGCCTTCATCTCCGCGTCCACGATTCGCAGCGCGCGTGCCCGTGAGCGTACGTACGAGCACGCCGCGTCCACGGATTCACGCATCACGTCGCCCAGCTGTCCCGTGACGGTGAGCTTGCCGCTGCCAGGCATGCGCAGCGCCTCGATCGTCATGAGCTCGCCGCCGGCCGCGGTCCATGCCAAGCCCGTGACGGTGCCGATCTCCGGCTCGATTTCGGCTTCGTCCGAAGAGTAACGGGGCGAGCCGAGGGCTTCTTCGATGCGCGCCGCGTCCACGATCCACGCGCCCTGCTCGCCCTGCGCCTTGCGTCGCGCGCGGCGCCGCATCAGCGCCGAGAGATTTCGCTCGAATCCGCGCAGTCCTGCCTCTCGTGAATATCTGCTCGAGATCGTCGAGAGCGCTTCATCGGTGAACTGCAGGTCGAGATCCGTGATGCCGTGTTCGGTCACGAGGCGCGGCAACAGGTAGCGCCACGCGATCTCCACCTTCTCCTCCACCGTGTAGCCCGCGATGCGAATGACTTCCATGCGGTCGCGCAGCGCCGGCGGAATGTCGAAGAGGTTGTTCGCCGTGCAGATGAACAGCACCGGCCGCAGGTCGAACGGCAGGTTGAGATAGTGATCCACGAACGACGCGTTCTGCTGCGGGTCGAGCACCTCCAGCATCGCGGCGAGCGGATCACCGCTTGGTCCGCCGCCCTGCATCTTGTCGATCTCGTCGATCATCAGGACGGGATCGCACACCTGCACGCGGCGCAGCGCCTGCAGGATCAGTCCCGGCAGCGATCCCACGTACGTGCGGCGATGTCCGCGGATTTCGGCCTCGTCCCTCACGCCGCCGACCGAGATGCGATAGAACGCGCGCCCGATCGACTGCGCGATCGCCTCGCCGAGCGACGTCTTGCCGGTTCCCGGCGGCCCGACGAAGCACAGGATCGGCCCGTGCGAGTAGCCGCCGCTCTGCTTGAGCAGCTTGCGCACCGACAGGTATTCGAGGATGCGCTCCTTCGCCTCCTCGAGCCCGTAATGCCGTGTGTCGAGCGCGGCCTCCACTTTCTCGAGCGCGATGTCCTCGTCGCCGGAGCGCGCGTGCCACGGCAGCGCGAGCACCCACTCGACGTAGTTCCGCAGCACCTGGTATTCACTCGACGCCGGCGACAGCGCCCGCAGCCGCTCTGTTTCGCGCCGCGCTTCCTGCGCGACCCGCTCCGGGAGGTTGGCCGCGTCGATCTGGCGCATGAGCTCCTGCGCGTCGCTCTCCATCGGGTCGCGCTCGCCCAGCTCGGCGCGAATCGCCTGCAGTTGCTGCCTGAGATAGAACTCGCGATGGTGCTGCTCGACCTTCACCTCCGTCTGCTGCTTGACCTCCTCGAGGACCGTCGCGCGGGCGACTTCCTTCTCCCACCTCGAGGCGACGAATTCGAGCCGCGCGGCGACGTCGAGCCGCTGCAGCGCTTCGTCGCGCTCGGCGATGCGCAGGTTGCCGTGCGACGCGGCGAGATCGGCGAATCGCGACGGGTCACCGGTCACGCGGCGGAGAAGCCCCGGCACCTCGGCAGGGAACTGTTCGTTGCGCTCGACGAGCGCATCCGCCGTGACGACGATCCGGTCCATGAGCGCGCGGGCCGCATCACCCTGCGCGGCGATCTCCTCGGTGCGCTCGACCAGCGCGACGGGGAAGGGGATGCGTTTCGACAGCGCGCCGATGCGCACCCGCGCGAGGCCTTCCAGCGTCACCTGGATCGTCTCGGCGCCCGCGCTGCTGCGATCCTTCACGCGCGCGAACACGCCCACCCGCGCCTCGAGCCGTGCCGGATCCTGCGCATCGTCGCCGAGCGCCACGGCGAGCAGCACCAGGGCGCCGGGCTCCGGATGCGCGCGCAGCAGCGCGAGGTTGTCGGGGGCGCCCATTTGCACGGCGATGGTGCCGTGGGGAAAGACGATCGTCGAGCGGAGCGCCAGGAGCGGCAGCTCGGACGGCAACTGGGGCGCGGTCACGTTGGTCTAAACTAGTCCCGCGAGCGGTTGTCGACTAGCGCGGGAGACTGACCCCACAACGAGTAATCGGTCGTTGGTCATTGGTTCTTGGTACTTGGCTGTGCTGATGACCAACGACCAATGACCAACGACCAATGACTCGTCTGTGGCGAAAATGACCGCTGTTTCCCCTTGGATAACGGCACGTTCCAGGGTAAGCTTCAAGGCTCAATGTTCGACGAGCTCTCCTCCAAGCTTGAAGCCACGTTCGCGAAGCTCCGCGGCCGTGGCACGTTGTCCGAAGCCGACATCAAGGACGGGCTCCGCGACGTGCGGCGCGTCCTGCTCGAGGCCGACGTCAACTTCCAGTTGACCGGCGAGTTCCTCGAACGCGTCACCAAGCGGGCGGTTGGCGTGTCGCAGCTGCGAACGGTCAGTCCTGCGCAGCAGCTGGTGAAGATCGTCTTCGACGAGCTCACCGCGATGCTCGGCGAGCGCCGCGAGGGGCTCAAGCTTTCGAGCGTCCCGCCGACGGTCGTGATGATGGTCGGGTTGCAGGGTTCCGGAAAGACGACGACCGCGGCGAAGCTCGCGCGAAAATTGAGGGCGGAAGGGAGACAAGTTCGGATGATTGCGCTCGACGTCTACCGTCCCGCGGCCATCGACCAGCTCGAGACGCTCGGCGGCGAACTCGGCATCCCCGTGTTCGCGGACCGCTCCACGCAGGACGTCGTGAAGATCGCGCGCGCGGGACTCGAGGTGTCGCGCCGCGAGCGGGATCGCGTCGTCATACTCGACACCGCGGGCCGCCTGCAGATCGACGAGGAGATGATGAACGAGCTGCGCCGCCTGAAGGATGCGGTGCGGCCTGATGAGATTCTGCTCGTGGCCGACGGCATGACCGGCCAGGAGGCAGTGAAGATCGCGCAGGGTTTCGACACCGCCTTGGGTGTGACCGGCGTGATCCTCACGAAGCTCGACGGCGACGCGAGGGGCGGCGCGGCGCTTTCCATCTATGGGGTCACGAGAAAGCCGATCAAGTACATCGGCACAGGCGAGAAGACGGACGCCCTCGAGGAGTTCCACCCGGACCGCATGGCCGGACGGATCCTCCAGCAGGGCGACATCCTCTCGCTGGTGGAGAAGGCGCAGGAGACCTTCGACACCGAGGCGACGAAGAAGCTCGAGAAGAAAGTCCGCCGCGAAGGGATGGACCTGAACGACTTCCTCGCGGCGATGAAGCAGATCCAGAAGCTCGGCCCGCTCGAAGGCGTCCTGAAGATGCTGCCGGGCGTGAACACGAAGATGCTGAAACAGGCGAACGCCGATCCGCGCCGGATCAAGTGGGTCGAGGCGATCGTGCTGTCGATGACGAATGAGGAGCGCAAGAAGCCGGATCTGCTGAATGGCTCGCGCAGATTGCGGGTGGCAAAGGGCTGCGGCCGGCCGATCAGCGAGGTGAACCGGCTGCTCGAGCAGTTCCGCGATATGCAAAAGATGATGAAAAAAATGTCCGGAGTCACAGGGGGAAGAATGCCGCCGGGTATGTTTGGAGGCATTCCGTAACCAGATGGCAGAAGGCAGACGATAGATGGCAGTTGACTGCCATCCGCGTTCTGCCGTCCAACCTGTCGTCCGTGGTCCGCCGTCTGTCGTCCGTTCCACCCCGAGTGCGATCCGGATCTCCCGGATATGCGAAGAGCTCGGTTCAGCACCGTACCATCAAAGCGAGGAAAGAAAATGGCAGTCCGCATCCGCCTCCGCCGCGCCGGCCGCAAGAAGGCGCCGACCTACCGTATCATCGTCGCCGACTCACGCAGCCCGCGCGACGGAAAGTTCATCGAGATCATCGGCCAGTACGCTCCTCGCAGCGGTGACCTCGCGCTGAACCTCGACGTCGCGCGCGCCAACTACTGGATGGACAACGGCGCGCTGCCGAGCGACACCGTGCGCTCGCTCCTCCGGAAGGCCGGCGTCCTCAAGGACCGCCACGAAGTGCGGCTTGCCGCCAAGAAGAGCGCGGAGGCCGTGCCGCTGAAGGAAGGCTGAGCTCTACGCAAGGCTACGCGCTCGTCGGCCGCGTGCGCCGCGCGCACGGCGTGCGCGGCGAGCTCGTGGTGGAATTGTTGACGGACGCGCCGGACGTGATGTTCGCGTCCGGCGCTCGCGTCTTTCAAGGTACGGTCTCCGGTGACATCTTTCGCAATCCGGTCACCGGCGAGTCGCGTGAGCTGAAGATCCTCGCGAGCCGGCCGTTCAAGGGTGGCCTGCTCGTCACGCTCGACGCCGTCACGGATCGCACGGAAGCCGAGCGATGGAACGGCCGCCATCTGCTCGTGCCGCGCGGGGAACTCACCGAGCCCGAGGACGGCGAAGTCTTCCTCCACGAACTCGGCGGCATGCGCGTGCTCGACGAGAGCGGCGCACAGTTCGGCGAAGTGCGCGCCTGGTACCCAGTCCCGCACGGCGTGCTGCTCGACCTGCACACGGCCCGCGGCGACGTCGCACTCCCCTTCAACGAACAGTTCGTGCGACACGTGAATCGCGCCGATCGCAGCATCACGGTCTCGATTCCGGACGAACTGTTCTTCGGCGGCGGCGCGTGAGCGCGATGCTGACCATTCGCGTCGTGTCGATCTTCCCGGAGTTCTTCGAGGGCCCGCTCGGGCTCTCGATTCCGGCGCGCGCCGCGGCCGCCGGCCTCGTGAAATACCAGCTCGTCGACTTGCGCGACTACACGCACGACAAGCATCGCACCGTCGACGACGCGCCGTACGGCGGCGGCGCCGGCATGGTCATGAAGCCCGCACCGTTCTTCGAGGCGGTCGAGGCGATCGGCGCGAAGCCGCCGATCATCCTGCTTTCTCCGCGTGGCCGCCGGTTCCGGCACGCCGACGCCGAACGGTTCTCGACGCTCGAAGAGTTCACACTCCTCTGCGGTCACTACAAGGACGTCGACCAGCGCGTCGCCGATCACCTCGCGACCGAGGAGATCTCGCTCGGCGATTTCGTGCTGAGCGGCGGCGAGTCCGCCGCGCTCGCCGTGATCGATGCCACCGTTCGCCTGCTGCCCGGCGCGATGAGCGACATGGACAGCGCGCGCACGGATTCCTTCTTCGGCCGCGGCATCTCGGCGCCGAGTTACACGCGCCCGCCGGAGTATCGCGGCCACGAGGTTCCCAGCGTGTTGTTGTCGGGGAATCACGCCGAAATCGACAAGTGGCGGCGACAGATGGAAGGGAAAATGGACGACGGCCGGAAGGGAGAAAGCTGATCACGTAAGACGAGTGCTTGCAGTGTCGGGCAATGTCCTACAGAAATTCAGGGTTAGTCCCGATGCCATTGAGGGTCCGCAAAACCGA
>Ga0209014_10000264_pt1 | contig 29738 bp, 24 predicted proteins | sample BarGraNGADG00212_FD_184491 | JGI IMG/M metagenome (GOLD analysis project Ga0209014, IMG submission 184491) | Arctic peat soil microbial communities from Barrow, Alaska - Barrow Graham LP Ref core NGADG0002-212 (SPAdes) (version 2) | ecosystem: Environmental > Terrestrial > Soil > Wetlands >...
GGATGGGAACGCCGATCCCGCACTGGGTGATGTTATCACCTTGGGACTGTTTCCATTCCTTCCTTTTGTTGCTTTGCCTCCTGGAGATTGGCGCCTGCTGATCAAACATCTCATAGCGGCGGTTTGCATTTTTCGTGTTGTGAACTGATTTCCGGGCCGTCCTGTTTTCCCTGTTTTTCTGGTCTACCTGGGAATCAAAGGCCTGGTTGTTTTTCAGCATGCCGTAGATAATCCGCAGGATTTTGTGCATGCACAGCCCGATGGCCGCCATCTTTTTCATTCCCTTTTCCGTATGTTCTTCATAGATTTTTCGGATATGGGGATTAGCCGTCAGGGAAACCATGGCGACCATGAAGAGGATCTTCCGGGGTTCCTTTCGTCCCTGTTTGCTCATGCGGACGCCGCTGGTTCCATCGCCGCTGGTTTTGAACGCGGGATGAAGTCCGAAGTGGGCTGCCAGCTTCTTGACGGAAGCGAACCGTTTTACGGACTGGATTTCGAGCATCAAGCCGATGGCGGAGGCGTCGCTGATTCCGGGAAAGGTTTTCAGCAGAGCGACTTCCGGAATGGCGCACCGTTTGGCCATCTGCTGGGTTTGAATCCGGATGGTCTCCTCCATGCGGATAATTTGCTCGGCCATGGCCGTGATCAGGCTTCCGGTCGTTTCATCGGTGGCAGAGGCGACGCTCTTTTTCGCCTGATCAATCAACTCTTTGGCGCGGCCGGTGGTTACGTAAGGTATCCGGGCAACCGAAGTCGATTTGGCTTTTGCGAGTTTGGCTGCCGTGGGGTATTGTTTCAGGAGCTTCAGAAGCCAGGCCGGCACACCCGATTTGCAGTAGGAGATCAGCTCCGGATTGGCAGTGTACAGCAGGGACTCGAACTGATTGAGGATCTGGGTCTTCTGCTTCACCAGCAGCCTGACGAAGCCCCATTGTCGCCTTAAGCCGGCCAGGGAATCCTCTTGCTGATAGGTCACCTTTTCCGGATGAGCGATCAGATACTCCGCCACATCCAGGGCGCTGATCTTGTCCGTGATGACGCGTCTCAAGGAAGCCTTGCTGTTGGCCCGGACGCCCAAAGGATTCAGGCGGGCGGATCTGATATTGAGCGCCCCCTGAAAGCCGTTCAAAGAATGAAGCCAATTGTTCTCGTAGCCTCCGGTGCTCTCCACGGCTGCGAAAAGCACGGATTCGGAATGACTATCGAAAAACCGCTTCAGGATTTCAAAGAGCTTGCAATGGCTACCGAAAGTGTCGTCCAGTTGAAAATTCGGCTCCACAACGTTCTTCTTTGCATCGAGGATCACAAAGTCCGCATACCCTTTGCTCACGTCAATGCCCATGTAATAGCTTTCCATAAAAACTCCTTTTCTGGTAAAACCCGTTTCGTAATCAATGCCAGGAATCATCACCCTCGTCGAATCCGGTGTCTGTGCACCACGTTATTCCACGACTTTAACCTGGCGGAAGGAAGAAACTATTTTCCGGGCTCACGGCCCAAGGGAGAGACCTTCTCTTCCGACATACTGAAATGGTTTTACCAAAAAAGAACGAACTCGCAAACAAACACTGTATGCTAACTTTCAATATACGAGGGAGCTGTCCCTTTCCGCTTCCATTTCATGCCGTTTAGAAAAAGCTTGACAGGTCTCCGAGTTTGAATTAGATAGCATCTCCCGTCGGGGTCCGGTGGTATCCGCGCGCCCCTTATGATGCGCAGGTGAGCAGCGGGAGAAATGGTGAAGGGGTTTTCTTTCATGACAGCGGCTGCGGTAAGAGCGAACATTGGTGGCATCACGATTCTGTCCCTCCTTTTGGGACTCGCCCTTCTTCGCCTTTCGCATAGGCGCCGCCTCCCGTCGTTTTTCGGAAATTCGTAGAACCAAAAGATCATAGACGAAACCAAAAGGCCATGGGTGGCAAAACCCATGGCCTTTTTTATTTTTTGCGAAAAGGAGCCCATCATGGAATCGACAGACGGCAGGAAAGCGGAAGAGAGGGTATTCATTTTCGATACGACGCTGCGGGATGGCGAGCAGTCGCCCGGGGCGAGCATGAACCCGGACGAGAAACTGCGGATCGCCCGCCAACTCGAGAAAATGGGCGTGGACATCATCGAGGCCGGCTTCCCGGTCGCCTCGGAGGGGGATTTCGCCTCGGTAAGGCAGATCGCCCGGGAGATCCGAGGCTGCCAGATCGCGGCGCTCGCGCGGGCAAATGCCGCCGACATCGACCGCGCCTGGGAGGCGATCGCCGAAGCGGCCTCTCCGCGGATCCACACCTTCATCTCCTCTTCGGACATCCACTTGAAATACCAGCTCCGCAAATCGCGGAAGGAGGTCCTCAACGAGGCGGTCGCCGCGGTTTCCCATGCCCGCCGCTACACAAAGAACGTGGAGTTCTCGCCGATGGATGCGACGCGGAGCGACCGCGACTATCTCTGCGCGATGGTGGAAGCGGTCATCGCCGCGGGGGCGACGACGGTCAACATTCCGGACACGGTTGGTTACGCGATTCCGGAGGAGTTCGGCGATCTAATCGCCACCCTTTTCCGGCGGGTGAAGAACATCCGCCAGGCGGTCATTTCGGTCCACTGCCACGACGACCTCGGCCTCGCAACGGCCAACGCGCTGGCCGCCGTGATGAACGGGGCGCGGCAGGTGGAGTGCACGATCAACGGGATCGGCGAACGGGCGGGGAACAGCGCGATGGAGGAGATCGTGATGGCGATCAAGACCCGAAAGGATCTCTACGGCCTCCGGACGGGGATCAAAACCGAGTACATCCACCAGACCTCGCGGCTGCTGACGCAGATCACCGGTATTCCTGTCCAGCCGAACAAGGCGATCGTCGGGACGAACGCCTTCGCCCACGAATCGGGCATTCACCAGGACGGCCTGATCAAGGAGAAGAGCACCTACGAGATCATGACCCCCCAGTCGGTCGGGATCTCGGAGACCCGCATCGTCCTCGGCAAGCATTCGGGACGCCATGCGATCGCCGATCGCCTCCGGGCGCTGGGTTATGGACTCACCGAGGAGGAGATCAACCGGATCTTCGTCCGCTTCAAGGAACTGGCCGACGTCAAGAAGGAGGTGTTCGACGAGGATCTGGAGGCGATCGTCTACGAGGAGTCCTCCCGGAGCGCGGAGCGGTACCGCTTCGTCTATCTGAACGTCGTCAGCGGGAACGCGACGGTGCCGACGGCGACGATGCAGATGGAGGTGGACGGGAAGATGGTCCAGGAGGCCGGTTTCGGCGTGGGACCTGTGGACGCGACCTTCACGGCGATCCGGAAGATCACGAAGACGGACTACCCGCTGCTGAAGTACGCGGTGAACGCGGTGACCGGGGGGACGGACGCCCAGGGGGAAGCGACGGTGCAGCTCAAGTTCAATGGCCGCTCCGCCGTCGGGCGGGGCGCCCATCCCGACGTGCTGGTCGCCTCGGCCAAGGCCTACATCAACGCGCTGAACCGGCTGGAGTGGCTGAGCAAGGATATCAAGAAGGTGAAGGTTGCATAAATGGACAAGATCCGGTAAGAACGGGATGCCGCGCGGAAAAAGGCGTTTCTGAAATCATCGAAGGAGCATGAAAACATGACCATGACCATTACGGAAAAGATACTTGCCCGGCACGCGGGCCTCGAAGAGGTGCGCCCCGGAATGCTGATCAACGCGCGGGTCGATATCGCCCTCGGCAACGACATCACGGCCCCGATCGCGATCGACGTCTTCCGAAAGGCGGGGGCGAAAAAGGTTTTTGACCGAGACAGGATCGTCCTCGTCCCCGACCATTTCGCCCCGAACAAGGACATCGAATCGGCCGAGCAGTGCAAGATCATGCGGGATTTCGCCCGTGAACATCAGATCAGCCACTACTTCGAGATCGGCGAGGCGGGTGTGGAGCACGCGCTGCTGCCGGAGAAGGGGATCGTCGGCCCCGGGGATCTCGTCGTCGGCGCCGACAGCCACACCTGCACCTATGGGGCTCTGGGGGCCTTCGCCACCGGCGTCGGGAGCACCGATCTCGCCGCGGCGATGCTGACCGGCGAGCTCTGGTTCAAGGTTCCGGAGACGATGAAGTTCGTCTACCGCGGAAAATTGCGTCCCTGGGTGGGCGGGAAAGACCTGATCCTCCACACGATCGGGCGGATCGGCGTGGACGGGGCGCTCTACCGGGCGATGGAGTTCACCGGCGAGGCGATCGGGGAGCTGCCGATGGCCGGCCGCCTGACGATGGCGAACATGGCGATCGAGGCGGGCGGAAAGAACGGGATCTTCATCCCCGATGCGATCACGGAGGCCTATGTCCGGGGGCGGGCCGAACGCCCTTACGAATTCTACTTCTCCGATCCCGATGCGGAGTACCATTCGGTGGTCGAGATCGATGTTAACAAAATCGAGCCGCAGGTGTCGTTTCCGCACCTCCCCTCCAACGCGCGGGGGATTAGCCAGGTCGGCGATGTCCGGATCGACCAGTCGATCATCGGCTCCTGCACGAACGGTCGGATCGAGGATCTGCGCGTGGCGGCTTCGATCCTGAAGGGGCGGCATGCCGCCCCGGGGATGCGTCTGATCATCCTCCCCGCGACGCCGACGGTCTACCGCCAAGCGATGCACGAGGGGCTCTTCGATATCTTCCTCGACGCCGGGGCGGTGATCAGCCTGCCGACCTGCGGCCCCTGTCTCGGCGGCTACATGGGGATCCTCGCGAAGGGGGAGCGGTCGGTCGCAACGACAAACCGGAATTTTGTCGGGCGGATGGGCCATCCGGGAAGCGAGGTCTACCTCGCCGGACCGGCGGTCGCCGCCGCAACGGCCGTTGCCGGCCGCCTCGCCGGGCCGGAACAATTATAAAGAAAAAGAGGGGACCGGAGGAAAAACCGGGGCGCGTCCTTTTCGCGGGAGTTGTACCGGCTTTTCCGGGCCACAGGGAGCGAGGTAATAATCGGGAGCTGTCCCCCCCCTTTTCCCATGCCTACTGGAAACAACCGATCAGAAAGGATTTGAATATATGAAAATACGGGGAAGAATCTGGAAGTTCGGAGACAACATCGATACCGACGCGATCATCCCGGCGCGGTATCTGAACATCTGGGACCCGCAGGGGCTGGCCGTCCACTGCATGGAGGACGCCGACCCGGAGTTCATGAAAAAAATGAAGCCGGGCGATATCCTGGTCGGCGGTGAGAATTTCGGCTGCGGATCTTCGAGGGAGCACGCCCCGATCGCGATCAAGGCGGCGGGGATCGCCTGCGTCGTGGCGAAGAGTTTCGCCCGGATCTTCTACCGGAACTCCTTCAACATGGGGCTTCCGATATTCGAATCCCCCGAGCTGTGGGGGCTCGTGGAGAATGGGGCGGAGATCGAGGTGGACGGGGACGCAGGGCTGATCCGGATCGTCGTCGGCGCCGCCGATCCGCTGAAAATCCCGCCGGTCCCGCCGTTCATGCAGCAGCTCATCGCCGACGGCGGCCTGATGAACCACATCGCGAAGGGGAGGGCGAAATGAAATCGTATCGCATTGCGGTTCTTCCCGGCGACGGGATTGGACCCGAGATCGTCCGGGAGGCGGTGAAGGTGCTCGGCGTCGTCGCCGAACGAACCGGCGTCCGGCTCGACCTTCAGGAAGGGCTCGTCGGCGGCGCCGCCTACGATCGCTTCGGTACACCCCTTCCCGAAGAGGTGATGCAACGGGCGCTTGCGAGCGACGCCGTTCTGTTGGGCGCGGTAGGCGGGCCGAAATGGGAGTCGCTCGATTACAGCGTCCGGCCGGAGCGGGGCCTCCTCGGCCTGCGGTCGGGGTTGGGACTCTACGCGAACCTGCGTCCGGTCGTCGTCTTCGAGGATCTGATCGACGCCTCGCCGCTCAAACCCGACGTCGTCCGGGGGATCGACCTGATGATCGTCCGTGAACTGCTGGGGGACGCCTATTTCGGAAAGCCCCGCGGCGTCCGGATCGAGAACGGCCGGCGGATCGGGATCAACACGATGGTCTACACCGAGGATGAGATCCGGCGGATCGCGAAGGTGGGTTTCGATCTGGCGCGCGGCCGCCGTAAGAAGCTCCTCTCTGTGGACAAGGCCAACGTTCTCGAAATGACGGAGCTTTGGCGGGATGTCGTCACGGAGGTAGGCCGGGACTACCCGGAGGTCGAACTCCGGCACATGTACGTGGACAACTGCGCGATGCAGTTGATCCGGAACCCGGGACAGTTCGACGTGATTGTGACGACGAACATGTTCGGCGACATCCTAAGCGACGAGGCGTCGATGCTGACCGGCTCGCTGGGGATGCTCCCCTCCGCGAGCCGGGGGACGAAGACGGCGATGTACGAGCCGAGCCACGGTTCCGCCCCGGATATCGCCGGGAAGGGGGTCGCAAACCCGCTCGCCACGATCCTCTCTGTGGCGATGATGCTCCGTTACTCCTTCGACAGGACGACGGAGGCGGACCTCGTCGAGAAGGCCGTCCGCATGGTCTTGAAGGAGGGCTTCCGGACTGAGGACATCCGCCAGGCGGGCGCCAGGATCGTCGGCACCACGGAGATGGGGGATCTCGTGGCCGAAAAGGTCCGAACCCTCTTTTCCCCGCTGGTAAACCCGGGATAAATAGGATAGCATCCCCGCAGCAACCGAAATCCGGGAGGGGGAACATGGAGATCCGGAACGCAAAAGAGAGGCTGATCGAGATCATCCTCGAGAGATCGTTCAAATACAGCGACGACCCGCCCTTCACGCTCGTCTCCGGGCGGAAGAGCAACTACTATTTCAACTGCAAACCGACGACACTCGACCCGGAGGCGATGAACCTGATCGGAGAGATCCTCTTCACGATGCTGGCCGACTCGGAGGTGACGGCGGCCGGCGGCCTGACCCTCGGCGCGGACCCGATCGCCAACGCGCTGTCGGTCATCTCCTTCCAGAAGGGAAAACCGATCCGCTCCTTCATCGTCCGGAAGGATGTCAAGGACCACGGCACAAAGAGCGGCGTCGAGGGGAATGTCCGGTCGGGGGAGAAGGTCGCGATCCTCGACGACGTGATCACCACCGGCGGCTCGACAATCAACGCGATCGTCCGGGCGCGGGAGGCGGGGCTGGTGATCGACCGGGTCATCGCGCTGATCGACCGCGAGGAGGAGAGCGGCCGGGAAAACATCGAGGCCCACGTCGCGCGGGTGGACGCCGTCCTCACCCGGACGGAGATCATGTCCCGTTACCGCGGCAAAGGGATCGGCTCCCTTAATACCGTCAAAGAATAGGAAACGATGACCCAACCAACCGTGAAGGGACGCACGACCGCATTGTCCCTGTTCCTTCTCTTTTTGCTAGCGATATTCGTCACGGCGCCGGCGGCGTCGGCCGCGGAAAACGAGAAGATCCAGGCGGTGCACTTTTCCTCCGCGGAACTCGTCCGGGGGCTTCCTCCGGGTTGGGTTCTCGACCGCAAGGCGGGGACGGTGAACCTCCGTCTGGAAAAGGCGGAGGATGCGTTCTTTGTCCGCCTCGTCAGCGACCGGAACTCTTCCTTCGGGATCAAGCGGGAGCTCCGTGTCGATCTCAGGGAGTTCCCGTTTCTGAACTGGCAGTGGAAGGCCGTCCGGCTGCCGCGGGGCGGCGACGTCCGGAAAGCCGCGACGGACGACCAGGCCGTTCAGCTCTACGTGGCCTTTACCGCGACGGGCTTTCCGGCGGTGCTCAACACCCCGACGATAGGCTATATCTGGGACAATGAGGCCCCGCGGGGATGGACGGGGCGGAGCGACCAGATCGGCGGCGGGAAGCTCCGCTACGTGGTGCTCCGGAACAAGGCCGATTCGGTCGGGGAGTGGTACACCGAAAGCCGGAACATCCAGGAGGACTTCCGGAAACTCTTCCGGGATCTCAAGGGGCTCGATGCCGTCACCTACGGGATCCAGCTCCACATCAATTCCCAGTATACGAAAAGCGCGGCGGAGGGCTGCATCGGCGACGTCTATTTCAGCCGACACGACACGCGGGGCAAGACCGCTTCCGCGCCGTTTCCTGTCGTGAGATAGCCCCGGAGGATCCATTCCTGCGCTGTAAAACCTTCGAAAAACATGCAATTTATCATTGTGAGGAGGCCGAAGGCCGACGAAGCAATCTTGCAAGCATCCGATCACTCATAAGATTGCTTCGTCACTGCATTCCTCGCAATGACAAGGGGGCCAAAAATTCAAAGGTCTCCCTATTTGGGGGATTGGAGGATCTCGCGCGCGCGGGCGATGTCCCGGTCGATCTGGGCGATCAGCTCTTCCGGACTCGTGAAGCGGACTTCGTCGCGAATCCGCTCGATGAAGTGAACGTCCAGAATCCTCCCGTAGATATTCTCGTGAAAATGGAAGATGTGGACCTCGATGGAGAGCTTGTCGTCGGCGAAGGTCGGGTTGAAGCCGATGTTGAGGACGCCGTCGTGGCGCTTTCCTTCCAGCAGGCAGCGGACGGCATAAACGCCGCGGGCGGGAACGAGTTCCTTGTCCGGTGCGATGTTCGCCGTCGGGAAGCCGAGGCCGTCCCCCCGGCGGTTGCCGGAGATCACGCGGCCTGAGAGGTTATAAGGCCGGCCGAGGAGCGTCGCGGCGAAACCGACCTCCCCGGCGAGGATCGCGTCCCGGATTTTCGTGCTGCTGATGACGGTATCGCCGATGCAAAAGGCGTTTATCACCTCGACCGCGAATCCCAGGCGGCGGCCAGCTTCGGCGAGAAACGCCTCGTTGCCTTCCTTCCCCCGGCCGAAGGTGTAGTCGTGGCCGATCAGGATCTTCCGGATCTGCAGCCTCTCCCTGAGGACCTCCCGGACGAACGCCTCCGCCGTCGTTCGGGCGTAGTCGAGAGAAAAGGGGATCAGGATGAGGGCGTCGATCCCGAGCTCGGCGAGGAGGCGGATCTTCTCCTCCGGGGAGGTGATCAGGTAGAACGGCCGCCGCTCCGGATGGAGGACCATCTTGGGGTGGGGTTCGAAGCTGATGACCACGGCCGGACAACCCTCCCGGCGCGCCTCTTCGACCAGCCTCCGGAAGATGAACCGGTGACCCAGATGGACGCCGTCGAAGTTGCCGATGGTCACGACCGCGCGCTGCAGGCGGGCGGGGATTTTTTCACTGCCGCGGATCACGTCCATAAAAAACCGCTTGACCTCCTCCATGGGGTCGATACCATAGCATCAATCGAGGTAATTTCAAGCACAATCATCATATGCGCGGCGTCGTCCCGAGGTTGCCCCGGCAAAGAATCCCGGATACGGATGCGGCCGGACGCCGCGTCGCCATTTTCACTTGACAATGGCCGGAGCGTCAGTGTAGATAAGCGCAAAGTTCCGGACATGAGGACATTGCCGAAGTGGCGGAATTGGTAGACGCGCCAGGTTCAGGGTCTGGTGGGTGTACGCCTGTCCGGGTTCAAATCCCGGCTTCGGCACCATAAGAGAAACAGGGGGTTGGCTCAGCAATGGGTTAACCCTCTTTTCTTTTGAGGGGCGCTTGGTCGACGGTTTGGTCAACACTTTTCAGAAAGCCAGGAAAACGATTGCGGCAAATCCCGAAAACCTCTACACTGGCACAGAAAAGATCTTCAGGAGGGGCGATGCGGAAGAGGGGGGCGGCGAAGCGATGGGGAGAGAGACCGGGGTACGGCATTGTCCTGACGCTCCTGCTTTTCATGCTGGCCTGGGGCGGCGTTGCCGCGGGGGCGGTGATCCGGGATCTCGGCGATCTCAGCCAGGACCCGCTTTCCTATCTGGACCGGAACGCGGCGGATGTCCCGCTTCTCCCGCCGCCGGAGCAGGCCCGTCTGAACGCCGAATCCGACCTCCTCTACTTCGCCCCGTGGCACCGGACCGAGCCTCGTCACACCCCGGAGCAGGCCTCTTGGGGATTCCGCGAATATGCAGGGACTCCCGGTTATGGAAAAGGCGGGCGGCCGCATCCCAAGGACTGGATCCGGAAAATGGCCGCCAATGCCCATCTCGATGATTATCCGCAGCGGATGTTCCCGGCGGTGACGGTGAAGCGCGTCGATTTCCGCATCCTTCCGACCCACGAGCCCCATTCCCGTTATCCGAACGGCCCAGGCATTGACAATCCGTTCGACAACCTCCAGGAATCTTCCGCCCCGGCGGGGATGCCCGTCCTCGTGACGCTGGTCAGCCGCGATCGCAAATGGTTCCTCGCGGAGACGAGCCACCTCCTCGGCTGGGTGCCGGCGACGGACATTGCGGCCGTCGATCCGGAGTTCATGAAGACCTGGGAGAACGGCCGGTACATGGCGATCGTCCGGGACAAGGCGCCGGTGACGGTCGGGAAACGGGTTCTCTTCCGGGCGCCGCTGGGGGCGATCTTTCCGACGACCGGCGGGGATGCGGAGCGGGCCTGGATCTGGACGGTGGCGCGCGACACCCGTGGGAAGGCGCTTCTCCGGAAGGCGTCGGTGGTAAAAGGGGTGGCGGCGGAGATGCCCCTGCCGTTCACCCCGAGCCATGTCGCGCGTCTCGCCAGGGAACTTGCCGGTGAACCCTACGGCTGGGGTGGGCTCTACGGAAGGCGGGACTGCTCCTCGCTGGTCCGCGACATCTTCACCCCGTTCGGCCTCTGGCTCCCTCGCAACTCCGGGGATCAGGCGGTCGCCTGGAAATTCACAAGCCTCCGGAACCTTTCATCGGCGGAAAAGGAGGCCCTGATCGTCCGGCAGGGGGCGCCGTGGCGGACCCTGCTCTGGACGCCGGGACACATCATGCTCTACATCGGGGTCCATAACGGAAAACCTTTGATATTCCACAACTTCTGGAGCATCAAGACGCGGGATGCGGATGGGAAGCGGGGAAAGATCATCGTCGGGCGTGCGGCGGTCACGACGCTCCATCCCGGCGGCGAGCTCCCGAATCTGGATTCCCCCCGGGCCGATCTCCTCTCCGGCCTCGAAGGGATGACCCTCCTTGGGGAACCGCCGGAGAACGGGACGGCGAAGCAGGAGACAAAGCCATGATTCGGAAACCTGTTCCAGCGGGGCGCAAGGGAAAGGCGCTCTCCCCTTCCTGCTGCAAATACAAGCTCACGCTGGAGTATGACGGAACCGGTTACAGCGGCTGGCAGGTGCAGAAGAACGCCCGGAGCATTCAGGGAACCCTGATCGACGCCGCGCGGGAGCTCTTCGGGACGGAGGTGGAGGTCCAGGGGGCGGGACGGACCGACGCCGGCGTCCACGCCCTTGCCCAGGTCGCCCATCTTGACGCCCCGCGCCGCCTCCCGCCGCAGCGGCTCCTCCATGGTCTCAACGACCTGCTCCCCGCGCCGATCAACATCCTCAAGGTGGAAGAGGCGCCCGCGGGCTTCCACGCCCGCCACATGGCCCGGGGGAGGAGCTATCTCTACCTGATCTCCAAGAGCCGGACGGCCTTCGGAAAGCGTTATGTCTGGTGGGTCAAGGACGCGCTCGACCTGGGCCGGATGGAGGTCGCGGCCGAAATTTTCCGAGGCTTCCATGATTTCAGCTCCTTCGCGGACAAGCGGATCGACAAGCACCTCTCCACGGAGGTGAAGATCGACCGGACGGAGGTCGTTGCCTGGGGGGAGCTGATCGTCTTTCGGATTGTCGGGTCCCACTTCCTCTGGAAGATGGTCCGCCGACTTGCGGGCATCCTCGTCGAGGCGGGACGGGGGACCCTCTCCCCGGCCGAGGTGGAGCGAATGCTGACCAGCGCCTCGGAGCTTCCCGCACGATGCACGGCGCCCCCCTCGGGGCTCTTCCTCGCCCAGGTCCTCTACGAGGGGGACCGCCTGGGACCGCTTTCTCTTCCGACGCTTCCGCTGCTGCTGCAGCACAAAATTGCTTGCGGAGACAAAATCTCCTGTGCTAAATAACCGGCAACATTCCGCCGGAATGACCCTTTTCGATGACAGATGTTTCTCTCCCCCGCGCCGGTGGAAAGGCCCTGTGCCGGGAAGGGGCGAACCATTCCGGTTTTCTTTTTTCCGTAGCCGTCAAAACTTGGGAGGTGCAACATGGCCAATGGTTATGCCGGGCGTTTCCTGCATGTAGACCTGACGAACGGTCGCTGTTCTCCTTTCACGGTGGAAGATGATCGCTTAAGGAAGTTCATCGGGGGGAGCTCCCTCGGGGCGAAGCTCTTCCTGGACGACTACCCGCTGGACGCCGACCCCCTCGCCCCCGAAAGCCCGCTGATGGTGATGACGGGGCCGATGGTGGGGAGCGGTTTCCCCGGGACCTCCCGTTTTGCGGTCTGCGCCAAGTCGCCGCTCACGGGGATCTGGGGGGAGTCGGCCTGCGGCGGGACCTTTGGACCGGAGCTGAAGAAGGCGGGATACGATGGGATCGTGATCACCGGACGCGCGGAGAAACCGGTCATTCTTTCCATCGTGGAGGGCGAAGCGAAGCTGACCGATGCCTCCGGTCTCTGGGGAAAGGACGTCTACGAGACCACGGATCTGCTCAAGGAGGCGGACAAGGGGGCCAAAACGCTCGTCATCGGTCCCGCCGGAGAGAACCTTGTCCGGTTCGCCGCGATCGGGAACGACAAGGGCCACTTTGTCGGCCGGACGGGCCTTGGGGCCGTCATGGGGGCGAAACGGCTGAAGGCGATCTCGGTCCGCGGCGAGGGGAAGCTTGCAAAGGCCGACGAGGCCCGTTTCCGGGAGCTGCACCGGGAGGCGATCCAGCAGATCAAGGATTCGGCGCTGGCCGCTTCCCTCCACGCGATGGGTTCCGACGCGAACATGGATATCGGCATGATCAACGGGGACGTGCCGGTCAAGAACTGGTCCGTCGGCGAGGATTTCGACCTCTCCTCCGCTCTAAGCGGTCCGACGCTTTCCGAAACCTACCTCACCCGTGCCCATGCCTGCGCCCACTGTCCGGTCGCCTGCAAGCGGGTCGTCCGGGTCCCGGACGGTCCATTTCAAACCGAGGAGGGTCCGGGTCCGGAGTACGAGACCTGCGGCACCTTCGGGACGATGATCATGAACCGGGATCTCGCGGGGGTGATCAAGGCGAACGAGCTCTGCAACCGCCTCGGGATGGACACGATCAGTTGCGGGGCGGCGATCGCCTGGGCGATGGAGCTGTTTGAAAAGGGGACTCTGACCGTGAAGGAGACGGACGGCCTCGACCTTTCCTGGGGAAACATGGAGAGTGTGCTTGCGCTTCTTCCGCGGATCGCCAGGCGGGAGGGTTTCGGCGATCTGCTCGCGCAGGGGAGCCTTGCGGCCGCCCGGAAGATCGGCGGCGATACCGTGGACGCGGTCGTCCACGTCAAGGGGCTCGATCTCCCGATGCACGACCCGCGGGGCTTCCACGGGATGGGGCTTGCCTACATGATGTCGAACCGGGGGGCCTGCCACCTCCAGCACGCCGTCCTCGCGACGGAACAGGGGATGGCCTCCTGGCCGCAGCTCTTCCCGATGAAGGACGACTACAAAGGGACGACGAGCGAGGGGAAGGCGGAGCTTGTCTTCCACTCGGAGAACTACGGCATCCTCGGTAATTCGCTTTCGATCTGCCACTACCTCACCGACTGCCTGAAGCCGGAGACGATCCGGGACGCCTTCAACGCGATCACCGGCTTCGGCCTCGACTTCGACGGGCTGATGGCCTGCGGCGCCCGGGACTGGACGCTGAAGCGGGGGATCAACAACTTGCTCGGGGTGACGGAAAAGGACGACGTGCTGCCGAAGCGGATCATGACGCCGCTTAAGGAAGGGGCCGGCGCCGGTTCGGTCCCCGACGTCGAGAAACTGAAGCGCGAGTATTATGCGCTCCGCGGGCTCGATGAACGGGGCTTCCCGCGGGAGGAAAAACTCCGGGAGCTGGGTCTCGACGAACTCCGGGAGAGGCTCTATCGGTAGATTTTTCAAACAGGGCCGGTTGTTCGTTGGAAACGATGAAACAGGTAAGTCAAGGAGGAAAATATGGTGAAATACAATGCAATGACACAGGAGTGGCTCGACGCGTGGAAGCAGAAGATCTCGGAGTCGAAGGAGTACCGGGAGATCGCAAAGAACTGGGAGGGGAGCGTTTCCATGATCGTGAACCCCGATCCGGAGAAGGGGATCCCGGAACCGATTTACGTCTTCACGGACTACTGGCACGGCGACGTGCGGGATTTCCTCATCTGCGACAAGGCGAAGGCGGAGAGCGCCAAATTCGTCATGTCGGGCGATTTCGCCCGCTGGAAACAGGTGGCGAAGAAGGAGGTCGATTCCACGAAGGCCCTGATGCAGGGGAAGCTGAAGCTCAAGGGCGATCTGACCTACGTGGTCCGGAACATCAAGACCGTGAACAAGGTGATCGATCTGCTCTGTGAAATCGAGACGATCTGGCCGGACGAGGCCTGAGCGGAACGGCGGGAATCCCGCCCAAAAGGAGGAATCCATGGCCTACGATCGGGATTTGTCGTTTGTCTATTTCGGTCCGACGAAGATCGTCTTCGGCGTTGGCACGGCGCGCGACGTCGAGATGGAGATGACCGGTCTCGGCTGCGGGCGGGCGCTGGTCGTGACCGATCCGGGGGTGATGAAGGCGGGGTTGGTCGAGGGGGTCCTGAAGGCCCTCGGGGATCGGTGCGCCGGCGTCTGGAGCGACGTGCCCCAGGATACGGGCGTGGGGATCGTGAACCGCGCGGCCGCTTTCGCCCGGGAAAAAGGGGCGGACTGCGTCGTCAGCGTGGGGGGCGGCAGCGTCATCGACACGGGGAAGGGGATCTGCATCCTGCTTACGGAAGGCGGCGGCCTCGAGAATTTCGAGGGGATTCAGCTCCTCACCCGGCCGCAGACGCCGCACATCGTCATCCCGACGACGGCCGGGACGGGAAGCGAGGTAACCAACATGGCGGTCATCCTCGACGAGCGGAAGGCGCAGAAGATCCTGATCGTCGAGTCGTTCAACACGCCGCGGATCGCGATCCTCGATCCGAAGATGACGGAGAAGCTCCCGCCGCTGCTGACGGTATCGACCGGGATGGACGCGATGACCCATGCCGTGGAGGCGCTGCAGTCGGTTCAGCGCGAACCGATTGCGGACGGGCTGGCGATGCAGGCGATCCGCCTGCTCCACCGTGATCTTCCGGTCTGCGCTGAAAACGGCGGAGACCTCGCGGCCCGCGGGCAGACCCAGCTCGCCGCGACGATGGCCGGCTGGGCCTTCGGGAACGCGATGGTCGGCCTGGTGCATGCGATGGCCCACTCCCTCGGGGCGATCGCCCGTGTGCCGCATGGCATTGCCAATGGGATACTCCTTCCGCACGTCATGGCGTTCAACCGGGACGATGCGGCGGAGGGCTACGCAATGGTCGCCGAGGCCCTGGGGGTCCGCGAAAAAGGGATGGATGAACGAAGGGCCGCAGGGGCGGCCGTCGTGGAGATCGGCGCCTTCCTCCGGCGGATCGGCCATCCGCTCCGTCTTTCGGAGGCGGGTGCGAAAGAGGAAGATTTGATCAAGGCGGCGGCGCTCAGCCTCTCCGACGGGGCGATCGTCAACAATCCGCGGATGGTCCTTGACGAAGAGGAGGTCCTCGCCGTCTACCGGGCGGCGTTCTGAACGGAGGCGGGTACCACCGCCGGGTCGGTCAGGTCGCGCAATTTTGGAATCGTATCCCTCCGCGCGCTGGACATTTTTCGAACCGAAAAATCTCCAATGCGCGCTTCCGGGATCCGATTCCAAAAAGTCTGTCGGGGAGAATGTCATGGAAGAAGGGTTCATCGAAAATCGGGCGGCAGAGGTTCCCTTTGCCGGGATCCTCGCGGATCTGCTGACGGCGAACCTGACGCAACGTCCGGAGAAACGGGCGGTCTTCGAATGTATGCGCGGGGCCGTCGCCATCGAGCTTGTCGACATCGAAACGGCAGTGACCCTGGTCTTTGCGGCGGGAAAACTCCGAATCGAGGAGGGGATCGTCGGGCGTCCGGAAATCGTCATCCGGACGGCCTCCGATCGGGTGATGGACTTGAACGCCCTCCGGATCGTCGGGGGGCTCCCCTGGTATTTTGACGAGGCGGGCCGGCGGATCCTGGGCCATCTCGTTTCCGGGAGGCTGAAAATAATGGGGCTTTTCACCCATCCGATCTTGCTTACACAGTTGACAAAGATCATGTCCGTCATGTAAGAAGGGGCGCAACCGATGGGTGATCTCCCCCGCAACAAGGATGTTTCACAAAAAAACAGGGATTCTTCAAGACGATAACCGATCAAGAAAGGGTGACGCTTCATGATGGGTGCGCAATTCAAAGGAATGAACAAAACCGTAGTCTGGCTGTTTCCCATTATATGTTCCTTGATTTTTTCCTCCCTCGTGTGCGCAGCCACGAACGAAGACTGCATGCAATGTCATTCGGATGAAAAGCTGACCACGAAGCGAAAAGGTCAAACCGTTTCCCTTTATGTCGATTTGAAGAAATTTTCCCGCTCCGTTCACAAGCAGGCGGGATGCGCCGGGTGTCATTCGGATGCGGATGTAAAAGAGTTCCCCCATCCCGAAAAATTGGGACCCGTGAAATGCGGCAACTGTCATGATGATGCGGATAAAGACTTCAGCACAAGCATCCACGGGAAGGCGTTGGCCAAAAAGGAACCGTACGCCCCCACCTGTTCCGAGTGTCACGGGAACCACTACATTCTGTCCCAGAAGAATCCCAACTCCCTCACCTACAAAATGAATATCCCTGTTCTTTGCGGGAAATGTCACCGGGAAGGCGCTCCCGTCGCCCGAACCTACGATATTCCGGAAAAAAATATCCTGGACAACTATTCCCAGAGCATTCACGGGGTGGGTTTGTTCAAGCGGGGGCTCATCGTCACCGCCACATGCAACGATTGCCACGGGAACCACCTTATTCTTCCCCATTTTGATGCCCGGGCGTCCACGTCTCCCTATAACATCGCGAAGACTTGTCAAGTTTGCCATACCAAGATCGAACAGGTCCATACGAAAGTAATTCGGGGCGAAATGTGGGAAGAGAAACCAGGGGCGATTCCCGCCTGTTCGGACTGCCATCTGTCCCACAAAATGCGCAAGGAAAGCGTTGCGACCGGCCTGTCGGACCGCGTCTGCTTGAAGTGTCACTCGAAGCAAACGGTTCAGAAGGTTGCGGGCGGGCAGAAAATTTCCATGCATGTGGATGAGGCTGAATTACAGAATTCCGCCCACAAAAATATCCCCTGTGTCAAATGCCACGCGGATATCAACCCCCGCCTCCCCCGTCCCTGCCAGACCTCCGGCAAGATTGACTGCTCCGGTTGCCACGCTCAGATGGCGAAAGACTACAATGAGAGTGCGCACGGGCAGGCCTATCTGAAAAAGAAAACGGATGCCCCTTACTGCACCGATTGTCACGGCAAGCATAATGTAGTGTCTCAGCGGAAGATGGATTCCCCCGTTTATCGGGCGAACATCCCCCGCCTCTGCGGCAAATGTCACGGCGTAAAGGGGAAGGCCGCCCGGGTGTCGCAGGTCGAAAACGGAAACGTCGTCGTCGATTATGCCACAAGCGCCCACGGGGTAGGGCTGCGCCAAAAGGGTCTGCTCCCCACCGCGATCTGCACCGATTGCCACAACAGCCATCTCATTCTGGACCACAAAGATCCACGTTCTTCAATCAATATCAAGAATGTTCCGGCCACCTGCGGCACCTGCCACCGGGGACTTTACACCACATTCGAGAAGAGCATCCACAGCCCCATGGTCAGCAAGTCCAAGGAACAGTTGCCGACCTGCAAGGATTGCCACTCCTCCCATGAAATCAAGACGAGCGCGCAGGACAAGTTCCTGACCGAAATTACCGATCAATGCGGAAAATGCCATAAGGAGCTGGGTAAGACGTACCTGGATACCATGCACGGCAAGGCGTATCGGCTGGGATACCTGAAATCGGCCAAATGTTCCGACTGTCACGGGGCCCATGATATCCTGGGGGTGAACGATCCGAATTCCCATGTCGGTTTTAATCATGTGGTCAAGACCTGCCAGAAATGCCATCCGGATGCAAACCGGCGTTTCACCGGTTATCTGACCCATGCCACCCACCACGACAAGGCGAAATATCCGATTCTCTATGTCACCTTCTGGGGGATGACCTCCCTGCTGCTGGGAACTTTCGGTTTCTTCGGACTCCATACATTGCTGTGGCTTCCTCGATCCTTTGCCCACCTGCGTGCAAAACGGAAGATGGAGACGGCGGGCCACGAGAGGTATTATATCCGGCGCTTTACCGATATCCAGCGCATCTCCCATTTGATCGTCATCCTCAGTTTCATGGGGTTGGCCCTGACGGGGATGGTCCTGAAATTTGCGGGAATGGCCTGGGCGAGGTTCGTCACCAACCGGCTCGGCGGGGTGGAGATGGCCGGAAACATTCATCGTTTCTCGGCGTTCGTCCTGATCGTTTTCTTCTTCTATCATATCTACTCTTTGATCGGGCTGAAACTTCAACGGAAAACGCCCTGGAAAGAATTCCTGTTCGGAAGAGACTCCATGTTGCCGAATGCGCAGGACTTGAAGGATTTTGTCGGCACCGTGAAATGGTTTTTCGGAAAGGGACCCCGCCCCCAGTACGGCCATTGGACCTACTGGGAGAAATTTGATTATCTGGCGGTCTTCTGGGGCGTTCCGGTCATCGGATTGTCGGGTCTGATGCTCTGGTTCCCGGAGATTTCCTCGCTGATCTTTCCGGGCTGGCTGATCAACGTGGCCACGATCATTCACAGCGACGAGGCGCTGCTGGCCACCGGATTTATTTTTACGATTCACTTTTTCAATACCCATCTCCGTCCCGAAGGGTTCCCGATGGACCGGGTGATCTTCACCGGACTGGTTCCGCTGAATGAATATCGCCTCGACCGGCCCCGGGATTACGCGGAGCAGAAAAAAGAGGGACAGCTGAAGAAGAGTCTGGTTTTCACCGAACTGTCGCCCCGCTTCATCAAATTCGTTTACGTCTTCGGGTTCTTTTTCCTGAGCATCGGGATCATGATTGTATTGTTGATCCTTTACTCCATGATCTTCGGGTATCGATAATGTAATGGCCTCCCGACCCTTCGGTCGGGAGGCGGCGGTGCGGGGCGGGACAGAAAAATCGGGAGCTGTCCCCCCTTTTTTTATGACGTAATAAGATTCAGGATTGCCGGGCCGAAGCGGTTTGCACCCTCGGTGGAGAGGAGGCCGGGGCCGGCGATCTTCTGAAGGGATGCGTTCTCCAGCCGCGCCAGACCGATGAGTTGTGAATCTGAGAGGAGCATGAAACAGGCGCGGTTGATCTCCTCCGCCTTCTCGAACCGCCAGCGGTACAGCAGGCGGAGCCGCTCCTTCTGCCCGGAGGTCAGTTGCGCGTATCCGGCGATGTTTCGGTGCGCCGACCGGTCGAGGACCCTCGGCCGCCAGACCACCGCGGTCATTCCGACGAAGAGGTGCTTTGCCTCCTTTTCCAGTCCCTTTTCATGCAGTTCTGCGTCCAGTTTCCGGTAAAGGTCGGTCAGGTGGGCCGTGTCGAGGGCGGCGTAGTCGAGTTGTTCCTCGGAGAGGGGCCGGAGATCCCACCGGGAGCGCTGCATCTTCTTTTCCAGCGTGACGCCGAGGTGGGTCTCGAGCAACGTGGAGAGGGAGAGCAGCCGGAATCCGAGAAGCGACGCGGCGCGGTGCGTGTCGAAGATGTTCCGGAAGCCGAAGGCGTAGTCCCGCTTCAGGATCCGGATGTCGTTGTCGCCGGCGTGGAAGATCTTGAGGATCTCCGGATCGATCAGGACGTCGCCGAGAAAGGAGAGGTCCAGGCCCGCCGCCAGCGGATCGATCAGCCAACTCCTCTCCTCCGTCTGGATCTGGAGGAGGCAGAGCTTCTCCCGGAAGTAGCGGAAGGAGTCATACTCGGTATCGAGCGCGATGACCGGCGCGGCGTGGATCGACTTTTCGGCCTTTGCGAGTTTTGCGGGCGTATCGACTAAGGTCCAGCGGTTTTTCATCGGATCATCCTTTTTCAAGTTTTCGAATTATGAAGACCTCGTAAAAAGTCATAAAAGTCGCGGAAATGGGGCGGCTTCGTAAAAAGGTCGCAGGCAAGGCGCGCGAATCCTGAGGAATGAGGCGTACTTTTGTACGCCTCAATGACGAAGGATGAAGCGCAACGCAGCATCCGGACTTTTTACGTAGCCGTCAATTATGATGCCGTCATCCTCAATACCGTGGTTGCCAGGATCAGGATTCCGATGACGGCGAAGGCGCCCAGATCATGTCCGGAAAAGACCAGTTCGCGGAGCGTGGTCCTGGGGCCGCGCCGGTATCCCCTCGCCTCCATCGCGACGGCGAGTTCGTCGGCGCGGCGGAAGGCGGACAGCAAGAGCGGAACGGCAAGCGCCGCAACGGCGCGGGTCCGCAGCGCAAGACTTCCCGTCGTGAAATCCACGCCCCGCGCCATCTGCGCCATCCGGAGCCGGTCATACTCCTCCAAGAGCATCGGCATGAAACGGAGCGCCATCGCGATCATCACGGCGAGATCCTGCGACGGGATCCCGACCCTGGAGAGCGGCCGGAGCAGTCGTTCGATCCCCCCGACGAGTTCGGAGGGGGATGTCGACCGCGTCAGAACGGCGGCAGCGAGGATGAGACCCGCGAACTGCCAGGTGACGTAAATCCCCCGGAGAAGACCCTCCTGCGTGATCCGCACCGGCAGCGGGGCGAGCGACAGGAGCGGCCGCCCTTCGGTGAAGAAGAGATGAACGAGAAAGATCATCGCCATGAAAACCGCCACGGGCCGGAGCGCCCCCGCCGCTTGCGCGGACGTCATGCGCGCCGCACCCACGACCGCGGCGAGAAAGGCGCTGATCAGCGCAATCTCCACCGGCGTCGCCGCGAAGATAAGGAGGCTGAGCGCAACGACGGAGAGGATCTTCACCCTTGGGTCGAGGCGGTGGACGATCGTGTCGCCCGGCAGGTACTCTCCCAGACGGATCATCTCCCGCCCCCTTCCGGAAGACCGTCGAGACCGATGGCGGTCAGGTGTTCCGCCTGTCCGAAGAGCTCTGCCGGCGTTCCGGTCCGCAGCACCCGCCCGCAGTCCATCACCACGACCCGGTCCGCCTCCGCGACGTCCCCCATGTCGTGGGCGATGTGGATGATCGCCATCCCCTCCCGGTTGAGCCGCCGGATGATCGAAAGGACGCGCTGTTTCCCCGCCGGATCGAGATAGGCTGTCGGTTCGTCGAAGGCAATGTAGCGTGGGTTCATCGCGATCACGCCGGCGATCGAGAGGAGACGCTTCTCCCCGCCCGAGAGGGTGTGGGGCGCCCGTTTCTCGAAACCCGTCATCCCGACCATCGCCAGGCAGGCATCGACGCGGCGCCGGATCTCCGCGGAGGGGAGGGCGAGGTTTTCCGGCCCGAAGGCGACGTCCTCCTCCACCGTCATCCCCACGATCTGGCTCTCCGGGTTCTGGAAAACCATCCCGACCCGCCGCCGGATCTCCCGGATGGAAGAGGCGTCGGTCGTCATCATTCCGTCCACGCAGACCGTGCCGGCCGCGGGGAACAGGAGGGCGTTCAGGTGCTTGATGAGCGTCGTCTTGCCGGAGCCGTTCGGGCCGATCAGCGCCGTGTGGACGCCCTCTTCGATATCGAGACTGATCCCCTGGAGGCGGTCGGGTTCCCCTGCGTCGTAGCGGTAGATCAGGTTTTCGACACGGATCATAGGAGCTTCCCGCCGAGACGGTCCCGGAGCTTGAGCGTGATCCAGGCCGTGAGGACGATCTTGATTCCGTCGCCCGGGAGGAAAGGAAGGACGCCGACGGCCAGCGCCTTCACCGGGGCCAGACGGGCGACCAGGGAGAGCTGGAGAACCCCCAGCGCGTAGAGGACCGCCGTTCCCGCGACGAGCGAAAGGCATAACCAGGCGAAGCCGGGACGCGCCTTCAGCGCGGTGAGTTTGCCGATCACGAAGGCGGCGGCGACAAATCCGATCAGGTAGCCGCCCGTCGGTCCGAAGAGGACGCCGAGGCCCGCCTTGCCGCCGGCAAAGACCGGCAGGCCGATGATGCCGAGGAGGAGGTAGACCACCTGGCTGAGCGCCCCGAGACGTCCCCCGAGGAGCGTCCCGGCCAGGCCGAGAAACAGGGTCTGGAGCGTGATCGGCACCGGCGGGAGCGGGATGATGATGTAGGCCCCCACGGCGGTCAGCGCCCCGAAGAGGGAGGCGTAGACCATGCCGCGGAGGGAGGTCTGTTCAGTGCTCATTGAATTTTGATCGGCCTTTCCATTGCGGGTCCGCCCGCGCCGGGACACGGCATCCCGTTTTGGCGTCGCCCGGTTCATGCTGACGGGAACATACTTCGATCCGGCCGGATTTTCAACCTTTAATCACGGGGATTCCGGTTTTCATCTTTTCTACGGCAGCCGCATCCAGGCAGACCCGGTTGCGCCTCCTTTCGGACAGACGGCGTCCGGATAGCGAGCCACCGTAATCATCGGCGCCTCATGCCCTGGTCACTATTTCATTGATTCACCGGACCGCCCATCGTATACTCCCACAGCGCAAAAGCGAATTCTTAGCGAAGGACGGATGCCTGATCCGCGCGGCGGGTCGGCAGCCTCGACTTCCCCAATCCCGGCGCGGACTACACGATCCTCTACAGCCATGGCGACGCCGGGATCCTCGTCCCCTGGAGACAATGAATGGACGTCCGTTCCTTTTTGAAAAATATGCTGCCGGCCCAGGACAGGGGCAAGGGTGTCTTTTTCATCCTCCTGTCCCAGTTCGGATTGGCGTTCAGCTTCAACGTCGTGATGTCGTTCATGCCCTTCTACATCATCAAGATCAGCCCCTACAACACGTACGATACGATGATCTGGATCGGCATGATCATGGGCCTGAACTCCTTTGTCGCCGCGGCGACGGCGCCCGTTTGGGGAAGCCTGACCTCGGAGTTCAGCCCCAAAGGTTTATTTGAATTGGCCTTTTTATCCAACGGGATCATTTTTCTGCTCATGGGGTTTACCGATAGCCTGCCGATACTGCTGGTTCTGCGCCTGATCCAGGGGGCTCTCGGCGGCGCCTCCACGGTGGGTCTTTTCATGATTTCACAATTATCGTCCAAAGACGGCTTGGCCGGCAATCTGAGCCTGTATCAGAATTCCATGACCGCCGGAAGCCTGCTGGGGCCGCCCGTCGGGGCCTATCTCGCCGCGCATCTGGGATACCGCTCACCCTTCATCGTCTCTGTCGTGATGATCGGCGTCTTCCTGCTGCTGTGCCAGATCTATGTGGCCGAGATTCACAAGAAGGAAACGGACCGTGACCGGAAGATCTCCTTCAGCCGGGACGTTATGTGGGGGTGGGCGCTAAGCTTTATCGCGACAATCCACCTGATCTTTCTGCCAAGCATCCTGCCCCATGTGCTGGGGGGATTCGGCCTGGCGGGGGAAAACGCGCTTAAAGCGGCTGGGTTCATCATGATGGGCTATACGGCGACCGCGATCATCGGCAGCTACGTCATCAGCCGTTGGACCCCCAGGGCAAAGCTGACCGGGGTGATCGCCGCGGCGTGTCTGCTCTCCGCACTCTTTCAGGCCCTGCTGTTCCTAGCCCAGGGAGTCGTCAGCTTTGCGGTGATCCGGATGCTCCAGACCGGGGTGGTGGCCGCCGTCATCCCGATGGTCATGGCCAACTTTGGTTCGAAATTGGGCGGAACGGGGATCGGCTTCCTCAATTCGGCACGATTCGCCGGAAATGGCGTCGCCCCCCTACTGGCGACCTTCGTCCTGGCCGGCTCAAACCTTCTCACGCTCTATTTGATCATCGCCGCCGCGACGGTCGGCACCGTGCTGGCATTTTGGATCACAACCCCAAAGACGCCCCATGGTCAATCCCGAGCATAAAAAATCCATCAAACGGCAGATCTCCGCTTGAGAGGCGAAGACTCCGGGTTCTGTGCGAACCGGGCAGCTTTGGTTTGTGGTGATAACGGTCCGCGTATGCAAATGAACCCTTACAATTCTTACAAAATCTGCTTGACAAGATAAAAACGGATTGTTATGGATAGGCCACTTTTTGAAAAGGATCGTTATGGAAAGAGTCAAGACCATCGTCAACCCCGTACGGATTGCGATTATTATCGGAATCATTATTCCCTGCCACATAGGGACTGGGTGATGGTCTGTTCTTAAAAAAGATTGAACTGCAAACCGTTACCATCCCCTGGTAACGGTTTTTTTTTGGGGGAAAAACAAACGGAGGAGAGAAGCCATGCAACAAACCGGATCGCAGATCCTTTTTACGGCCTTGAAGGAAGAAAACGTCGATACCCTCTTCGGTTATCCGGGAGGATGCGTCATGGATATCTATGACGAGCTGTTCCGGCAGGAGATCCGGCACATCCTGGTGCGGCACGAACAGGGGGCCATCCATGCCGCCGACGGTTACGCCAGGGCCTCGGGCCGGGTCGGCGTCTGCCTGGTCACGTCGGGACCCGGCGCCACCAACACGGTGACCGGGATTGCCAACGCCTATATGGATTCCATTCCCGTCGTCGTCCTCACGGGACAGGTTCCCACAGCGATCATCGGCAGCGACGGCTTCCAGGAGGTGGACATCACCGGCATCACCCGGACCTGCACGAAACACAACTTTCTGGTCCGGAACATTGGCGATTTGCACCGAACGATCCGGGAGGCCTTTCAGATTGCCCGTTCAGGACGACCGGGACCGGTCCTCGTCGATCTCCCGAAAGATGTGATTCAGTCGGTCGCGGAAGCGGAGCTCCCCCGAACCGCCGTTCCTCCCGTGGAGGAGAGCTGTCCGGATCTGGAGGGGCTCTGCACTGAAGCCCTGAAAATGCTCCTCCAGGCGAAAAAGCCGCTCATCATTGTCGGGGGAGGGGTGATTCTCGGAAAAGCATCCGAGGTTTTCCGCGCCTTCGTGAAAAAATTCCGGATCCCGGTCGTCTCGACCCTGATGGGGCTGGGCGCCTTCCCAGCGAGCGATCCACTCTGGACCGGCATGTTGGGCATGCACGGCGCCTACTCGGCCAACATGGCCGTCAGCCAATGTGATCTCCTGATTGCGGTCGGCGTCCGGTTCGATGATCGCGCTACGTCCAAGGTCTCGGCCTTTGCCCCCCATGCACGGATTATCCACATCGATATCGATCCCGTCTCCATCGACCGAATCGTCCGGACCGATCTGGCCATCGTAAGCGACTGCACCCCGGCGCTCAAGACCCTCCATCGTCTCAGCGACGAACAGGGGCTGACGCTACCCGAGCGGCAAATCCGCGCCTGGAGCAACCAACTCCGTCAATGGAAAGCGGAAATGCCCCTGAGCTACTGCCGCAACCAGAACATCAAACCCCAGTACGTGATTGAAAAGCTCCATCAGCTCACGCAGGGGAGGGCGATCATCGCGACCGAGGTGGGCCAGCACCAGATGTGGGCGGCCCAGTTTTACCGTTTCGACGAGCCGAATGCCTTCCTCACCTCGGGGGGGTTGGGAACGATGGGGTTCGGGTTGCCCGCCGCCATCGGCGCCCAGGTGGCCTGCCCGGACCGGACCGTGGTTGATGTGGCTGGAGACGGCAGCATCCAGATGAACATCCAGGAGCTCGGCACCATCGCCCATTACGGCCTGCCCGTCAAAGTGGTGATCCTGAACAATCTATACCTCGGGATGATCCGCCAGTGGCAGGAGCTCTTCTACGGCCGCCGCTACTCCCAGTCCGACATGAACCATGCGCCCGACTTCGTGAAGCTGGCCGAGGCCTATGGGATCAAAGGGCTGCGGGCCACAAAGCCCGAGGAGGTGAAACGCGTTCTTCAGGAAGGTCTGGAGACGCCCGGCCCGGTGGTGATGGACTTCCATGTGGAGCCGGAGGAGAATGTTTTTCCGATGGTGAAACCGGGAACGCCGCTCACGGAGATGGCCTTCGGCAATGTCCGTGCGGTAGCATGAACCAAGAGGAATCGGGGACATGTGGGGACACCTTGCCGCAAGGTGTCCCCAGCCCGGAGGGATCGGAACGTGTCCCCGATTCCTGCGGCCTTTTGAAGCCGTCATGAATCATCGACAAGGAAAGGGAGAAACCATGCCAGTCCAATTCAAAGAACGAGCGATAGCCGTAATCGTCAACAACCGGCCCGACGTGCTGGCCCGCATCGCCGGCACCTTCAGCGCCCGGGGGTTCAATATTGAAAGCATCTCCGCGAATATCACCCGGAACCCGGCCGTGACCAAGATCATCATTACCACGCTGACCACGCCGGAGACGATCACCAATGTCATCAAGCAGTTGAACCGTCTGGTCGATGTGCTGGAGGCGAGGAGACTCCGCCGACCCCATGCGGTCTGCAGGGAGATGATCCTCGCGCGGGTCCCCCTGACGAAGGAGCGGCAGGAAGCGCTCCGGGAACTCATCGACACCCGCGGTGGGAAAACGGTCAGTCTTGAACCCGGGTCCGCCGTCCTGGAATTTACCGGGGACAAGGAGGAACTCGAAGAGATTCTGACCCGCCTGGAGGCGCTGGGCATGGAAGACTTTTCGCGAACCGGCGTCATCGCCCTGGAACGGAGCAAATCCTGAAGCCGTGCAACCGTTTCCGAAAGACCGACTTGCGGCACAATGAACCGTACTCATTTTTAACCGCATTTACCGCATGTGGAGGTATAAAAATACAGGAATCATCTGTACCGCCCTCAGCAAATTTTTATGTGCGGTCCGAGATCCGGGAGTCGTCAAGATAATCACTCAGAACAAGAATCTGGATTTCCTTGATTCCTGAGAGCTTCTTGTCGTTGGTTAAAAAGGCGTCCGCTTCCGCATCAAGTGCCGCGGCGATCTGAACGGCGTCCACGGTTTTAAGATGGGGATATTTCCCCCGCAGAACGCCCGCGGTTTCGCCGATGGTTTCCGTAATCGGGAGCAGGGTCAGGTTCGGCCCGTTTTTGAGATACGTCTTGAATTTTTCCGCCAGTTCGTCATTCCCCGTCTCCACCGGTTTCGGCAAGACTTCGGAAAGAGTCAAAACCGATGTAAATGCCTGAATTCGATTTTCGTTCATCAATTCGACGACCTGCTTGACCAGAGGTCCGAATTGGGCATGAGCCTCGATGAAATAGATGACAGGCGCGGTATCCAGGAAAATCGTTTTGATTTGCCCGAGCGCTTCGGAAAGAATCATATCCGCTCTTCCCTCGCCCGATTCACATAATCCTGGGCATCATCCCCCCTCCAAAGCCCCTTTCCCGTTCCGTAAAGATCGTTCCAATTCAGGGTTATCCTCGATTTTGTCTGAACGGAGCGGACCCGTCTGGCAATGCGCTCAATCAAATGAATCTGCTCGGATACAGGCAAACTCATGATTTGACTTTCTATCTTCTCTAAATTATCCGCGGACCTCATAAAGCCCTCCTCTTTAATCCCGGCAAAAGCGTGTTTCCATGATGCCAATATGGGGTTCAGGAATCCATAAAGTCAAGAAATTTCGTTCGGAAGAAGTCCCGGACTCCCAATGATATCTATTATGGTGCAAATACCAACTCTGGGATAATCACTTCCCATCTTTCACAACTGACATGATCTTGATACTCAGGTTCGCAGTCCTCCCTGAGGCGGGCGCTCAAAAAAGAATAGACAGGCGGGGCCAATTGTATTATGGACCGAATGTAATTTATTCCATCACCGAAAGTCATGCGAGGCCAGGATGAGATTCGATATTGCCAAGAGCGGAAGCGGACTCGTTTACGAGATCCGTCATATCGTGAATGTAGCCAACCAGTTGAAAAAGTCGGGCGTGGAGGTGGTCTGGGAGAACATCGGCGATCCCGTCCAGAAGGGGGAGAAGGTCCCCGAATGGATGCGGGAGGTCCTCGCCGACCTGCTGCGCGAAGATTGCACATACGGCTATTCCCCGACGAAGGGGGTGGATGCGACCCGTGAATTCCTCGCGGAAAAGGTCAACCGCCGCGGCAAGGCGCAGATCACGCCTGAGGACATCATCTTCTTCAACGGCCTGGGCGACGCAATCGCCCGCGCCTACAGCGCGATCCGCCTCGACGTGCGGATCATCATGCCGGAGCCGACCTACTCCACGCACCTGCTCGCGGAGGTCCACCACGCCTCCTTCCCGCCGAACACCTACCGGATGAACCCCTACTGCGACTGGTCTCCGGACATCAACGAGCTGGAGCGGAAGGTGAAGAGCCACAAGGCGATCGTCGGCATCCTCGTCATCAATCCGGACAACCCCACCGGCTTCGTCTATCCCGAGGAGACGCTCATCCGGATCGTCGACATCGCCCGCCGCTACGACCTCTTTTTGATCTTCGACGAGACCTACCAAAACATCGTCTACAATGGGAAGAAGACGGTTCCGCTGTCGGACATCATCGGCGATGTCCCGGGGATCTCCATGAAGGGAATCTCCAAGGAGTTCCCCTGGCCCGGTTCCCGCTGCGGCTGGATGGAGATCTACAACGCCGATAAGGACGAAACCTTTGCCCGTTACATCGATGCGATCCTGACCCAGAAAATGTCGGAGGTCTGCTCGACGACCCTTCCGCAGATGGCGATCCCCCGGATCATGACCCACCCGAAGTATCAGCCCTACCTGCAGGAGAGGCTCCGCCACTATGAAAAGCTCTCCAACATCGCCTACGGGATCCTCAAGGATCTTCCCTATGTGATGGTGAACCGGACCTGCGGCGCATTCTACATGACGGTGGTCTTCAATGAGGCGGTCCTCAACAACCGCCAGCGCTTGCCGATTCCGCAGGAAGATGTCCGGACCTACATTGAAAGCCTGGTTGCGGAACCGATCGAACCCGACAAGCGCTTCGTCTATTATCTCCTCGGCGCCACCGGGATCTGCGTGATCCCGCTGACCTCCTTCTTCACCGACCTGCCCGGTTTCCGGATGACGCTGCTCGAACGGGACGAGGTGAAGTTTGAACATGTCGTCCGGACGCTCGGCGAGAAGATCGTCCAGTACGTCGAATCGACGCGGTGATCCCAGGGGGGAAAGGGATAGTTTTATGTTATATTTTCCCTTTGTATTCCTTGAAGGCATCCAGCAATTGCCGGAATGAAGTCGGCTTGTATTTTTCAAAACTTTCTTCGTCCACGTAAACGAAGTCGTACTCCACGGCTGTCTGCACCCGGTTGATGTCTTCGCACCATTGCCGTAGCCGCGCCATCTTCAGCGGCACGTCCAAATCTCCCTGCCCTTTGGTTTCGACAATGACAATCCGCTTGTCCGACAGCTTGACCATAAAATCCGGGTAGTAGTTGGAGATATCGCCGCCCGCGTTCACGTAATCGAGCTTGAAATGGACGGCCAGGTAGTTCTTCGCATAAGAGACCACATCACTGCAATCCTCCAGGAATGCGGCAAACCGAAGCTCCAGTTGGCTGTCGCCAATAATGCGGTTGAAGACGCTTTTCTTCGGGACAAGGTAGCCTTGATCCTTGGCCACAAAAGGCCGGGTCTGGCGCAACTTGATCGTGTCCCGGATTTCGGCATCACCTTTGTCCCGGACGGTTAGCGCGTTGATAGCCTTTTTGAAGGTCTCAATCAGCGTCTTGGTAGCGGACAGTTCCGACAGGTTGCGTAATGTGTTGGGGTCTTCCAGTTCCACCGGGCGGTCAAACAACTCCTCTTGCACAAACGCCTTGACCTTGCCATACAGCACGTCATAGCCGCTGACCAGGCGCAGATCCTTCATGATGGTCTGCGCGAAGTA
>Ga0209014_10000265_pt1 | contig 29649 bp, 28 predicted proteins | sample BarGraNGADG00212_FD_184491 | JGI IMG/M metagenome (GOLD analysis project Ga0209014, IMG submission 184491) | Arctic peat soil microbial communities from Barrow, Alaska - Barrow Graham LP Ref core NGADG0002-212 (SPAdes) (version 2) | ecosystem: Environmental > Terrestrial > Soil > Wetlands >...
CGCGAACACAGCCGCCCGAGACCTGTCCGCGGCCCCTTCCAACATCGCGCCACCGGAGTATCTGGCGGAGCGAGCGCGGCAGTTGGCGGCCCAGTATGGGCTGGACTGCCGGGTGATGGGCCCCGAGGAGATGGAGAAGCTGGGGATGGGGGCGATCCTCGCCGTGGGCCAGGGCAGCGTGCACCCTCCCCGGATGATAGCCCTGAAGTACCTCGGCGATCCCGGCAGCCAACGACTGCTGGCTATCGTGGGGAAGGGGATCACCTTCGACACCGGCGGGATCTCGATCAAGCCCGCGGAAAACATGGATCGAATGAAGTACGACAAGTCCGGGGCCGCCGCGGTGCTGGGGGCCATGCAAGGGCTGGCCGAGCTGAAGCTGAAGGTCAACGTCCTGGCCGTCATTGCCGCGGCGGAGAACATGCCCAGTGGGAACGCCTACCGCCCCGGCGACATCGTGCGCGCCGCCAACGGCAAGAGCATCGAGGTGATCAGCACCGACGCCGAGGGCCGGCTCGTGTTGGCGGATGCCCTGGTCTACGCGGAGAGACAGGGCGCGGACACCCTGGTGGACCTGGCGACCCTGACCGGAGGCGTGGTGGTGGCGCTGGGCACTGGTGGTGCCGGCGTGATGGGCAACGACGACGCCCTGATCCAGCAGCTAATCGAAGCGGGCAACAGGTCCGGCGAGCGGCTGTGGCAACTCCCCATCTGGGATGATTACCTCTGGGAGCAGATGCGCAGCGAGTTCGCCGACATGAAGAACACCGGCGGCCGCTACGGCTCCGCCCCGATCGGCGCGCTGTTTATCCAGCAGTTCGTGGACAAGGCCAGGTGGGCCCACCTGGACATAGCCGGCACAGCCTGGATAGGCGGCGACCAGCCCACCCTGCCCAAGTCCTACCTTCCCAAGGGCCCATCCGGGTTCGGCACCAGGCTGCTGCTGGAGTTCATTCAGAACCGAGCGGAGGGGTAAGATCCAGCTTTCGTCTCGACAGGAACTATTTGCCTTTCTGGTGGCGGCCAGCGTCCTGATTATGGCGCTGGCTGCCGCCGCTCTGCTGCGATTTCGCCCCGACGTTGAGGGATCCGCATTCCACAAGGTGGCCAAGAATTCCCTGTTCCCCATGGCCACCTCCTTCCTGAACAAGGTCCTCGACCTGGGCTTCGCCGTCTATATGCTGCCTATCCTGGGCCCGGAGGGCGTGGGCAAGTACACCTTCGCCGTGGTGATCCTGGGCTACCTGGACATAGTCACCAACTTCGGGCTGGGCACCCTGCTGACTCGCGAGGTGGCGAAGGACCGGCACGGCGCCAACCGCTTCCTGGGCAACACCCTGGCGGTGCGGCTGGGGCTGTTCCTGCTCTCCCTGCCGTTTCTGGCGCTGCTGCTGGGACCCGGCGCGGGCCCCATGGGTATCACGCCCGACGTCGCCTTGGCCATCGTGCTTCTGGTGGCGGGGCTACTGCCCTCGCTGCTGGCGGGGACCATCTCCTCCCTCTTCCAGGCCTACGAGCGGTTCGAGTACCCGGCCATCGTCACGGTGCTCACCACCCTGCTCAAGATAGTGCTGGGTGTAATGGCCCTGACGTCCGGGTGGGGCTTCGTAGGGCTGGCCGGGGTCTCAGTGGTGGTGAACCTGATCACGGTGGGGATGCTGTTCGCCCTGATGCTGGCGCTGCTTGTGCGCCCCCGGTGGGAGTACAACGCCGGCTTCTCCTGGAAGCTGGTTGGGGTCTCCTACCCGCTGATGCTGAACAACCTGCTCAACTCGGTGTTCTACCGGGTGGACAGCCTGATGCTGAAGCCCATGGCCGGGGACAACGCCCTGGGGTTCTACGGCACCGCCTACAAGTTCATCGACGGGCTGGGGATCATCTCCTCAACCTTCACCCTGGCCCTCTTTCCCCTGCTGTCCCAGTACGCTCACGGAGCGCGGGAGTCGCTGGCCAAGGCGTTCGGTCTGGCGATCAAGCTGCTGCTGATGGCGAGTTTGCCGATCAGCGTGGGCACCACACTGATCGCCCCTCAGATCATCCTGCTGTTCGCGGGGGAGCAGTACCTGCCCCACTCGGCCGTGGCGCTGCAGATACTGATCTGGTTCCTGCCCTTTAGCTTCGTCAACGGGGTCACCCAGTACCTGCTGATCGCCATCAACCAGCAGCGATTCATCACCCTCAGCTTCGTAGTCGCGGCGGTTTTCAACGTGGGGGCGAACCTGGTGTTGATCCCCACCCTGGGATACGTGGGGGCGGCCATCTCCACCGTCGCCTCAGAGTTGGTGCTTATGGTGCCCTTCTGGTACTGTGTGCGGCGAAACATCCCTCCAGTGCCCGTGCTCTCGCTGGCCTGGAGGCCGGTGTTAGCGGCAGCGGCCATGGGGTTAGAAGTGTGGATGCTGCGGGACTGGAACATAATCCTGGCGATAGTTCTTGCGGTGCCGGTCTACGGCGCGGGGTTGCTGCTTCTGGGGAGCTTCGACAAGTCCGAGAGGGCGATGATCGGCAGCATGCTGCCCGGACGGTTCAGGGCAAACCCGTAGGAACTGTGCGTTCCGTTTAGCTTAGCCTTCGATGCCAGCGGGCTCAGGATGCTGGCCTCCGGCGATTTCAACCCCCACCACTCCTTGAGCCCCCCGTTGCTGACCTATACGGTGATGGAGAGGGAGAGGCCAAAAGAGACAGGGGTGCGAGCTCTCGCACCCCTGTCTCTTTTGGCCTCTTGAGCTAAACGACCCCTCCGACCGGCCCCACCTGCTCAGGCTGTTGCCGCTCCAGGGTCAGTCGGTCTTCGCTGCCACAGCGTCGGACCAGGAAACAGGCCCCGGAAAGTTCGTCCAGATCCTTGGCCGCTATGATCAGCACCGACTTACCCTGATAGCTCACAATCTTATCGCCCTCGCTGGGAAAGCAGAGGGAGAGATGGGCGCCACCCTTCTGAATGCGCAGCTTGAGGCCGGGCGGAATTGGGCGGCGCCGCAACTCCGGTCGCCCCTCAAGCGCCTCGGAGAGCCTGTTCAACAACAGCTCGCAGACCTCGTCAGAGATATCTAACATTGGATGCCTCCGCCCTCATGCCCATGAGCACGATGAAACCAAACCCGACTGAACCGGCCGCCGGAGCGCCGACAAAGCCACTGTCTACCTGGAGTGGGCTCCGAAGCCCCCTCGCTTCCGCCTATCCGCCGCCTTTTGCAGGCGCCGCTTCACCTTCCTGGCTGCTTCCTTAGCCTTAAGCCGGCGCTGCTCGCCCGGCCCCACGAAGAAGCGGTGCTTCTTAAGATCTCGAAGGATCCCCGACCTGACCATTCCACGCTTGAAGCGCGACAGAAGCTCCTCGATGGGTTCCCCATCCCGTGCAATTATCTGCATGTTTCCGTTTACCGTCCCCGTCCAGAGCTGCTGCCCCGCTCCTGCGAGAAGCAGTCGGCGCAATACACCGGCTTGTCGCCACGGGGCTGAAACGGGACTTCGGTGTCCTTGCCGCAGCGAGCACAGACTGCCGGGTACATCTGTCGGGACTCGCGATCGTAGCCGCCGCCACTGCTGCCTCGGGAGCTGCTGTTCCTCTCAGCCCTGCGCGCCGAGCGGCATTCGGGGCAACGTACCGGGTCGTTGGTGAAACCTTTCTGAGCGAAGAACTCCTGTTCCTCAACGGTGAATGGGAACGAGCGCCCGCAGTCGCGGCAGGTGAGAGTCCTTTCCGAGTAGGGCATTTCAACTCCTTAGTCGTTAAAACACTAACCTTGGCGGACAGCATAGCGCGACCCACAGGGTCGGTCCGGATCGGGGGGATCGTCGACTTCTGGTGAGGCCGCCGCGGAGGGACCGGGCAAGCACGCACAAAAGGGTCCAACGACACCTCCATCGGAGGTAGTTTATCACATTTTGCGCTCCACGGCGATTCCATGCTCGCCTCTGGCGCTTCCAATCCCCCTTCGCGGTCGATGGGGAACCGCATGGCATAGGACTTGCAGCCGGTGGACTGGTCCGGCATGCCTCGATGTGGCGACTACGGCAGCCGGGACTGGAAGTGAGGGGTGTTCAACATGGCCACGAGGCTCTACGTCGGGAACCTACCATACTCCGCCACCGAGGGTGAACTGGAAGAACTTTTCAAACAGGCCGGCGAGGTTGAATCCGCCAGGGTGGTCACCGACCGGGAAACTGGCCGCCCCAGGGGCTTCGGCTTCGTCGAGATGGGGAGTGACGAGGCAACGGAGAACGCAGTCCGCATGTTCGATGGATATACCATGGACGGTCGCCAGATAAAGGTGAACCCGGCCATGGAGCGTGAGGGGCGCGGACCGGCGGGTCGAGGTGACGGCGGCGCAGGGCGCTAATAACAACCCTCCGCCGCCCATGCCCACGGAATAAAAGAAGGGCGTGCCGAAGCACGCCTCTCGTTACTATGGTACCCCACGCCTTTCGGCAGGCCGCTACGGTCGGCTTGGCCTCGAGCTGGGTCCAGCAGTGGGCCTCGATCCGGGGCCAGCGTTGGGCCTCGAGCCGGGGCCAGCATTGGGCCTCGAGCTGGGGCCAAAGCTGGGTCTCGAGCCGGGACGCGAGCCTCCTCCCCTGGGGGGGCCACCGAAGGATCTGCGTGGGGCTGAAGGCGCCGGTGCAGCTATCTTCTCCGGGTGGATGTAGTGGTAGAACTTGGCCACGGCCTCACGGCGAGTGCCCTCGTAGACACTCAGGGTCTTGACCTTCCCCTTCTCCTCGCGAACCAACGCCCAAACGGCCCGACCGTTCGGTCCCTCCTTGCCCTGAACCCGCACGGAAAGGTTGTGGGTCTCCAGCAAATGGGCATCCGGATCCTGTGCGGGTGGATGGCCCGCTGGACGAGCGGGCGCAGCGGGACGCGCGGGCGCCATCTGGGTGTCGTCTGACATTATGGTTCCTCCTAATTACGGCGACCTGAGAGGTTACCGGGGGAAGCACGCCTGGCACCAAGCCCCAGAGAGCACAACCTGCGGTCCTGTACTATTCTAACACATTGCCTTGGTCCGCCGGTGCAGCATCCACGCCCCTATTCAGCATCCACATCCCTATTCATTGACGGCGGTCCGGCCTAATGATAGGGTGGCAACGAGATCGCATCCACAACTCGGTCCCTCGCCTTCCCCCGGGGCACCCCGGGATGGGAGCCCCGGCAATCACTACGGAGGCTCACAATGGAAAAGAGAGAGCGGATTCGGGCAACCCTGGCCGGAGAGGCGGTCGATCGCCCGCCGGTCGCCTTCTGGAGACATTGGCCCATCGACGACCAGCAGGCCGAGTCGCTGGCCCGAGCAACCCTGGAGTTCCAGCGCCGGTTCGATTGGGACTTCATCAAGGTCACACCCTCCCACTCCTTCTGCCTGGACGACTACGGGGCAAAGCACGCCTACCGGGGCAAGCCTATCGGCGATCGAGACCACCTGGAGCGGGTGATCAAGGTGCCGGCGGACTGGGATCGGATCGAGCCGGTGGACGTCCACAAGGGTAGCTACGGCAGGCAGCTGCGCAGCCTTCGGCTGGTGGTGGAGGGGCGCGACGGCGACATCCCGGTTCTCCAGACCATGTTCAACCCCCTCAGCATGGCGCGCTACCTGGCCGGCGACCTGGAGTACCTGGTCCACCTCCGCCGGGAGCCGGAGAGGGTCAAACGGGCGCTGGACGCCCTGGCCGTGACCTGCAGCGACTTCGCCAGGGCCGTCCTGGCCGAGGGCGCCGACGGGGTCTTTCTCTCCACCTCCTCTGCCAGTTACGAGGCCATGAGCGAGGAGGAGTACCGAAAATTCGGCCAGCCAGGGGATATATCGACGCTGCAGGCCGCCGGCGGCGGCTGGTTCAACATCCTCCACCTGCACGGGCAGAACCCAATGTTCAATCTCGCGGCTGCATACCCGGTGCAGGCGATCAACTGGCACGACCGCACCGCGTGGCCCAGCCTGGCCGAGGCGGCGCGCCTCTTCCCCGGGGCTCTGGTGGGCGGCGTGGAGCAGTACGAGCTGCTGCACTTCGGGACGCCGGCCCAGGTGGAGGCACAGGTCCACGACGCCATCACCCAGGTGGGTGGTAGGAGGCTGATCGTGGCCGCGGGCTGCACCTTCCCCCTCACGGTTCCAGAGGGAAACCTCCGGGCTGCGCGCAGAACCGTGGATAGCCACCGGGCGGGGCCCCACGATGACGGGGCATAGGGAGCCATCCGGCGAGTGCGTCGGCAACTGCGCCTACTGCGACGCAAGGGGCGTTGCCCGGCGTGAAGGCAGCATGCCTCTGTGCACCCGGACCGAGTCGGAAACAGTGCTCAGGCGAACCGGCATCGCCGGGAAAGGGACCATCGGACCGGCCAACGGCATCGATCCCTACGATCAGGCCGAGGGACGCTGCGGGGACACGCTACGTCGGCTGGAGGCTCTGCTGAATGAGGGCAGCCCCGCGCGGGTGATCACCCGCTCCGACCGGGTGCTGGAGGACCTTCCGCTGCTGGCGCGGATCGCTCGCCGCGGCTCCGCCACGGTGCTGATTGCCGCTGCCACCCTGGATGTCGAACTGGCGCGGGTGTGGGAGCCCAAGGCGATCCCTCCGGATGAACGGCTCTCCCTCCTGCGAAGGATAAGGGAAATGGGGGTGAGCGCTGGGTTGATGGCTTCGCCCCTGGTGCCCTTCCTGATGGACGACCACACGCAGTTGCGCAGCCTGCTCTCGGCCGGCCGACAGGCCGGCGCTCAGTACTACTGTTCGGACCCCTCGGGCTGGGAGACGGAGCTTACCCTCGGCCGGGTGCGAAACCTCTTCGCCGAGCGATGGCCAAGTCTCCTGGACCCTCTGCAACGGCTGTACGACGGGGGCAACCTGCCGCCCCAGGCATACACGGATAGGATCGCCGGAGACATCGGGAGACTTGCAGGAGAAATGGGGCTGGCGGATCGCAGCCCCGCCTCCTGGAGCCCCGGCGCGCTGCTGGCCTCCGCCTTTGCCAGGCACTACGGGGGCTAACTGAAACTTGGCCATAAATCATTCGGCCGCCTGCAAGTGGGGCTTGATACCGAGGCGCAGGTCGTCACCGTTCTCGAGGCGCTGGACCAGACGTTCGGACCTCTCCTTGACGGCGCGCTTCGTCTAGTATCCAGTATAAGGTGAGGACGTAGTTAACCAGGTTTGACCCTCTCTCCTTGGCTGTGCTACAGTCGCGGCAGGTAGCTGTACAGGCGCTAATGTCCATGAGACTATGCCAATAACTATGTGGAGGCCGCATCTATGACCGTGGATCACGTGGACATTATCGTGCGCGGAGGCAAGGTGGTGTTGCCCTCGGGCGTTGTTGAGGCAGCCGTCGCAATCAACGACGGCAGGATCGCGGCCGTGGCCTCTGAGAACATGCTTCCGCCGGCTACCAACTACATCGACGCGTCGGGGCAGTTGGTTCTGCCCGGCCTGGTGGACACCCATACCCACGTCTACCTGGACAGCTACCGAACCATCAGCGAGTCCGCCGCCTGCGGGGGCGTGACCACGCTGCTCAGTTACATCTGGCCCGACCAGGACCAGGACATCCCCGGATCCATCGAGCATTGGCGTCGCTTTGGCGAGGCGGCAAGCGTGGTGGACTTCGGTCTCCACATGTGCCTGCTGGACAAGCCGGCTTCCCTGGAGCAGATCCCCGCGGCCATGGAGGCCGGGGTGACCAGCTTCAAGATGATGATGGACTACAAGCGCCGCGGGCTCATGGTGAGCGACGAGTTCCTGATGGCGGCGATGGAGGCCATCGGCGAGGCCGGCGGTATCGCCTCGGTCCACTGCGAGAACGGCGGGGTGATCCACCACCTGGAAGAGAAGATGATGGCGGCGGGGCTCACCGCGCCCACCGACTTCCCCAGGTCACGTCCACCACTGGCTGAAGTGGAGGCAGTTCAGAGGGCCATCTCCATCGCCGAGATGGCCGATTGCCCCCTCTTCATCGCCCACATCACCACCACCGACTCCGTGGAGGTGGTGGCCGATGCCAGGCTATCGGGCCGGCCAGTTTGGGCGGAGACCTGCCCTCACTACCTCCTCCTGACCGAGGCCGAATTCGAGCATCAGGGGCCCCTGATCAAGGTCGCACCGCCCCTACGCACCGAGTCGGACTGCGAGGCGCTCTGGACGAGCATCGATCGCGGCATCGTATCGGTCATCTCCAGCGACCACACGGCCTACAGCCGAGAGATGAAGCTGAGCGGGTGGGGCAACATCTTCCAGACCCCCTTCGGGTTCCCCGGCACCGAGACCATGCTGCCGCTCCTCTACTCTGAGGGGGTAGTTAAGCGGGACCTACCCGTCACTGCACTGGCCCAACTGCTGTCCGAGAACCCCGCCAAGCTGTTCGGCCTCTTCCCGCGGAAGGGTGCCATAGAGGTGGGAGCCGACGCCGACCTGGTGATCTTCGACCCGGAGAAGGAGTCCATCATCACCAGCGGCGCTCTGCACACCCAGGCGGACTTCACCCCCTTCGAGGGACGGAAGGTGAAGGGATGCGTTACCTCCACCCTGGTGCGAGGCAACCTGGTGGTGAAGGACGGCCAGTTGGTTGAGATGCCGCCCCACGGGGAGTTCCTGGAGCGCAAGCCGGGTGCGCTGACGGCGGTGTAAAGATGGTGACCGCTCGATGATTGGATGATTGTAGGAGGGTGAGTTGGAGCTACTCAGAACGATGCTGTTCGTGCCGGGAAACCGCTCCAGGATGATTGAGAAGGCGGCGGTACTGGATCCAGATGCGCTGATCTTCGATCTGGAGGACGCCGTGCCCCCCGCCGAGAAGCCCACGGCCCGCCGCATGGTGCGGGAGGCGATGGAGAGAGGTGCCTTCGATCGGTTCAGGGTCTACGTCCGGGTGAACGCCGTCAGCACTGGGCTGCTGGCCGATGACCTCCAGTCCGTCGTGTGCTCACACCTGGACGGTATAGTGCTGCCGAAGGTGGAGAGCAGGGAAGACGTGGAGGAGGCCCACCGGCTACTGGCGCAGGGCGAGGCGCGGCAGGGGCTGGAGACCGGCCGCACCCGCATCCTGCCGATCATCGAGACGGTGAGGGGGGTGCTGGGGCTGCCCGGCGTCGCGGGCTGCCATCCCCGGCTGGTCGGCCTGTGCTACGGTGCCGAGGACTTCGCCACCGATCTGGGCGTGGAGCGATCGAGGGATGGGACGGAGGGGTTCTACCCTCGCGTGCAGGTCGCCCTCTACGCTCGGCTCACCGGCGTGGCCGCCCTGGACAGCGTCTTCTCGGACGTGAAGGACGAGGAGGGTCTGGAGAAGGATGCCCTGCTGGCCAAGCAGTTGGGTTTCCGGGGAAAGCTGCTTATACATCCCAGCCAGATCCCCGTGGTTACCCGCATCTTCACCCCGTCGGATCAGGAGATCGAGCGAGCGCGGCGGAACGTGGCCGCCTACGACGAGGCCGAGGCGCGGGGTGAGGCATCGGTAACCGTGGACGGCAAGATGGTGGACATCCCCATCGCCGAGCGGGCGCGAAGCCTGTTGGCGATGGCGGGGGCGATCAGCGATCGGCAGTCAGCCATCGCCGGTTAGCAGGGCACCAGGTAGAGGCACATCGAGCCTCCCAAGTCGGCCGGATTCCCCTCTGATAGCGCCCACCGTGGCAGGATGAGTGCTATACTAACCGGTGGAATTGAGTTGCTGGCAAAGCTATCGAATAGGACGTTGCCGAATCGAAAAGATGCCGACACTGGGAGCTGGGGGCTGACAGCTCAGAGGATTTTCCGATGCCCAAGGACAAATACGAAGACGAGATCCGCGACCTGCTGAACAGGATGGATCGCTTCATACCGGATGAGAGCCAGAAGCGCGACAGGCCGCGTCCCCAGCCGGCCAAGCCCGGAAACACGAACGATTGGCTGACCAGCCTTCGGCGAAAGCTGTACAGCTACAGCTCCGAGACCTTCCTGGTGGGATGGGTCCTGCTGGCGCTGGTGGCCGTGGTGCTTCACAAGATCTATCCGCCTTTCGGGGCGATAGCCGCCGTTGCCAGTGTCGGCTGTCTATTGGCAGCCCTGTTGCTGCCGATGATCTCCAGGAGCTACGGGCAGCCGGAGCGACGCTGGCGCGGGCGGGTCATAGATGTGAACCCCACGCCGATCCGCCGCCCCTTCTCCTGGCGATACGTATTCTGGAGAATACGGAACTTCTTTGGCCTCAGGTAACTCCGAGCGGGAATCGTATAGGGGCGGGTCTGAGACCCGCCCCTACGACTATCCACGGCCCACGGGCGGGTTCGAGACCCCCCGACAGACCCTCTTTACCCCACGTTCCTCACGAAATCGGCGAACGCCTCGTCCGTGATCTTGAAGGAATGCTTGCCCTCCTCGGGATACACCTTCTCCTTGACCTCTTTGACGAACTGGTTCAGCGATTCCTGCAGCACTGGGGAGACGTTGCAGTACCGCTTGACGTGCTTGGGCAGGAAGGCCTCGAACATCCCGATGACGTCGTGGTAGATCATGCAGTGGCCATCGCAGCCGACGCCGCTGCCGATGCTGATGGTGGGGACGCCGAGCCGCTCGGTGATGAAGGTCGCCACCTTGGCAGGGACCAACTCCAGCAGGATGGAGTAGACGCCCGCATCCTCCAGCGCCAGGCAATCGTCCAGAAGCCGCTTGGCGGAATCGCCGGTCTTCGCCTGCACCTTGAAGCCGCCCTGCATCGAGGCGCTCTGGGGGGTGAGACCCAGATGGCCCATCACCGGGATGCCGGCGTCCACGATCGCCTTGACCCGGTCGGCCATCGCACGGCCGCCCTCGAGCTTGATCCCATCACAGGCGGCCTCGGCCATGAAGCGGCCCGCGTTTCTCACCGCCATCTCCACGCTGGGCTGGTAGGCCATGTAGGGCATGTCGCCGATGACAAAGGCCCGCTTGCAGGCACGGGTGACCGCGCTGGCAAAGACGATCATCACGTCCATGGTGACCGGCAGGGTGTTGGGGTAGCCAAGCATGGTCATTCCCAGGGAGTCACCCACCAGAATGACGTCCATCCCAGCTCGATCCACCAGAAGGGCGTTGGGATAGTCGTAGCAGGTGATCATCGAGATTTTCTCGCCCCGCCGCTTCATGTCCACCAGTTGGGATACCGTGACCTTGGTCTGGTCAGCCATTGATCAACTCCTTTCGCTGTCAGAGGTACGATTTCGACTCCGGGTTGCCTTGGTCGCCGGGGTGGGGACGCCAGGGTAGCCACAATAGGGTCCAGAAAACAGGCGCTAGCCGCCAGCTTGAAGGAAGGCGTTGGGAACACCAAGACCAGAATGGGGAAACGCGGGACAGCGTCCCAGATCCGATTATAGCAGGAAGGGTCCTCAAGTCAACGACGACCGGCCATTCTGTTCACATCAGACGCCCTTAGTGTTATCTTGTCCACAGCCCGCCGCCCGGAGGGCGGACGCTCCCCGTGGATCGATCGATACGATCTGGAGGTCCACTGATTTGTCTACCCCTGAGCTGCTCAAGGAGATCATCGACAACATCGAGCGGGTGATCATCGGCAAGCGGACCTCCGTGGAGATGGCGATGGTGGCCCTGCTGAGCGAGGGACACATCCTGATCGAGGACGTCCCCGGCATCGGCAAGACCACCATGTGCAAGGCGATCGCCCGCTCCATCGGCTGCAGCTTCCACAGGATTCAACTTACTCCGGACGTTCTGCCATCCGACGTGACCGGACTCTACTTCTTCAACCAGCGCACCTCGGATTTCGAGTTCCGCCCGGGCCCAGTCTTCGCCAACCTGGTGCTGGCCGACGAGATCAACCGGGCCACGCCCCGTACCCAATCGGCCCTGCTCGAGTGCATGGAGGAGCGGCAGGTGACGGTGGATGGGGAGACCCGCCCCTTGGTCAGGCCATTCCTGGTGATAGCCACCCAGAACCCCGTGGAGCTCGAGGGCACCTTCCCGCTGCCGGAGGCGCAGTTGGACCGCTTCCTACTGAAGATTGAGCTTGGCTACCCGGACGAGGCGGCCGAGACCGCCATGGTGATCCGCTTCCAGGATGGGAGCCCGCTGGAGGAGCTGCAACCGGTCGCCACTACCGAGCAGCTGCTGGGGCTTCAGCAGGAGGCGCGACGGATTCACCTGGAGTCCTCCATCCGGGGCTACGCCGTACAACTGGCCCGGGCTACCAGGGTCCACCCAGCGATCCAACTGGGGGCCAGCCCGAGGGCCACCCTGGCGTTGTGCCGGGCTGCCCAGTCGAGGGCGCTTCTGGAGGGTCGAAGCTTCGTGGTCCCCGACGACGTCAAGTCGCTGGCGATTCCGGTGCTGGCCCACCGCTTGATCCTGGATCCCCAGGCGCGGATCAGGGGCCACAAGGCACCGACCATCCTCCAGGAGATCCTCCAGACCGTCCCTGTGCCGGTTGATTAGCTGATGGTTGGTTCCGACAGGCTCTTCGACCGACTGCTCCCCTCCGCGCTGGTGGGGTTGGCGCTGCTGGGGGCCTACCAACAGCGACCATCCCTCGTGTCCTTCGCCCTCGCCCTCTTGCTGACCCTGCTGGCGACCCGCTACTGGAGCCGCCACTGCCTGGACAGGGTGAGCTACGAGCGACACACCAGTGACGACCGGGCCTTCCCAGGAGATGAGCTGCTGCTTACCCTGCGCATCTCCAATCCCAAGCTGCTCCCGCTACCCTGGCTGGAGGTGGAGGACAGGGTGCCGGAGGCGCTGGAGCCGGCACCGGCAGACGGAGACGGGGAAGCGAAAGACGCCAAGGGCAGGGTGAGCCTGGCCGGCTCTCTGGGCTGGCACGAGCGGATCGGCTGGCGCTACAGGCTGCGCTGCCGGCGCCGGGGCGTATACCCCCTGGGCCCCGCGACCATCAGTTCCGGCGATCCCTTCGGCTTCTTTCCTCGGACAGCCGGTGCCGGCGAGAGTGAAAGGCTGGTGGTGTACCCCAGGCTGATCCCGCTGGAGCGGCTCGGGCTGCCCCCCGGCTTCCCCATGGGCGAGAGGAAGGCCGAGCGGTGGATCTTCGAGGATCCGTCGCGGATGGCCGGGGTGCGAGACTACCGGCCGGAGGACCCGTTTCACAGGATCCACTGGAAGGCCACGGCCCGCCGCCAGCAGCTTCAGGTCAAGGTCCACGAGCCCACCACGACGCTGGAGACGGCGCTCTTCATCGGCGTGGAGACCTTCCTGCCGGACCCGGGGGCGCGGGGAGAGGGAGACGTGGGGGAAAACGGCGAGGCGTTTGAGCTAGCGGTCAGCGCCGTCGCCTCCCTGGCAAACCGGCTGATCGGCCAGCGCCATCCCGTGGGGCTCTACCTGAACGGCGGATCAGAGGGGAGCCGTGGGGCGATAGAGGTACCGCCCGGCGCCAGCCAGGAGCAGCTGATCCGGATACTGGAGACGCTGGCAGGGGTGGAGCCATCCACTTGTGACGCCCTTGAGAGGATGCTGGATCGTGTGGTCCCGCGGCTCCCGTGGGGATCCAGCGCGATCGTCGCGGTGGGAGGGCTGCCCGAGTCGTTGCTGGGCTCGCTTCAGGGGCTGGTAGAGATGGGACACCGCCCCGTGGTGCTGCTGGCAGGGGAGGAACCGGCGCCGGAGGGGCTGAGAGGTGTGACTATCCATCGCCTGATATCGAATCCGGTGGAGGTCTGACCGTGCCGCCTACACTGCTCTTCTCCACCTGGCTCTGGGAATCGGCCTGGTTCTACATAGTGCTCTGCGCGGTGCTGGCAGCGACAAGCCCCGGAGTGGTATTTGAGCCGGGCGCCACGCTGGTGCCATACGGGATAGGGATGCTGGTTACCCTTCTCCTGGGCGGCCTGTGGGGAGCACTTGGACCCGATCCTTCCCAGAACCCAGACCTCAGATCTCAGAACCCTGGGTCGCGCGTAGCGCGCACACTGATGGCAATCGCCGTCGTCATGCTCGAACTGGAGGCCTGCGCGGTCTGCCTGCTGGGGTTGACGTGGTGGGAGCTGTACAGAAGCCTCCCCCTGCTGGACAGGGGATGGCTGGAGTTGGCGCAGTCGGATATCCGCAGCTCCTCGGCCGGTTTCCCTGCCCTCGCCTGGCTGGTGGCCTCTGGCGTCTTACTGTGGTGGCGCGGCAGCTCCGTCTCCCGCCAGAGCGGAGATTTTCAGGGCCTCGTCTACCGCTTCATCGGGGGGACTGTGGTCCTGCTGATGCTCTCCATCTTCAGCGCCGACCTGCCCCAGTCCCCCTCCCTTTCCATGCCCATCCTGGCAGGCTACCTTCTGTTCGGTCTGATGGCGATGTCCGACGCCAGACTTGAGGCGGCCGGCCGTGAGCGACAGGGGGCGGTGGACCGACGCTGGCGTCGACGCTCCTCGGCCATCGCCCTCCTGCTGCTGGCGGCGGGTTTCGGCCTCGCCTTCCTGCTTCTGCCGGCCCTCGACCGGGTGGCCCTCGACCTGGCCAACCTGGTGAGCAACGTCCTGTGGCCGGCGCTGATGGAGCTGCTGAAGTTAATCGCTCACCTGCTGGGGCTGGACCGTCCGCCGGAGCCGATACCGACGGATCCGGCCGGCGGCCCCGCGCTCTCCGCGGGCGACCGGGAAACCCTCTTCTCCCTGAGCGATGAACTCCGTGCCCTTTTCCGCCAGCTGTTCAACCTGAGTTGGGTATTCATAATCGTTTACAGCGTCTTCCTGTGGGTGCGTGATTGGGCGCGGAGGTCTCGTCGTCCATCCACGAGCGGCGCGACCCGAGAGAAGATCCCGTGGCGCTGGAGTCCCGGTGCAATCCTGAGTGCCCTGCTTCGCGGGCTGCTGGCCCGCTGGCCCAACCTCTCCCGCTGGATCGGTCGAGCGATTACCGCCGAGGATCGAGCATGGACCATCCGCGAGCTGTACCGACGGCTTCAGAGGTGGGGCGCCGCTCGAGGCCGACGCAGGGAGCCGTGGGCAACTCCCTGGGAGTACCAGTCCGCCCTATCGGCGGAGTGGCCCGAGTTGAAGGATGCCTTCCAGGCCATCACCGACGGCTTCCTACAAGCTCGCTACGGGGAGTCGGAGGTGAAGGGCGAGGAGTTGGACACGGCGACACAGGAATGGCAGAGGATATCCTCCGTTTCGAAGAGCCCGACCATCCGCATCTCAGCAACCACCCACTAGACGAGGTCCAGAGCATGTGCTACACTGTTGGTGGTCCTGGTGTCGTGAGCGAGGTGGAACCACCCGTTCCCATCCCGAACACGGCAGTGAAACGCTTCAGCGCCGACGATACTGTGAGAGCAGTCTTACGGGAAAATAGGTCGATGCCAGGGCCGCTTTTCTTTGCCCACTTTCGCCCCGATGGCGTTCGACGATCCCCCCTTCGGACTTCCCTCCCGCGGACCGCCAGATCACGTCCTCGTTGAGACCCCGCACACTGGAAGACCCGTGCAGCAAACACAGGGTCGATGCCTGCGGCCAAGAGACGTGCCAGAGCATCAACTACCCGGCATCACCGAGATTGTTTCACAGACTCTCAGCACTCAGGAGAGGCTATCGCATGGCTGCCCTCACCACCAGGCGGCTGAGGTACTGATGACTCTGGCGGTCGAAGGTCCCGCCGCAGGTGATCAGCGTAAGCTCCCGCACCCCGGTGCTTCTGTACACCTCGCTGACATCCCCGCTGGAGGCATCGAACCAGCGCAGCCACTGCACCTGGAATTGGTAGCTCTTGCCGTCCGCGGAGACAATTTCGACCTCGTCCCCCGCGCCAAGCTGCTTGAGAAACCAGAAGGCCCTGATCTTCCCCTCCCAATCCACGTGGCCGGAGATGGCCGCATTGCCAGGCTGTCCGGGCCGCGGGCCCAGCTTGTACCAGGCCACGCGATCGGGGTCCGCCGGGGCGCCCATGGCACCGTCCGGGGTGAGTCCGACGTACTCGAACTCGGCATCGACATTTACGGCGGGTATCCTGAGCCGCACGGGCAGCGCCACGGCCGCACTGGGAGGTGGATTCAGGGTGGCCTGGGGCGATGGCACACTGGGAGGGGGATTCAGGGTGGCCTGAGGCGATGGCGCGCTGACCGGTGCGAGCGTTGGAGGGGAGCTGGGTTCCCGACTTGGGGCGGCAGAAGAGATCCCCACATTGCTCCCCATGCCAAGAGATTGCCCGGGCAAACAACCCGATGCCAGCACCGTAGCTGCCAACACCAGGAGGATCCCGTTCAGTCTGCGCATTGCTCTCTCCCTGTCGCTCCGCAGGCCGCTCCCGCCCCATGCGGACCAAGATGGATGAGGAACCTACTCTATCCTACACCAGGGAATATCCCCAGTGCATGAATGGACGACCAATCACGGAGACCAAGAAAGCCATCCTGATGCGGGGGGGGGTGCGCCAGGACGGCCTCCAGCCACCCTTGAACTATGCCTGGGGCGCGAATGCCCGGGTAGAAACGTAATTGTCCTCACACCTCAAGTATGCGGACATTTTCCCTGAGCAGTTAAACCGGACATTTTCCCTGAGCAGTGACACAGATCGAGGCAAAACTGTTGACACACCCCTTGCAATCTGCTATATAACCTATTGCAAATTGCAAGAGGTGATGGCGATGCGGCTGGGCGAGAAGCTTCAGCATCTCCGCTTCGTGGAGGGGTCGGTGCGGGGGGTGGGAAAGACGATGACCAAGTCCGAGGTGGTTCGCGCCATGAAGGACGAGTTGGGCGAGGCCATTAGCCACCCCTATCTGTGTCAGCTGGAGGGGGGCGCCAGGGTCCATATGACCGGAAAGACTCGTGAGCTGCTGGCCCGCTTCTTCAAGGTGCTTCCGGGCTACCTGGTGGACGATCCCGAGGGCTATCAGACCGCCCTCCGAACCGAGATGCCGGCCGGCCCGGACCGGCTGAAGGGCTGGCTCGCCTCCCAGGCGGAGACCATGGTGGATGAGCCGCTCCTGGCCCACGTGCTGTACAAGCTGTCGCGGGCCCAGGATCCCACGCGCTACATCACGCTGCTGGATCAACTGCTGGAGCTGCCGCCGGCGGAGATGCAGCGCATTCAGGAGAGGCTAGAGACGTGAGCCGGGAGGGTGCCATGAGCAATCTGGAGGTCCGCTCCCAACTGATGGAGTTGAAGCGACTGCTGGTGGCCTCTATGGGCGACGAGCAGCGGCTTTACCAGCGCTCCGCCGGGGCGGACCGAGAGGCCGATCGGTGGAGGAAGAGGGCCGAGCTGGCGCTGACCAGGGGGTCGGAGGAGCTGGCGAGGGCAGCCTCGGCGCGATCCAACGAGGAGTCCGCGAAGGCCGAGGGGTACCGCCGGCAGTACCTGGAACAGAAGGAATACATCCAGGGGATGAAGCGGCGGCTGGTGGAGGTGGAGAGCCGCGCTCGGCGGCAGCCCGTTCCCTCCCTGCGGCCGGCGGGCATCACGGAACTGGAGGGAAGCCTGGCCCAGCTGGAGCGGCACGAAGAGAGGGCGAGGGAGTGGCGGGCCACCCTGGCGGCCTATGCGGAGCTGGAGAGGGACGAGCTGTCAGAGAAGCTGGCCGCCATGGAGCAAGAGGACCAGCTGGAGCGGCAACTGGCGGAGATGAAGGCACAGTTGGGTAAATAGGGGTCTGGGGCCGGGGAGCGGGGACCGGGGGTTGACGCCAATCCCTGATCCCCGGCACCCGAACCCCAACCCCGATCGCGGGGGAGGTGTATGTCCATGTTTCCGGTGCCCGATGCCTTGGCGGGCTTTTACCTGGTTTGCTTTGGGGTGGGATTCCTGTTTACTTTCGCCTCCCTCTTCATGGGACTCACCCACGACACCTTCCACCTGCCAGGCCTACCCCACGGCGACGCGGGGCAGGGCCACATGGGAGATGTGGGGCAGGGCCACATGGGAGATGTGGGCCACGGCCACATGGGAGGGCTGGATCACGGCCACCTGGGCGGCCCAGAGCATCTGGGCCATGCCGGAGGGATCCACGGCAGCGCGGACAATGGGGCGACTACTGGGGAGGGAGCCGCCGGCCCATCTGCCGGACACCACGCGGCCGGGATCTCGCCAATCAATGTGAGCACGGTGATGGCCTTCCTCACATGGTTCGGCGGGGCCGGCTACATCCTGCGTGCGTACGCGGGTGTGTGGGGGCTGGTGAGCTTGGTGGCGGCCAGCTTGATAGGGCTGGCCGGAGGGGCGGTAATCTTCTTCTTCCTGGCCCGCGTCCTCTTCCCGGGACAGCGGTTCATGGACCCGGCCGACTATCGGTTGGAGGGCACCGTGGCCCAGGTGACCGTGTCCATACGGCCCGACGTGACGGGGGAGATAGTGTACTGTAAAGGCGGCAGCCGCCGGAGCGAGGGAGCCAGAAGCGCGGACGGCGCTGCCATAGAGCATGGAACGGAGGTGGTAATCGTCCGCTACGACAGGGGGATTGCCTACGTTGAGCCCTGGAACAGTTATGTAAAGAAGGGGTAGGGGAAGCGAGTGAGAAGCCACACTAGGGGAGGAGGTCTGTTTTCATGGGAGGACCGATAATCATCACCGTCCTGGCGGTCTTGGCGATCCTGATGATCCTTCTGATCGCCGCCCGGATGTTCCGAAAGGTCGGACCCAACCAGGCGCTGATCGTCTACGGTTTTGGCGGCACGAGGATCGTGCAGGGGGGCGGCGCGGTGGTGCTGCCCATGGTGCAGAGCTCCCAGATGCTGTCGCTGGAGCTGATGTCCTTCGACGTGGCCCCGCAGCAGGACCTCTACACCCAGCAGGGTGTGGCCGTGACGGTTGAGGCCGTGGCGCAGATCAAGGTGAAGTCGGACCCGGAGAGCATCCGGACGGCGGCGGAGCAGTTCCTGAGCAAGGACCCGCAGTCACGCGAGGGGCTGATAAGGCTGGTGATGGAGGGCCACCTGCGAGGCATCGTCGGCCAGTTGACCGTGGAGCAGATCGTCAAGGAGCCGGAGATGGTGGCCGGCAAGATGCGCAGCACATGCGCCGAGGATCTGAGCAAGATGGGGCTGGAGGTCGTCTCCTTCACCATCAGGGAGGTTCGAGACAAGAACGAGTACATCGCCAACATGGGTCGCCCAGACGTGGCTCGGATCAAGCGAGACGCCGACGTGGCCGCCGCCGAGGCCGAGAGGGATACGGCGATCCGCCGGGCCAACGCCCTGAGAGAGTCGGCAATAGCCAAGGCCCTGGCAGACCAGGAGCGGGTGATGGCGGAGACCGCCTCCATGGCGAAGCAGTCCGAGGCAACCCGAGACTTGGACGTGAAGAAGGCCGACTACCAGTCCTCCGTGAAGAAGGCCCAGGCCCAGGCGGACAAGGCCTACGACATCCAGGCCAACGTGATGCAGCAGCAGGTGGTTGCCGAGCAGGTCAAGGTAGAGCGGGTCCAGAGGGAAGAGCAGATCAAGGTGCAGGACGCCGAGATCCTGCGCCGGGAGAGGGAGCTGATAGCCACGGTGCTGAAGCCCGCTGAGGTTGAGCGGCAGAAGATCGCCGCGCTGGCCGAGGCGGAGAAGCAGAAGCGGGCGACCGAGGCCGCGGGTCTGGCCGAGGCGATCAGGGAGCAGGGTCTGGCCGAGGCCGAGATTATCCGAGCCAAGGGGCAGGCGGAGGCCGACGCGATGACCTTGAAGGCGGCCGCCTTCCACCAGTACAACCAGGCCGCCGTGCTGGACAAGCTGCTTACCGGATTGCCTGAGGTAGTGCGGGCCATGGCCGAGCCGCTGAGCAAGGTGGACAAGATCACCATCGTATCCACCGGCGACGGGCACAACGGTCTGGGGGCCAGCCAGATCACCGGCGACGTGGCAAAGATGATCGCCCAGGTGCCGGCCCTCTTCGAGACCCTAGCGGGGATCAAGGTGGGGCAGCTGATGGAGAAGGTGCCCGGGCTGATGGCCGACGGGGACGAGAAGACCGCGCCGGTGCAGTCGAACGGGGAGGAGAAGACCGCGGTAGCGCGGGCAAACGGGGAAGAGGGGACGGCGTAGACGGATAGAGTCGAGGATCGAGTAGCGCAACAATTCGACCGATACACGGTCTAACGTAGAAACGCAGTAAAGCGAGAGGAGACGACGGTGAGTCTACTGGACAGAGTTGGCACCCTTATCAGGGCCAACATCAACGACCTGATGGACAAAGCGGAAGACCCAGAGAAGATGCTCAAGCAGATCATCATGGACATGCAGAACCAGTTGATCCAGGTGAAGACCCAGGTCGCCGCCGCCATAGCGGACGAGCAGAAGCTGTATCAGCACTACCTGGAGAACCAGGACCAGTCCACGACCTGGCAGAAGAAGGCCGAGCTGGCTGTCTCCAAGGGCGAGGACGACCTGGCGAAGCAGGCGCTGCAACGAAGAAACTCCTACCAGGGCACGGCCGAGGGCTTCAAGGTGCAGTACGACGAGCAGAAGGCCCAGGTGGATCAGCTCAAGGTCGCGCTAGAGAAGCTGGAGGCGAAGATCGAGGAGGCCGAGCGGAAGAAGGACCTGCTGATCGCTCGCAGCCGCAGGGCCGACGCGGAGAAGAAGATCCACGACACCATGTCCGGCATCGGCCAGGGCGGGGCCTTCGAGAGCTTCGACCGGCTTGAGGAGAAGGTCCAGGACAAGGAGGCCCGGGCGAAGGCCGCTGCGGAGCTGGACAGCGACACCCTGGAGGACAAGTTCGCGGCGCTGGAGAAAGATGGCGACGTGGACGCGGACCTGGCGGCGCTGAAGGCTAAGATGAACCCACCCAAGGAGGGCGGGGCCTAGGCGGTTCTGGGTGCTTGGTGTTGAGTGCTGGGTTCTGAGATCGAGGATAAGGCGTAGAGGCCGGCGGGGCAATCCGCCGGCCTCTGCATTACTTCGCCAGCCCCAGCGCCGCCAGACTGCGGCGCATCTCGGCCCCCTGCTCCGCGGACGCGGGCTGCAGCGGCTTGCGCACCGGCCCAACGGGCCAGCCGATCATCCCCATCGCCTGCTTGAGCGGACCGGGATGATTGATGGTGTACCAGGAAAGGATCATCGGCAGCAGCTCGTTTTGCAGGGCACTGGCGCGCCGAAGGTCGCCGTTCGGGGTGGCAAACAGGCGGTAGATCTCCAGCAGCGTCTCCGGAACCAGATTGGCGGCCGCCAGGATGCCGCCCACGGCGCCCATCATCAGCGACTCCAGGAACATGTCGTCGTCGCCGTAAAGGATCGCGAAGTCCTTCGGCGCCTCCTGCGCCTTCTGGGCCATCTGCGCAAGATCGCGGGTGCACTCCTTCAGCCCGATGACGCCCGGCAGTCCGTACAGCTTCCGCATAATGGCCGGACCCAGGTCGGTACCGGTCCGCCCGGGGTTGTTGTACACCACCACCGGCAACCCGCCCTCGGCTGCCACCGTCTGGTAGTACTCGACGATGCCGTCCACGGAGGGTCGGACGAAGTAGGGCGGGGTGAGCAGGACGGAATCGGCGCCCACCCCTTTGTAGCCTTTAGCCAGCGCCACGGCCTGGCCGGTGCTGGGGTGGAAGTCGCCTGCGATGATGGGGACCTTGCCGGCCACCTCCTCGACGGCGATGGCCGCCACCCTGATACGCTCCTCGTCGGTGAGCCCCACGAACTCCCCGCAGTTGCCCACCATCAGGAAGCCATGAACGCCGGCCGACATCTGCCGGTCGATCAGGCGCCGCAGGCAGGGCTCGTCCAACTCGCCCCGCTCGGTTAAGGGCGTCACCTGCGACGCGATGACCCCGCGATAGCTGAATGTCATGATTGGTTCTCCTTCACGGGCGAGACGCCCGCACTCCCAGGTTCGGTAGGACAGGTCGCCCTCCGACCCGGCTGCTCCGGCTGTAGCCCCCGCTCCATATTGGTGGTCCCGCCTCGGCAGTCTTCAGCCTCCACTCCAAGAGACCGCGGGAGCGCCGCGGGATGGGTCAGGGTCGAGCACCGCCGCCGCCGACGAGGGTAACGACCTCCAGGCGGTCGCCGTCCCTGATCTCCGTGGAGGGATACTCCTCACGGCGCAGGATCCGGCGGTTCAGCTCTACCGCGACCCGGGGGGCCTTGACCCCCTTGGACTCCAGAAGCTGGGAGAGGGTGGTGCCCTCCTCCAACCCCTCTGGCTTGCCGTTTAGCGTGATCTGGATCGACATCTCCACCTCTGTTGATGCATCTACACAGCGCTGGGCCGACGCGGGGTCGCCCCAGCGGGCCTAACGGACGATGCCCTCCAGGGGACTGCTGGCCGTTGCGTACGCCATCTTTGGGATCCGGCCGGCCATGTAGGCGGCGCGCCCCGCCTCGATCCCCATCCGCATCGCCGCCGCCATCATGGCGGGGTCCTTCGCTAACGCCACCGCGGTGTTTATCAGGCAGGCATCCGCCCCTATCTCCATCGCCAGAGCCGCGTCGGAGGCGCTGCCGATGCCGGCGTCCACCACCACCGGGACCCTGGCCTGCTCGACGATGATCTTGATCTGCTCGAAGCTCACCAGCCCCTGGCCGGAGCCGATGGGCGAGGCGAGCGGCATCACCGTAGCGCAGCCAACCTCCTCGAGCCGTTTGGCGAGGACGGGGTCGTCGTTGATGTAGGGGAGCACCACGAAGCCCTCGTCCACCAGCCTCTTCGCCGCCTCCAGCGTCCCGATGGGATCGGGAAGCAGGTACTTGGCGTCCGGGATCACCTCCAGCTTCACCCAGTCGGAAAGCCCCATGGCCCTGGCCATCTGAGCGGTTCGCACCGCCTCGTCCGCCGTCCGGCTGCCGGCCGTGTTGGGCAGAATGGAGTATCGGCTCCAATCTATCTCGTCCAACAGGGTCTTCTTCCCAGGCGTGCTCAGATCCAGTCTCCGCAGGGCCACCGTTATGAGCTCGGTCCCCGATGCCTCGAAGGCCGCGTTCATCTCCTCGGCGCTGCGGTACTTGCCGGTCCCCAGGAACAGCCTGGACTTGAACTCTTTCCCCGCGATTACCAGCTTGTCGTCCATTTCCACCTCTATCTATAGCCCCTCGACCGCCGCCCGCAGCGCGCGGGTGGCGGCGGCAACGTCCGGCGCCGACTGGATAGCCCGGATGACGGCCACCCCCGAGGCGCCAACCCCCATGAGCTGCCTCACGTTGCCGGCATCGATCCCGCCGATCGCCACGACGGGGATCCGCACCGCGCCGGCAACGCGCTCCACGAGGGCTGGCCCAGCCGGCTCCAGGTCGGGGTGGGAGGCCGTGGCGAAGATGGTGCCGAGCTGGAGGTAATCCGCCCCCTCCCGCTCCGCAACCACAGCTTCCTCATGAGAGTGCACCGACGCCCCCAGCAGCATTCGTGGCCCCAGCAGCCGTCGAGCCACTCCTACCGGGAGGCTTCCGCCCCCCAGGTGAACGCCGTCCGCGCCCATAGCGAGCGCCACGTCCACCCGGTCGTTCACCACCAGCAGTGCCCCAGCCTCGTGGATCGGGGCGATCAGCCGGAGCCCTATCTGGAGGAGGGATCTGGCCGTCAGCCCCCTCCCCCGCAACTGGACCAGCCCCACCCCTGCACGGACGGCTTCGCCGATCACCTGTTCCAGTGGGCGGCCGAGGCAGGCATCCCGGTCGGTCACCAGCGAGAGGATCGGGGTCGACAGTGCTATCTTCGGCACCGCAGCTATGTCTCCACAAACGAAATGGCCGCCCTCGTAAAGGAGAGCGGCCATGAAGCCCATCGAATCGCACGCTTAGCCTCCCTACGCTGGCATTACCCAGTTCAGGTTCAGAGGGTTGGTGGCCCCGCCACCTCTCAGCAGATACGCTCCCCTAGCAAAAGCCTATTCAGTTGTCGCCGATCAGATTACCACTGGGCTACGACGGAATCAAGTAGTTCGCGCGGTCCGCGGCCGTGTCAAAAGGCCCGACCTGAAGGGGCGCGGGATCGTAGCAGTCTGCCATCCGGCGGGCGATACCTACAATCTTCTCCCGCAGATCCGCAGGCGCCAGCACCTCTACCTCCGCCCCCCAGGAGAGGATCCAGGGGGTGATCTCCATGGTGCCCGCCACCGTGACGGAGAACTCCAAGGCGCCATTCTCCAGCTGCTGGATCTCCTGGGAGGGGTGCCACCGGCACTCCAGCACACGCGTGGCGGCCCTCGGGGTGAAGCGCAGCACGACCTTCACCTCGTCGTCGGAGGCGATCCCCCAGCTCGACTTGAAGTACTGGTTCACGTCGAAGTCCGCCGGTATCTCGTAGCTCTGGTCGGTCAGCTCGATCTGCCGGATCCTCTCCAGCTTGAACGTGCGCATCCCGCCGGCGTGGTGGCAGTGGGCGATCAGGTAGCAGGAGTGGCCGATGGGGGAAGGCTCCATGAAGTATGGCTCCACAAGCCGCTCCTGGACGGCGGCGGCACCATCCCCCGCCCCCGCGTACCAGATCCTCACCCTGTGGCCCGTGGCCCATGCCTCCGCCAGGATGCTGAAGACCCTGGCGTAGTCGGGGCTCTCGGGGCGGTCCCGCATGAAACGCACGGTCTCGGTGACGTGCCGGGCCACGGTGATGGGGAGGATCGCCGCCAGCTTGCCGAAGGCCGACTCGATGGCGGGGTCCCGCTCGTCGGAGTAGCGGAACACCAGCCTGGCGCCCAGGAAGAGGGCCATGGCCTCCAGTCGGGTCAGCTTGAGGGGCGGAAGGAAATCGGCCCTGTCTACGCCCCAGAGTCCACCGTCCTGCCAGATGTGGAAGTCGCCGGAACTGCTGAGCGCGTCCAGGTCCCTGTAGGTGGTGCGGATATTGACCCCGCACAGGTCGGCGAGCCGCCGTGCCCTGATTCCCCCTGGGTACTGATAGAGGAGTTGGGTTACCTGCACCAGCCTGAGGGTACGGTCGTAGTCCCTTCTCTCGGCTTCGTCGGGATCCAAGGATCACCTCCCGCGGCAGAGTCGTGTAACGCGGCACCCACTGTGTACCTGTTGATGTTAGGCATACGGGGCGCCCAGGTCAACGCCAAGGGGACGAATCGCCCTCTGGATCAACCCAACTCCCCAATACATCCCCATCGCTATGACATAAAGGTGTCACAGCTCGCTGATACGATCCCCACGAACCGTGCAGAAAGGTGGATATCAAGGTCCCCCGGGAGGGGAAGATGGAGGAGGCGATGCAGGGGATTGTGGACGGCTATCTGGGTGCGTTGAGGGTAGGAGATGGTATCGCCTTGGGGCACATGGCCCTCTTCCCGGTCTTTCATCAGGGGGAGAGCCCGCTGCGCTACAGGGTTCTCTCGGAGGCGCTGGCCGACGGGTCGGTGGAGGTGAGGGAGCGACCCTCTGCCTCGGTGCCCGAGCTGTTGCTCGTGAACCGGTCGGATTCCATGGTGCTGGCCATGGACGGCGAGGAGGTGGTTGGGGGCAAGCAGAACCGGATCGTGAACGCCTCCTTCCTGATCGCCCCGAAGAGCGAGGCGGCGCTGCCCGTCACCTGCGTCGAGCATGGCAGGTGGCACGACGTGGCGCCCCGGTTCGGCTCCGGCGAGGCGTTGTTCTTCTCCCTCAAACGGGAGAAGGAGCAGCAGGTGCGGGCGAATCTGCGGGAGTCCGGTCGGGCCATGGCCGATCAGGGGGCGGTTTGGGACGCCGTAGCCGCCAAGCAACGGGCGACGAAGGCGCGCTCCGCCACCGGCGCAATGCACGACATCTACGTCGACCGGGCCGAGGGGTTGGCCGTTTACGAGCAAGCTTTCAAGCCGGTGGGGGACGCAGTGGGGATGGCAGTGGCACTGGGTGGCCGGATGGCGGGAGCGGACCTCTTCGATCAGCCGTCCACTGCCTCCAAGCTGTGGGGCAAGCTTGTCCGCAGCTACGCGATGGACGCGCTGGACGGTGAGGCCGGCGGACCGGTGGAGCGGGCGAGGGCCGAGAGTCTGCTGAAGCGGCTGGTGGGGGCGCGCACAGAGAGCTTCCCCTCCCTGGCGCTGGGTCAGGACCTGAGGATGGACGGCAAGGGAGCGGTGGGCTCTGCCCTGGTATTCGAGGGGATCGTGGTGCACATGGGGATCTTCCGGACGCATGGACAGGGTTCCCAGGGTGAGACCACTGGGGTGGTCCGCTCCTCGATCCGCCGCCGGATGCACCGCGACCCCGGCGGGGCCGTGTAGCGTCGGGGCTCGTGAAGGGATGTGATTGTCAGAGATCAGAACTCGACATTGATAGGAGAATGGGAGGTAGGAGATGTTCAAGAAACTGGGTATCGGATGCCTCGGGTTGATCGGGATCCTCGTGGTCGTGGGCATCGTGGCCAGCGCCGCTGGCGGTAGCAAGACCGCCTCGGCGCCGGTGGCATCGGCCACGTCGGGATCCGGCTCCGTGGCAGCAGAGGCCACCAAGAGCGGCGCTCCAGCCGTCAAGCCCACGGAGGCGGCGAAGCCGGGCAGCAGCCGCACGGCCCCAGCGCCCTTCGGACAGGCGATCACCCTGACCCAGGGCAACAGGAGCTTCGAGGTTCAGATCCTGGAGGTGCAGCGGGACGCCACCGCCCTGGTGAAGAAGGCAAACATGCTCAACTCGGACCCCAAGGAGGGGATGGCCTACGTGGCGATCAAGCTGCGGCTGGCCTACCTGAAGGGTCCAGAGGACAAGCCGTACAAGACCCCATCCAGCGGCGAGAGCCTCTTCGCCAAGTCCCGCATGTGGGGCTCCGAGGTCCTCTCGGTACCACCTGACCCGAAATTCGGCGGAAGCGACATCTTTCCAGGCGCCACGGTGGAGGGTTGGATCACCCCGCTCCAGGCCCCCAAGGACGCCATGGACGAGGTCGTTCTCTCCTGGGGCAAGGACCTGCTGGGCAGCGGCGAGACCTGGTTCGCTTTGAAGTAGGGCCCAGTGGCCACAGACACGGGGGCGGTCGTCCCGGTCCATTTAGTGTCTGTGGCCACGTTGGGATCTAACGATGACGCCCATTGGCGATCAGTGTCGCCAAGGAATACCCCACCAGGTCTTCAGTCCATGCGACCGTAGCGCAACTCCATCATTTCGTTGGCCGATTTGCCGCCCCTGTTGGGCTGCGGGGTGTTGTTCCAGATGTTCGTCGCCAGGTCCAGCATGGCCTGGAACGTCTCGATCGGCTCCTCCCGGTCCAACTTCTTCAGCAACTCATCCACGAAGCGGTCGTTGCCGCGGTCCGGCAGGTACTGTAGCACCAGCCACTGCCATTCCTGGACGTCCATCGCCAGTCTGGGGTGGCCCTGCTCCCTGGCCCAGGCCGCCATTCGCGCCACGGCGGAGGCGATGTCCCGATCACGAGGCGGTTCGGGCGGCTCCGGCTCGCCAACCTCCCCCGAACGTCCCTGAAGGAGCCTCTCCATCTTGATGGGATCCAACTGCAGCATCTTCAAATTCTCACGAAGGTGGGGACCGGTAGTGAAGGGCCAGAGCATCCACCCGGGCCCGGGTAGCCAATATCCCTGCCGAACCGGGACCAGGCGGGCGACCACCATCTGGTACTGGCTGAGATGCTCCATCCAGGTTCGGCTCTGGACCTCGAACTCCTCGTCGTCCAGTCTCAGATACACTCCCCGACGACTGAATCCCACGGCCATCCCCAACAGGTAGCGGGTGCCGGAAATGGCCTTGAGTATCTCGACTTGGGCCGCGCCCGTATACAGACTCCGTGCAGCAACCTCGGCCGGCCGCTCTCCGCTGGTGAGGATGTAGTCGAACATGAACCAGCCGTAGAAGCGTCTCTCCATCCCCAGCGCTTCTTCGGCACCCGCACCAGGCCAGTACTTCACAGGGCGGGGATCGTCGTCGCCGAAGAACAGCGACCTGGCCTTGTCCCTTTCCTCAGCCAGATCTTCACACTGCCAGCACCACTGGCCTATCCTCTCAATCATCTCCAATCGTAGAGCCACCGCAACACTCCCGCTCTCGCCTGACACCGCGAACCCGCGCGAGGCCAATCCGGCGAAATCCCGTTCCTATAAGGGTAACACGCCCCGCGGTTTGTGACACCGCACCTGTCACACCTCATCCAGTATTATCCGCGCCAGAGACTGATCGCGCGCAGGTTGACTGCCGGACTAGGGCAAGGGACAATGAGGTAGTTCCTCCACCAGGCGCGGACCGGCAAGACACGCCAGATCTTCCCCCAGGGCGTTCAGAAACGAGACAGGTAGAGGGGGTCCCATCCATGACGAGCGATCCCTCCGGCGACATCGATTGCCCGAGCCTTGATGCAGGTCAAGCTGCCGCCGTGGCCGCACCCGGCCCTGCAGTTGTCGTCGGCGGGCCCGGTAGCGGAAAGACCACCGTTCTGGTGGAGCGGGCGGTCCGGCTGATCCGGTCCGGGGTGCCGAAGGAGCAGATACTGCTGCTGGCTCTCTCCCGCCGGATCGGCGCCGACCTGACGGCCCGGCTGGTTGTCTGCCTCGGGACCGATGCCCCCTCCGCCGTCACCTTTCACGCCATGGCACTGGGCCTGGTGTGCCGCCACTATCGTGAGGCGGGCTACGATCGTCCGCCCCGCAGTCTGCCCGCCCAGGAGGCGTGGCGACGGCTGCGGCAGGCGCTGGGGGCTGAAGACCCACATAACTGGCCTCGCTACGGCGGTGCCCTCCACACCCACACCCTGCTGGCCCAGGTGAGCGATCTGGTGGCCGGGGCCGCCAATAACGTCCTGAACCGGCAGGAAATGGGGGCCGCGCTGGAGCGGCAGGGTCGAACCGACCTGATGGAGATGGTCCGATTTGCGGCGGACTACCGCCTCCAGATGAAGCGGGATGCAGTAGTGGACATGGAGCAGGCTGTGGCCGAGGCGGTACAGCTTCTGGACGAGCATCCCGAGCTGCTGCCGGTCTACCGACAACGCTACCCCCACCTGCTGGTGGACGAGTTCGAGGAGGCCACCTTCGCCCAGGCGTGGCTAGCCAGGCTGGTGGGGGGCGATGGGCTGTTCCTCGCCGGCAACCCTGACCAGTCCACCAACGCCTTCCAGGGCGGCAGCCCGTCCTATCTGCGCGAGCTGGCGAATGAGCCGGCCGTTACGGTTCTTCGCCTCACGGGTAACCACCGATGCGCACCCGGCATTCAGGAGGCTTGCCAGCGGCTGATCTCCGGCACTTTTGCCGATGGCTCAACTCTGGAGCCCCTTCCGTCCGACCGGGTTGGCATCCACGCCTTCCCATATCAGACGGAAGAGGTCCGCTGGCTCGCCACGGAGATCGCCGCGCTGCTGCGCGAGGGGGTTCCCCCGCAGGAGGTGGCCGTCCTCTTCCGCTCCGGCTCCAACCCCGTGGCCCGCGAGCTGGCCAGGCAGTTGGAGCGGCTGCGCGTGCCGTTCCAGCCTCTGGGGGAGCCGAAGATGGTGGGGACGGATCCCCTGGTGGGGTCCGCGGTGGAGGTGATCCGCTACCTGTTGGCAACGGAGGCCGACCGAAACCGACTGTTCCTCGGGCTGCTGGCCTCACCGCTCGGGGGTCTGGCGCCGGGGGAGGTGCGTTCGCTGCGGCGAGCCGCCCAGACAGCAGGTGTGGCCCCCATGGAACTGTCTGCCAACGCTGATGCGCTTTCCGGCATGCCGGACCCGGCTGCCGGCGCCATTGCCGGCCTCACCTCGAGGCTGAAATCGCTGGCGGCCACCCCGGATCTCCCGCCCAACGACCTGGTCTGGCAGATCTGGGCGCTCTTCCCCGCCTACACGCAGCAGGCGCGGGCATGGGGCGAGGGACGGCTGGAGGAGTGCGCGGGTTCGCCCATCGCCTACGGGAGCTTCCTCGCCGAGGTGGGC
>Ga0209014_10000266_pt1 | contig 29648 bp, 22 predicted proteins | sample BarGraNGADG00212_FD_184491 | JGI IMG/M metagenome (GOLD analysis project Ga0209014, IMG submission 184491) | Arctic peat soil microbial communities from Barrow, Alaska - Barrow Graham LP Ref core NGADG0002-212 (SPAdes) (version 2) | ecosystem: Environmental > Terrestrial > Soil > Wetlands >...
CGTCCCCGACGGCCGGCCGGTGATCTTGCTGGGGGCGTCGTTGTTCATGGTGTGCATGTGGCTGCTCGCCAACCTTACCTTCGACAGCGGCAAGGCCGACCTCTTCTGGCCGCTCATCATCCGAGGGGTGGCGCTGGGCCTGATCTTCATCCCCCTCAACTCCATCGCCCTCGCCGAGCTCAAGCCCCGCGATCTCGCCCAGGGCACCGGGCTGTTCAACCTGATGCGGCAGCTGGGCGGCTCCATGGGTATCGCCATCATGGCAACCATGCTCAGCCGCTTCACCAAGGAGAAGAAGGGGCTGCTCGCCGAGCACATGGTAGCCATCGCCCCCGACGTGCAGTCGCGGCTCGACGGACTCACCCACGCGCTCACCGCCAAGGGGGCGAGCCTGACCGTCGCGCATCAGGAGGCGCTGATGATCATGGACCGCACGTTGGGCGGCCAAGCCAGCGTGCTCGCCTTCTCGCGCATCTATTGGATCAGCGGACTCGTGCTGTTGTGCGCCACGCCGTTGATGCTCTTCTGGCGCACCGGGCGCCCTCGTGGCACGGCCGGGAGCGGTGAACACTAGCCGCCCGAACGGCGTCCAGCGGATGACGCCTCTCGCGCATTGGCACGGCAGGCAACATCATAGTCAGACACCCCTTCACCCGGGCGCGGCTAACAGTCGTGCCCGGTTGCGTGTTTGAGGAGACGGATGCGAGAACCCACCCGCGAGCCGGCAACCGACGCAGAAGAAACGGCGTTGGTCGATCGCGCGACGCGCGGCGATCCAGCAGCGTTTGATGCGCTTGTCCGTCGCCATCTCCCGGGAGCTCTCGTCGCCGCCGAACGGTTGCTGGGTGACCGGGCCGATGCGGAAGACCTCGTGCAGGATGCCTTCCTGCGCGCACTCGACCGCCTTCCCCTGCTCGATCCCAACCGGCCGTTCGGTCCGTGGTTCTTCACGTTGCTGCGCAACCTCGGCATCAACCAGTTGCGAGCCAAGCGGGTGCGACACACCGAGCCCGAACTGCTCGATGCCGCCTCGCCCGACGCGCTGCCGGACGAAGAGATGGAGCGCGCGGAAGTTCGGGAGCGGTTCGACGCGGCGCTGGCCGCGCTGACACCGCGACAGCGGGAGATCGTGATGCTCTTTGAAGTTGAGGGTTGGAAGGGCGCGGAGATTGCCGAACATCTCGGCCTCACGCCCGAGAACGTACGGTGGCACCTGCACCAGGCGAAGAAGAGCCTGCGTGTCTCGCTGTCTACGCTGCGGGACGAGGGGACCTTATGAACGGCGAACAGATCAACCACTCCGACGGCGACTTCTCCCAGGATCCGGAGCGTGACCCATTCCTCGGCGCCCTCCTGCGCGAGGCGCGGCTGCGCGAGCGCATCGCGGTGGCATCGCGACGGCACCGCATGCGCCTGACCGAGACGTCCTGGTACGGGTGGGTGGCGCGCTATGGGCGCGCCGCCGTCCCCATCGGCATCGCGGCGGCGCTCATCGCCGCCGTCATCCTCAATCGTTCGGTGCGCACCGAGGCCGAGTTCGCCGCACAGGCCGCAGCGGCCACGCTGGACCTGCGTGGCGCCGTGGCGGGCGGATCGCGTTCGGCGGTGACCGATGCCGTGGTCGGTCCCGATTCAACGGAGTTCCTCATTGCAATGGCGGTGGATCGATGACCCAGGAGCGTTCGTTCGACGCGGCTGAGGGGACGCCGCTGGCCCCGCCGTCGCGCGGCACTCGGCTGCTCGCCGTGGGCGTGCTGCTGGTTGTCGCCCTGGCCGGTGTCATCGGCGGCATCGCCCTTGACCGCAGCGTCTTGCACCAGCGTCAGGGGGAGGGTCGCGGCGGGCCCGGCCGAAGCGGTGCGCGCCAACAGGGACCGCGACGCCCGAGTGCCATGCTGGGCGCCGACCTCAAGCTCACCGAGGAGCAGGCGGTGCGCATCGACACGCTCATCGAACGGCAGATGCGCGGCTTCCGCGAGGTTCGCAAGTCGACACAGCCGGCCATCGATTCCCTGATGGCGCAGACCAAGCGGTCGATGGACAGCATCCTCACGCCAGTGCAGCGCACCTTGCTCGATTCGGCGCGCGCACGGCGCGAGGCTGAATTCAAGAGGCGCTATCCCAATGGTGGACCGTCGCGCGGCGGCCCCGGTGAGTGGCCACGCGGCGCGCCAGGCCGGCCGTAGCCGACACTCGCGACGCCGTCAGCAACACCTTCCGCCACAATTGTACCGCCCCCCGGGCGCGTCACTCCTGAACGAGCTCCTACGATGCGCATTCGACCTTTCCCTGCCCTCCTGCTCCTCCTGTCACTGCTCGCGCCGCGCCTCGTCGTGGCACAGGTGGGGAGCACGACCGACATCATCACCGGCACCGTGCGCAACGTCAGCAACCTCCCCGTCGCCAATGCGCGGGTCGAGGTGACGTCGGTGGAGACCGGCACGACGCGCATTCGCACCACTAACGAGAAGGGGCAGTACACGCTGCTCTTCCCCGACGGAGGAGGCCAGTATGTGCTGCGGGTACGCGCCATCGGCCTCGCGCCGGCTACCGTGAACCTGAACCGCCTCTCCGACGAAGATCGCCTCGTCGCCGACTTCCGGCTCTCCCCCACGACCACGAGCCTCGGCGCGGTGGTGGTGAACGCACGGCAGACACCGCGTTCCAACGACAATCAGCCTACGCCCGGCAGCACGGAGCGCGCATTGTCGGGTGAGCAGCTCATGCGCCTGCCCATCGACGCCTCCGATCCCAACGCCATCGCGGCGCTCCAAGCCGGCGTCGTGGGACTCGCGGGCTCCGACACATCGGCGGCCGGCTTCTCCGTGGCCGGCCAGCGCGCCGACCAGAACCTGGTGACCCTCGATGGCCTGTCGTTCGGCGGCAGCGTGCCAGCCGAGGCGGTGCGCAGCACGCGCGTCATCACCAGCACGTACGACGTTGCCCGCGGCCAGTTCACGGGCGGGCAGGTGGCCTCGACCACCAAGGGCGGCACCAACGACCTGTCGGGTTCGTTCGGCTACGCGTTGCGCGACCCGAGTCTCGAGTTTGCCACCGGCGACAACACCGGGGCAACGACGTTCAGCGGGGCGTACACGCAGCATCAGCTCAGTGGCGGCCTCGGCGGCCCGATAGTCAAGGACAAGACGTTCTGGTTCGGCAGCTTCCAGGTGCGCCGGCGCATGGACCCGCTGCAGTCGCTGCTCGGCGCCGGTGCGCAGACGCTCGAGGCGCTCAACGTGCAACCCGACTCGGCGGCGCGCTTCTTGTCGCTGCTCTCCCGTTACGGGCTGCCTGCTCGGAACGCGCTCGTACCTGACGATCGCACTACGAACAACGTGACGGGAATCATCCGCTTCGACCAGCAGCTCAACGAGGCGCATTCGCTGTCCGTGCGCGGCAACGTGGCCGGGAATGTCCTCGACGGATTCCGCACCTCCGTGCAGAGCGTCCCGACTCACGCCGGCGAGCAGAAGGGGGGCAGCGTCGGCGGCCTCGTATCGCTCTCATCGGTGATGGGCCAGTTCCTGAACGAGGTCAAGGGCTCCTATGCCCTCACCACCTCCGGGGCCAACCCCTACCTGCGCCTCCCCGAGGGGCGCGTGCTCGTGGGCAGCACGCTCGCCAACGGCCAGACCGGCTTCACTAACCTCGACTTCGGCGGCAACTCCCAGCTTCCCAATGACAACGCCACCACGGCGCTCGAGGTGACCGACGAGCTGTCGTGGCTTTCGGGCGGAGGCAAGCATCGCTGGAAGCTCGGCGGACTCCTGAATCGTTCGGGCTTCCGCACCACGGCGGGCGCAAATCGCAGCGGCAATTTCCAGTTCCAGTCGCTGGACAACTTCGACACAAACCTGCCCAGCCAGTTCACGCGGTCGTTCGCGCCGGCGCAGCGCACGGGCGGCGCGATCACCAGCGCCATCTACCTCGGCGACATCTGGCGCCCCAATCGTGCCTTCCAGTTCACGTATGGACTGCGCGGAGAGGGAAGCGGCATCGACGGCCAGCCGGCCTTCAATCCCGACGTTTATGCGAAGTTCGGCTTGCGCACCAACGACATTCCGTCCGACTTCCGCGTGAGCCCGCGGATCGGCTTCACGCTGACGCTTGGCCTTCCGCCTGACACTGGGCGCCGTGCCAACCGCCAGGGTCAGGGCGGTGCCCAGGGCGGTGCCCAAGGCGGCGGTGCCGGCGGCGGTGATGCTGGCGGTCGTGGCGGTCGTGGCGGTTTCGGCGGCGGCCCGGGCGGTGGAATGGGTGGCTTGGGCGGAATGCTCGGCGGCGCGGCGGGACAGCAGCCCCAGTTCCCGCAGCCTTGGATCCTGCGCGGCGGCGTGGGCGAATTCCGCGGTCGCGCCCCGACACAGCTCTTTTCGTCGGCCATCGACGCCACGGGCCTCCCCGGCGGCGAAACGCAGCTCGTCTGCGTCGGGAATGCGGTGCCGATTCCCGACTGGCGCACCTATCTTGCCGATCCGTCAACCATCCCGACGGTCTGTGCTGACGGCTCCGGACCGAGTGTGCCGCTCAGCCAGACGCGCCCGAACGTGACCGCGTTTGATCCCGCGTTTGCCACGCCGCGCTCCGTTCGCGGATCGTTCGGCGTCTCCAAGCGGTTCCTGCAGCGCTACAACGCGAGCGTCGACGCCTCGTACTCGCTGGGCACCAGCCTGTACGGCGTGACCGACCTCAACCTCTCGCAGACTCCGCAGTTCTTCCTCACCGCGGAAGGCAACCGTCCGGTGTACGTGCCGGCGGCCACGATCATTCCGTTCTCCGGCGCCACCACGCTGACGGCGTCCCGCCTGTATCCCGCGTACGGGTATGTGTTCGACGTCTCGTCGCCGCAGCGCTCGCACACGACGCAAGTTACCGCGACGGTGGGCGGCAACTCCCTGCGGCAGCTCGTCTGGAGCATGTCGTACACCTACACGCATTCCACCGACCAGTCATCGTTCTCCGGCGGCAGCGCGCAGGGTGGCTTCTCGTCGCCCACGACCGGCGGCGATCCCAACATCCTCCCGACCACCACCAGCGACCTCGAGCGCCGGCAAGGCGTCAACGGGTCGCTGACCTGGCTCGCCCGTCCGTGGCTCGACGTCACCGGCATCCTGCGCATGCAGTCCGGACAGCCGTACACGCCGCGCGTCAGCGGCGACATCAACGGCGACGGCACCCGGAACGACCGCGCCTTCATCTTCAACCCGACGTCCATCGGCGACACCTCGATCGCCAACGGCATGCGGCGCCTGCTCGACGCGGCACCCGGCCCCGCCAAGGACTGCCTGGTGTCGCAGTTGAACAGTGTCGCCGGCCGCAACAGCTGTCGCGCGCCGTGGACCGCTTCGCTCGACCTGCAGCTCAACTTCCGCCCGCAACTCGGGCCGTCCATCGGCCGCCGCCTCCAGGTGCAGGTGGGGCTGGTCAACCCGCTCGCCGGCATCGACCAGATGGTGCACGGCGCCAACAACCTGCGCGGCTGGGGACAGCCCGCCTATCCCGACAACACGCTGCTCTACGTGAAGGGCTTCGACCCGGTCACCAACAACTTCAGGTACACGGTCAACGAGCGGTTCGGCAGCAACGCGCTGGCGCGCTCGGCGCTGCGCAACCCCTTCCAGGTCTCGCTCACCGCACGGCTGCAGGTGGGCGTCGATCGCCAGAGGGCAATGCTCGAAGGCATGTTGAACGGCGGCGGCACGAACAACAACGGTCGTCCAGCGCTGGACCTGCCCGCGATGGTGCGCCGGCTTTCGCCGAACCCCATGACGCCGCTGATGGACCTGAAGGACATCATCAAGCTGACGCCGGTACAGATCACCCGGCTGAAGGCCATCGGCGACTCGCTCGATGCCAAGACCGAGGAGCTGACCAAGCGCATCGAGGGCGAGATGCAGAAGCAGGGCAAGAGCGGCGGCGACATGCAAACACTCTTCCCCAAGCTCCAGCCGCTGCTGCAGGAGGCACGCAACAACTACCTGGTGGCTACGAAGTCGATTCAGACGGTGCTGACACCCGAACAGTGGGCCGAGGTGCCTGAAACGGTGAAGAACCCGTCGCTGCGACCCGCCGGCGGCCAGGGTGGGCGTCGGCCGGACGGTGCCGCTGGCGGCGCGCCGCGGCCTCCGGACAGATGACAGATGACAGATGACAGATGACAGATGACGGATGACGGATGACATACGACCGCGCATGGTTGTCCGTCGCCCGTGTTCATATAGACGCGCTGCGCACCTATCTTCCCACAGTCCATCGGCCTATCGGCCCTCTGTCATCGGTCCTCCGTCATCGGATTTCTGCATATGTCCCTCGATCGAAACGCCGCCTGGGATCTCGTCTGCGAATGGACGCAGAGCGAATCACTTCGCAAGCACATGCTCGCCGTCGAGACGGTGATGCGGGCGTATGCCCGGCAGTTCGGAGCCGATGAGGAGGCCTGGGCCGTGGCCGGCCTCCTGCACGACTTCGACTACGAGCGCTTCCCCAACGATGCGCACTCTGCCACCGACGAGCATCCGGCCCACGGCGTACGGCACCTGCGCGCCCTCGGTGTCCCGGACGAGACCTGCACCGCCATCATGGGGCACGCCGAGTACACCAACACGCCGCGGGAATCGCCCTTGGCCAGGACGCTGTTCGCCGTGGACGAACTCTGCGGGCTCGTGACGGCCGCCACCTACGTGCGACCGAGCAAGAGCATCCTCGATCTCGAGGCGTCTTCGGTGAAGAAGAAGATGAAGGACAAAGGGTTTGCCCGCGGGGTCTCTCGCGAGGACATCACCAAGGGCGCCGCCGAGCTCGGCGTGGAGCTGGACGCCCATATCGCCTTCGTGGTGGAGGCGATGCGAGCCAACGCGGATGCACTTGGACTGAAGGGCTCTTGAGCATGCCCGGGAGGAGTGCGGGGTGCAAGCCTCAACGTTTCTTCATTGCCATCCGTCTCTTAAGTTGCACCCTGTGACGAGACGCGATGACAGCAATCGCCCTATGTCCGGCGCCTGCACTGCGAGCCGGAATTTCCATCCGACGCGTGACGACGCCTGACCGCCCTGATGACGAGAAGGCCCTCGTACTTTCCGCACAGCGCGGTGAGCTCGGGGCGTTTTCGGAACTGGTCCGCCGCCACCAGCGGCGGGCCTATGCCGTCGCGCGCGCCATCGTCATTACGCACGAGGACGCCGAGGATGCCGTGCAGGACGCGTTCCTGCATGCCTACCGCGCCTTGCATCGATTCCTTCCCGATCAGGCATTCGGTGCGTGGCTGCATCGCATTGTCTCCAACGCATCGCTCGACATCACGCGCCGGCGCAAGGTGCGCGACGCCGACGACCTTCCCGAGACCATAGCGTCACCATTCCGCGATCCGGCGGAATCCGACGAGCTGCGACGGCGCCTGCGCGATGCGCTCGCAGAGCTTCCCGTCCGTCAGCGGTCGGTGATCGTGCTGCATGACGTCGAGGGATTCAAGCATTCAGAAATTGGCCAACTGCTCGGCATTCCCGAGGGAACGGCACGGTCCGACCTGCACTACGCACGGTCGGCGCTGCGGCGCCTCCTTCAACAGCTACGGAACCCCCAATGACCACCAACTACTCTGGACCTCGTCTCGTCCCGGATGACGGCGATCGCCCTGACCCCGAACTGACCAACGCGCTGCGCGCGCTCTACGCCGCCCCCGATTCGGCCGGCTACTGGAGCGCGCTCGAACAACGCATCATGAATCGCATCGCCGGCGGCGAGACGCTCGACGCCTGGTGGTCCGTCCCCACGCAGTGGACCCGGCTGGGGCTCATCGCCGCCGGGTTCGCCCTCATCGTCGCCGGATCGATCTTCCTGCGCTCGCGCGCCGAGCAGCGCCAGATGGCGTACGACTCCGTGCTGGGCCCGGCCACTGGCGGGCCGACCCTTGCCATCCGCGACGCCCAGACGGATCGGCAGGCGACCATCAACTACATCAACGGCCGTTAGCCCCCGGGCTTCGCCACCACTCGCCGAACGATGACGCGAACGAAAGAGCTGGCCTTGGCGTTCTACTTCGCGGCGGCCGTGACCGGCGCCGCGCTCGGCGTTGCCTTCGACCGCCTGGTAGTGCGCACCAATCCACCATTGTCCTCGAAGACCATGCGGGACCGGTTCGCGAAGGACCTCAAACTGACGGACGACCAGCGAACGGGCGTCGACAATATCCTGGACGCTCGATTCCGGGCCGAGTCCATACTCGTGGTCCCAATCCGCACGCAACTCGACTCGGTGCGGAACGAGGCCCGGCTCAAGATTTCAGCCATACTCACGCCGGGTCAACAGCGCGTGTATGAACAGATGCAGCGGGACCAGAAAGCCCGCGCGCAGGAGAAGAAATGAAGCGTGTGACTCTTTTGTTGTTTGCCGTGCCCCTCGCCCTTGCCGCCCAACAGCCGGCGAGTGACGGCGCGCGCCCCATAGCTCTGGACGAGGCCGTGCGCCTTGCCCAGCGCAACAACCCGGCCACCGTCTCGGCGCGCAACGGGCTGCGTACCACAGCGGCTGCCGTGCGCTCGGCGTACGGCGCGTACATCCCGTCCATCAGCTTGTCCGGCTCCGGTTCCAGGTCAGGCGGTGAGACCTTCTTCCAGGGCAAGTTGGTTCCCTACAACGGCTCTCCGTGGTCTTATTCGCGCGGTTACTCCGCGAACCTCGAACTGTTTGACGGCGGGCGCCGATGGTACAACTTGAAGTCGGCGCAGGCCAACGTGGATGCGGCCGAGGCTGGCGAGACGTCAGAGCTCTACAACGTCGCGCTTCAGGTCAAGCAGCAGTACTTCGCCGTCCTCGCCGCGCGTGAGAGTGAAAGCGCCGCCCGCCGGCAGTTGGAGCAGGCCGTCGAGCAGCTCAACTCCTCCACCGCCAAGGTGCGCGCCGGAGCCGCCACCAAGAGCGACTCGCTGCGCGGCGCAATCCTGGTGGGCAATGCCAACCTCGCGATGCTCACTGCGCAGAACAACCTGCGCTCCGCCAATGCGGCACTCAGCCGCCTCGTCGCCTCCGTCGATGTCGTCACCGCCCTGCCGGCAGACACAGCCGAGATGGGACACATCGTTCTCGACAGCGCGTCGCTCACCGGGCTGGCCTTGCAGGGACCGTCGGTGCGCCAGGCTGAGGCGGCGCTGGTCGCCGCCGGCGCCGCCAAGAAGGCCAGCAAGACGCCCTACCTGCCGACGCTGAACTCGTCGTACAGCCTCAACGGCAACAACACCTCCAACAGCTTCGATTACGGCAGCGGCGCCATGGCCAAGCAGACCAGCCTCCGCCTGTCGGTGAGCTACCCGCTGTTCAACAACTTCACCCGCGAACAGAACATCGTGCAGGCCACGGTGGCCGAGGACAACGCCGTCGCCACGTTGCGTGATGCCAAGCTGGCCCAGCAGCAGTCCCTCGTGCAGTTCCTCGGCGCCTTCCGCACCGCCGAGCAGCAGGTCGCCCTCCAGCTGGCGACGATCGATGCCGCCGAGGAGGACCTGCGCGTGCAGCAGCAGCGCTACACGCTCGGGGCTTCGGTGTTGCTCGACGTCCTGACGTCGCAGGCCACGCTCGACCAGGCCCGTGCCGCGCTCATTCAGGCGCGGTACAACGCCCGCATTGCCAAGGCCCAGGTCGAGGCCCTCGTCGGCCGCGACCTCAAGTGATCCGATCCCGAATGACGCCCTATTTGGAGCACCTCGTGAACCGCCGATCCCTGCTTGCCCTCGCTGCCCTGTCGACGATCCTCGCCTGCGGCAAGAAGACCGAAAAAACGCCGGCCATCCAGACCGCCGTCGTGATGCGTCGCGATGTCGTCGTCGATGCGACGGCGACCGCCATCATCGAGCCTATCAACATCGTCGAGGTCAAGTCGAAGACCGCATCGGGACAGATCACCAAGATGACCGTCGAGGTCGGCTCGATCGTGAAGCCGGGCGACCTCATCGTCCAGATCGACACCCGCGACCTCACCAACGCCGCCGACCAGGCCAAGGCCGACTTGGATGCCGCGCAGGCGAAGTTGACCACCTCCCAGGCGCAGAAGAAGCGTTCCGATGAGCTGTTCAAGCAGCGCATCATCACCGCCACGGAAAACGAGACGGCGAACCTGGACTTCGCCAACTCGACGGCTTCCTTCGTGCGGGCCAAGATGACGCTCGACATGGCCCAGCAGCGCCTCGAGGACGCCACCGTGCGCGCCCCCGTGGGCGGCACCGTCATCGTAAAGACGGTCTCGCTCGGCCAGGTCATCCAAGCCGGCACGTCGTCCGTCGGCGGCGGCTCCACGATCCTCCAGATGGCAGACCTCAACCGCGTGCGCGCCCGCGCGCTGGTGAACGAGACCGATATCGGGCAGATCGCCGTCGGTCAGGAAGCCACCATGACGGTGGACGCCTTTCCCGACCATCCGTTCCGCGGCAGGGTGGAGAAGGTGGAGCCCAATGCCGTCGTGCAGCAGAACGTGACCATGTTCCCCGTGCTCATCTCGCTCAGCAACGAGGAAGGCCTCCTCATGCCCGGGATGAACGGCGAAACGTCCGTGCTCGTCGACCGTCGCACCGGCGTACTCGCCATCCCCAACGATGCCGTGCGCAACATGCGCGAAGTGCAGAGCATCGCGCCGCTCCTCGGCCTCAACCCCGATAGCGTCAGCGCCAAGCTCCGCGCCTCCATGGGAGGCGGAATGGGCCGCGGTCAGGGTGGTGGCCCGGGCGCCGGACAGGGCGGTAACCGTGGCGGTCGTCCCAACGGCGGCGGCGGTGGCGGTGGCGGTGGCGAGAACCACTCGCAGACGAGCAACGGCGAAGTGGACCTCCTTCCGCAGGGTTTCGACCGGCAGGGTGGCGGCGGTGGATTCCAGCAGGTGGAGGTGACGGACGCCGACTGCAAGAAGGTGACGGATGCCATGAAAAAGAAGCCGGCAGTCGCCAAGAAACTCGACGACATCCGCGAGAAGATGCGCAGCCCCGATGCCGACCGTCGTACCCTCAATGGCCAGATGGCGCCGATCTACGCCGAGCTCGGCGTTGACTCGCGCATCGCCGGCGCCTGCCGTCGGCGTGAAGGTGGCAATGGCGGTGGCGGCACGGGCGGCATGAGCGGCGGTCGTGGCGGTGCGGGTGGCGGTGCGGCAATGGCCGGTGGTAGCGGCGGCGCGCGTGCTGGTGGTGCGCGTGCGGGCGGCGCGCAGGCACCGGGCGCAGCGGGTGGACGTGGCGACCAGGCCGGGCGCACCGTCGAAGGGCCCAAGGGCCCGGGCATGCGCTCACGCAGTCGTACAGGACTCGTATTCGTGCAAAAGGCCGATTCCACCTGGGAGCCGCGCATGGTGCGCCTCGGCGTGGCCAACTACGACTACACTGAAGTGCTCGACGGTCTCAAGGAAGGAGAGCACGTCGCGCTCCTGTCGGCCGCGGCGATGCAGGCCCAGCGTCAGGCGGCCACCGACCGCGCACGCCAGATGATGAGCGGCAACAGCCCGCTGGGTGGTGGCGCGGCTGCCCCAGGTGGCGGCGGACGTCCGGGTGGTGGTGGCGCGCCGGCAGCGAGCACCACGCGCCCCAGGAACTAGTACATGCTCTTCGGCGAAACCATCATCGTTGCGCTCGGTGCGCTGCGCGCCAACAAGCTGCGGTCGCTGCTCACGATGCTCGGCATCGTCATCGGCGTCGCGGCGGTGATCGCCGTGGTCGCGCTCGGCCGCGGCGCCCAGAAGGCGGTGAACGACCGCATCGCGGCACTCGGCACGACGCTGCTGACCGTCAGCCCCGGCCAGGCCCGGGGCATGGGCGGCGTGCGCACCGGATTTGGCAGCGCACTCCTGACCATGGAAGATGCCAAGGCGCTCGCGGACAGCGGCGAATATATCCTCGCCGTGCAGCCCGAAATGTCGGGACAGTTGCAGGTGCAGTATCTCAACAAGAACACCAACACCCAGATCGTCGGTGTCACCTCCAACTATCCCGAGGTACGCAAGTACGAGTTGGCCGCCGGGCGGTTCTTCACGACCGCCGAGGACCAGTCGCGGCAGCGCCTCGCGGTGGTCGGCCCGACCGTCATCGATAACCTGGGGCTGCAGACGCCCGACGCGCTCGTCAACGAGACCGTTCGCATCCGTGGCATCCAGTTCACCGTCATCGGCGTCTACAAGTCGAAGGGGCAGGCCAGCCCGTTCAACAACCCCGATGACCAGGTCCTGATTCCCATCACCACGGCACGATTCCGCGTGCTTGGCCAGAACCGGGTGCGCTCCATCAGTGTGCTCGCCGCCACGGAAGATGACATTCCCGAGACGATGGCGGAGATCCAGAAGATCCTGCGGCGTCAACATCGGCTGCGGCCGGGCAAGGACGACGACTTCAATACGCGTTCGCAGGCTGACTTTCTCAACACGCTCGGCGAAACCACGGCCGTGTTCTCGCTACTGCTGGCCGGCATCGCCACCGTGTCACTGATCGTCGGCGGCATCGGCATCATGAATATCATGCTTGTCTCGGTCACCGAGCGCACACGCGAGATCGGCATTCGCAAGGCGCTGGGAGCGACGCGAATGAACATCATGTTCCAGTTCCTCGTCGAGGCCGTCGTGCTCTGCCTTGTCGGAGGCGCCATGGGCATTCTCGTGGGCGCCGGCGGGGCAACCGTCTTCACCAGGGTCATGGGATGGACCACGGTGATCGGGTCGCAGGCCGTCGGGCTTGCCTTCGGCTTCTCGGCCGCCGTCGGCGTGGTCTTTGGGGTCTACCCCGCACGACGCGCCGCAACCATGGACCCGATCGTCGCCCTGCGATACGAGTAGCAGCACCGCACGACGCCTGATGTGCGAGAGGGGGAGGCCCGATGGGCCTCCCCCTCTGCGCTTGCCGCACGAGTGCTATGGCTTCGTCGCCGGCGGCGGCGTGCCCGGCCGAACGATGCGGAAGATGAACGGCTGTTCCACGAGTTGCCGCACCTTCCTGGCGCCGATCGACGCCGGGCGGAACTTCATCCCGGGCAGCGCGTCCCGCACCGCAGCGCCGAACAGTGGATGATTGGTCTCGATGAGCTGGAACGACGCCGGGTCCGCGCGTCCGGTGGTATCGACCACAAACCGCACGACGGCCGCTCCTTCGATGCCCCGTGACTTCAGGAGAACTGGATACGCCGGCGCCGCACTCTCCGGATCGCGCGCGGCAATCGTATCCACGTCGGTGAGCGTGAAGGCATCCTGGGCGCTGGCCGCCTCCGCCAGGGACATCTGCGCGCTGGCGTCCGTGTCCTTCTTCGCGTCCGTCCCGGTCTTCTCGGGCACCGGCGCGCCGTACCTATCGGCACTCGTCGTGGACGGCAGCGGCCCCATCCGCTCGGTGTACTGCGCCCGAGCCTCCTCCGATGCCGCCTCGTGCTTGTCAGGTGGAAGCAGGTAGCGTATCGCCGTCTCGACGATCGACTCCTGGACATCGTTGTCCCGCACCGTCGCCTGTCGGGTGCCCAGCGCGAGCGCGAGCACCAGCGCGACGTGGGTCGCGATACTGACGCTTGCGCCCATGCGCACTGGTTCGGGACTGTGCGGCGGATGTTGCAGCAGGTCGAACACGAGGACCTCTCAAGGGGGCACCTGAATAGTTGCGTACCTTTGCTCATCGGACAACGTCACGGACCCCCAACGGTTCCTTCAAAGCGACGAGAGGTGCGGAGTGGGGGGTAGAGAGTTGATTTTGCGATATATCTTAGTTATATCTTGATGCCGTAGTATCGAGTCTTGGTGGTGATGGACCGAGCACGAGGGAATCCAACAGCGGAGGCAGCATGTGGTTCGGACACGACGGGTGCCGCCCGCGCGGCGCGGGACGCGGATGGGGAGGCTTTGGCATCGATCCCGATATCTCGGGCTTCATCTGGAAGATGGCCGGGCAGTTTCGCGGCGGACCTTTTCGCGGCGGCCGCATGTTCGAGCACGGCGACCTGAAGTTCGTGATCCTCTCCCTGCTCGAGGAACGCCCACGACACGGGTACGACATCATCAAGGCCATCGAAGAGCGGGCGGGTGGCGTGTACCAGCCTAGCCCGGGTACGGTCTATCCCACGCTGACGTTGCTCGAGGAGATGGGGTTCGCCCGGGCGCTCGCCGACGAGGGGGGAAAGCGGGTGTACGAGATCACCGACGCCGGGCGGCAGCACCTCGCCGAGCACAAGGGCACGGTGGAAGACATCTTCTCGCGCATCGCGCGCAAGGGCGCTGGACTCACCAGTGACGCGATGATGGACATGAACCGGGCGTTCAAGCATGCCGCGCGGGCCACGTATTCCCACGCCACCCAGCATCTCGACGATCACGCGTTCCTGCAATCCGTCGCCAAGGTGCTCGAGGACGCGGCCAGGGCAATCGACGAACTGGCGGCGAAGAAGTAAGCCGGCACGGCTTTACGCCATTGGCGGCGCGGGTATGTTTCAAACGGGTCGCGCATCGCGCGCGACCCGTTTTTCGTGCAGGGGGTTCGCTACCCCTGCAACCCGCGCTCTTCCTGGGCTGTCGCCCTCCACCATATGTCGGCTGATTCAGCCAGCCCCACCGCGCTGCCCGAACCTGACAACACGCCGCTGACCGGCGTCACTGCGCAACGCCCGGTTCCCCGCGAGTCGCACCTTCCCGAAGCCAACCCCACGGGACGCCGGCTGGGCATCCTGACGATCACCGCACTTGGTGTCGTATACGGCGACATCGGTACCAGCCCCCTGTACGCCTTCAAGGAATGCTTCAAGCCGGAGTACGGCCTGGCGCCGACGCCCGACAACGTCTACGGTGTCCTGTCGCTCATTCTCTGGTCGCTGATCCTCGTGGTCAGCTTCAAGTACATCGTCTACATCATGCGCGCGGACAACCGTGGTGAGGGCGGCATCCTTGCCATGCTGGCGCTCATTCTCAAGAAGGACACGCAGCGCAGGCGAGGACGGGCGGTGCTCATCGCACTCGGCCTGGTTGGCGCCGCACTGCTCTACGGCGACGGAATCATCACCCCAGCCATCTCGGTGCTCAGCGCCATGGAAGGACTCGAGGTGAGGAACTCCGCGTTCTCTACACTCGTCGTCCCGTTCACGGTGGTGATCATCATCGGCCTGTTCGTCGTGCAGAAGTTCGGCACGGCACGCGTCGGCGCGGCATTTGGCCCCCTCATGCTCCTCTGGTTCACGACCATCGGCGGGCTGGGGCTGGCGCAGGTGACCCGGGATGCGCACATCCTCTCGGCCATGAACCCGCTGTGGGCCGTGCGGTTCTTTGCCATGCACGACATGCATGCGGCCACGGTGCTGGGAGCGGTGGTGCTGGCCGTGACGGGCGCCGAGGCGCTGTACGCCGACATGGGACACTTCGGACGCAAGCCCATTCGCACCGCCTGGTTCTGGCTGGTGCTCCCCGCGCTGCTGCTCAACTACTTCGGCCAGGGTTCGATCGTGCTCGGCGACCCGGCCGCGGCCGACAATCCTTTCTACAGCCTCGCGCCGCGCTTGATGCTCTTCCCGTTGATCGCCCTCGCCACCGTGGCCGCGGTCATTGCGTCGCAGTCCCTCATCTCGGGCGCCTTCTCCCTGACCCAGCAGTGCATCCAGCTGGGTTACAGCCCGCGCATGTCCATCGTGCACACGTCGGCCAGGGAGTACGGCCAGATCTACATGCCCGAGGTGAACACGGCACTCGGCATCGGAACGCTGCTGGTGGTACTCGGCTTCCGGTCGTCCACGGCGCTCGGCGCGGCCTACGGCATTGCCGTCACCGGCACGATGACCATCACGACCATCCTCTTCTTCGTGATCAGCCTGAACCGGTGGCAGTGGCCGTTGTGGAAGGCGCTGACGCTGGCGATGATGTTCCTCATCGTCGACCTCAGCTTCCTCGGCGCGAACATCATCAAGGTGGTGCACGGCGGCTGGGTGCCGCTGGCGATTGCCGGCGCGCTGTTCCTGCTGATGACCACCTGGAAGCGTGGACGCCTGATCCTGCGTGAACGGCTGAAGGAACACGCCATGCCCATCGCCGATTTCCTGGCGAGCCTGTCGACCACGCACATTCATCGCGTGTCGGGGACGGCGGTCTTCATGACGTCGGAAGGGGCCGGTGCCCCGGTGGTGCTGTTTCACCATCTCAAGCACAACAAGGTGCTGCACGAACGGGTGATCCTGCTGTCGATCAAGACCGCCGAGATTCCCTATGTGCCGGATGACGAGCGGGTGACTATCGAACGGCTTGACCACGGCTTCGCGCGGGTCACGGCGGAATACGGATTCATGGAGTCGCCGGACGTCAAGGAAGTGATGAAGAAGGTGCACAGGCAGGGACTCAGCGCCAAGCCGATGGAGACCAGCTTCTACCTCGGAAGCGAGAAGTTGATCCCACAGCCTAAGGCGTGGAAACCCGGCGGCATGACCATGAGCCTCTGGCGCAAGAAGCTCTTTGCCTTGATGTCACGCAACGCGCAGTCGGCGGCGGCGTTCTTCCAGTTGACGCCCAACCGGGTGGTGGAACTCGGGACGCAGATCGAATTCTGATCTCGCGCGGGTGCGGCACGACGGTTTCGTGAATCTCTCACGGAGACCGTCTCTCACGGAGACCGGAGGAGCACGAAGGTCACAGAGAACGGCAACCACTTTCAAGGGGGTGTGGCGGAGAGTACTCTCCGCCACACCCCCTCAAGTGTTTTGTCGTTCTCCGGTCCTCGGTTCGCTCCGGTCTCCGTGAGAGACGAACGAATCCCCGTGTTGAACGAACCGGTCGCCGCGTGCGCGGCAGCGGTCCGAATGGCGGGACGGGCGGCGACGATGCAATTTCAGGGGCTCTTATCCCCAACCCCGCATCGCCATGCGCCGATTCGCCTCTTTTGCCCTCGCGCTCCTTGCCGCCGCCCCACTGGCCGCGCAACGAACGCCCGTCGACTCCATTCGCGACGACGCGCACTTCTCGTTCTACGCCAAGGGCCCCTACCGTGCCTCGGTGCCCCGGCCCGACGACGTGCTTGGCTACGGCATCGGCACCTGGCATACGCAGTACGCCTCACAGGAAAAGGTGCTGTTCGCCATCGCCGACGCGGCGAAGGACCGCGTGCGCGTGGAGGAGATCGGGCGCTCAAGCGAAAAGCGCACCATGCGCATCTACATCGTGTCCTCGCCGGAGAACATCGCCCGGCTCGACCAGATTCGCGCCGACCTCGACAAGATCGCCGACCCGCGCGGGGTCGGCGCCGCCGAACTCGACGCCATCACCGCGCGCACACCAACGGTGGTCTGGTTCAGCGGGTCGGTCCACGGCGACGAGGTGCCCGGCTTCGAGGCCTCGATGGCGCTGCTCTACCACTTCGCCGCCACCGAGGACCCGAAGACGCTCGCGCTGCTGAAGGACGCGATCGTCATCATCAACCCGTCGTCCAACCCCGATGGACACGAGCGCTTCTCCGTCTGGTCCAACTCGGTGGCGGTGGGAAGTCCCGAGCGTGCCGGCATCGAACAGCAGCGTGGCCAGCCGTGGTCGATCAGCGGCCGCTACAACCACTACCGGTTCGACATGAACCGCGACCTCATCGCCACCACGCAGCTGGAAGTGCGCAACATCGTGGCCGGCATGCTGCGCTGGCACCCGATGGTCACCGCCGACCTGCACGGCTACACGGTGCAATACTACATGGCGCCCGCCTCGCGACCGATCAACGCCAACATCAGCGGCTGGCCCAACAAGTGGAACGAGGCCATCGGCGCCGGCAACGCCCGCGCCTTCGACGAGTTCGGCTGGCTGTACTACGTGCGCGACCAGTTCGACCTCTACTACCCGGGCTACTACGACACGTGGCCGGCCCTGAACGGGGCAACGGGCGCGACGTACGAAACCGACGGCGGCCCCTCATTGCTCAAGCGCCGCGACGACGGCACCCTATTGTCGCTGCGCGACGGAATCGCCAAGCATTACACGGCGGCCGTGGCGACGTTCGAGACCACGGCGTCACGCGCCCGCGAGCGGGTGAAGGACTACCTCGCCTTCCGGCAGTTGGCGGTGAGTGACGGCAAGACGCAACCGATGAAGCGCGTGGTGTTCGCGCCGGGCAACGACCCGGCACGCGCCGCCGAACTTGCCGCGGTGCTGCTCCGCGCCGGCGTGGAGGTGCACCGCCTGTCGCAGCCGCTCACCAGCACCAGGGCGCATGCGTACAGCGACGACGCTACCGCCGCGCACACCTTCCCGGCCGGGTCGTTCGTGGTCGACCTCGCCCAGCCGCAGGGACGCGTGGCCAAGGCGCTGCTCGAGCCCGACCCGGCACTCGACCCCGTATTTGCCAAGACGCAGCTCGATTACTTCAAGCGCAACATCAACCGCGGCAAGAACGGCGGCGGCGAAGGCTATGAGTTCTACGACATCACCGCGTGGGCGCTGCCCGTGTCGTTTGGCGTGGAATCGTGGTGGACCGAGGATGCCGCCCCGATGAACGGCGAGAAGCTGTCGATTCCCGGCGCTGGGGCACCGCGCATCAACGGCGAGACGCTGCCCGTGACGGTGCGCGGCGGTATCGTGGATGGCGCCAACGCGCGGTCGGCTTACCTTTTCCGCAACGACCGCGCCGGCGCGTCGCGCCTGGCCGGACAGTTGCTGCAGGAAGGGTACAAGCTGGCCATCGGCAACGAGCCCCTCCAGACGGGCAAGATCGACTGGCCGCGCGGCACCTGGGTGGCGCGCGTCTCCCGCAACGATGCCACGCTCGGCGCGCGCATCGACGCGCTGGCCAAGGCGGCGGGTGTCGAGGTGACCGGCGTCAACACCGCGTTCCCCGAGACGTCGCAGTTCGGCACCGGCTCGGGAAGCACGGTCTCGGTGCTGGAACCGAAGATCGCCGTCGCGGCCGACCAGGGCGTGGGCCTCGGCGCGTACGGCTCCGTCTGGTGGAGCCTCGAACAGCGCTACGGCATCAGGTTCACGCCGGTCGCGCTCTCGTCGCTCAACGGCGACATGTCGGCGTTCAACGTCATCATCATTCCCGACGGCAACGCCGGAACGCTGGGCAAGGGCGCCGGTCTCAAGGCGTGGGTCGAGAAGGGCGGCACGCTCATCACCATGGGCGGCTCCACGTCGTGGGCCGCCCGCGAGGACGTCGGCATGACGACCGCGCGCATCCTGACGGGCGACGACGCGAAGGACGAGAAGAAGAAGGACGAACCCAAGGACGAGAAGCCGAAGGCCGACACCAAGAGCGACAGCAAGAGCGAGAAGCCGAAGGCCGAGGCGGCGCCCGCCGCCCTCCTGGGGGCGGATTCGCTGCTCGCCGTGAAGAGCCCGTCGGCCAACCCGAACGCGCCACAGCCGGTGCCCGGTGCCCACTTTGACGCCGTGCTCGACATGACGCACTGGCTCACGCTTGGCGTGGAAAAGCAGCGCACCACGGTGATGTTCGAGGGCGACGCCTTCCTCAAGCTATCCAAGGAAGGGACGAATGTCGCCGTATTCCCCACCACCGGGTTGTTCAAGCGCGCCGGCTTCACCTTCCCCGACAACACCGAACGCCTGCTCAAGGGCACCGCGCTGGTAGTGGAAGAGCCGGTGGGGCGTGGCCACCTGGTGATGTTCGCCAACGATCCGATGTTCCGCGGGTGGTGGCGCGCGCTGGACCGGTTGGTGCTGAACGCCGCGCTGCTGGGACCGACGTTCTAGGAAATCAGAATTCGTATTCCAGTTCCGTCATCCGAATTCCGATTCTCCAATTACATCCGCGCCGTCCCGGTACGCATCGTGATCCGCGCTGCCTCCAGCTGCTTGCGCGCCTGCTCCAGTCCCAGGCGCATCTCGGCCTGCGCCCGCGGAAGTTCATCGCGCAGCGCGCGTGCGATCTCCCGACGAACGTCATCCATCTCGATGCGCACCTCAGCGCCGATATCGGCATCGTCGAACGTGCGCCAACGCACCATCGGCGCGCGGGGGGCTGTCGACGCATGCGGGGCCATGCCCGGCATCGGCGGCATGGGCGGCATGGGCGGCATGGGCGGCATGGGTGGCATGGGTGGCATGGGTGGCATGATCCCTTCGGGCGATCGGAAGATCGTGAAGCCGCCACCATCGTAGCCCTTGAGCGACGACGCCTTGGCTGTGGCCACCTTCACCGCGCGTGCGCGGCCGCCGCTCACGACCGTCAACTCAAGTACATCGCCGGGCTTGGCCTTGGCCACTTCGCGCGACAGCCGGTTCAGCCGCGAGTTCGCCACCCAGCCATCTTCCAGGTCGTCTTTCGACAATTTGAGCGAAACGCCGTTGATTGCGGCAATGCGATCACCCTCCACGATGCCCGCCTTCTCTGCCGGGCCGTTCTCGGTGACCGAGTTCACGAACACGCCGGCGGTATCGCGCTTGGAGCCCGTGAGCCCAAAACCTATGCCGATCACCGCGCGGTCATCACTGCTGATCTTGCGCCGCGACGGGCTCAACTCGTCGGCGGCCATGGTCTTGACCTTGTAGCTCTTGCTCGCGCCGTCGTGCCAGACCTGCAGTGTCACCTCGTCACCGGCCTTCACCTTGCCGAGTTCGCGGGTCAGCCGGCGCTGCATGATGCCGCCCATTTCGCCGTCGCCGGCGTCCTCTCGTCCCACCCGCAGTGACACGCCGTTGATCGACTGAATCCGGTCGCCTTCACTGAGGCCGGCCTTTTCCGCGGGACCACTCGCGGTGAGCGAGCTGACGAGTACGCCGAGGGTATCGCGCTTGCTGCCCGATGACGTAGAAACACCGATCATCGCGCGTCCGTCGTCCTCCGTGTTGGCGAGGACGATGCGATTCGGGCCGGGACTGATGACGCGCACCGACTGCGCCGCGACTGGCGCGGTTCCAAGGGTGGCGAGAGAGCTGACAACAAGGAGAGTGCGACGCATTGGGAGCCTCGGATTGGATCAGGTTCTGGGTGGTTCCACCAGTTGTGTCACAGGCACTCCCGCAAAGGGTTTCCCGTCCCCGCCCGTTCCTCCTCCCCAACCTCCACCCACCATCCCTCACCAAACCCCCGCACCCCGTACTCTCCCTCGCCACTCTAAATCATGCCGTCTTTTCTCCTACAGTCGCGGCGACAAACACTGACTGCGCTCGTCGCGCGAGGCGTCGACCATTAGGATGCGCCGTGCCCTGCGGTGCCCGCTCCATGGAGTTCATAGTCGTGTTGCTTTCCCCGCACCCCTCCCCGGCAGTGCTCGAGCGCCTGCAAGGGCTGCGCATCCTCGTCGGCAACACGCCGCTGCTCGCCATCGATTGCGAGTGGCACGGCCGTACGCGGCGCATCTACGCCAAGGCCGAGAACCTCAACTTCACCGGCTCCATCAAGGACCGGATGGCGCTGCATATCCTGCGGCGTGCCTACGCGCTGGGGCAGCTCGTCCCCGGCGCCCTCATCATCGAGGCCACGAGCGGCAACACCGGCATTTCGTTCAGCGCCATCGGGCGAGCCTTGGGCCATCCGGTGACAATCTTCATGCCCGACTGGATGAGCGAGGAGCGCAAGCGCCTGATCGGGTCATTTGGCGCGGAGGTTCGCCTCGTTTCGCACGCCGAGGGCGGATTCCTCGGCTCCATCGCCCTCTCCGAGTCGCTGGCCAACTCCACACCGGGCGCCTTCCTTCCGCGCCAGTTCGCCAACACCGAGAACTGCGCGGCGCACGAGGCCACCACCGGTCCGGAAATCTGGGCGCAAGTTCGTGCGCGCGACCTCGTTCCCGACGCTTTCGTCGCCGGCGTCGGCACGGGCGGCACCATCATGGGTGTTGGCCGCTACCTGCGCGCGAGGAACGCCGATATCCGACTGTATCCGATGGAACCCGCCAACTCGCCCACCCTCACTACCGGCTACAAGGTGGGCAAGCACCGCATCCAAGGCATCAGCGACGAGTTCATCCCGGCCATCTGCCATCTGGATCAGCTCGACCGGGTCATTGCAATAGACGACGGCGACGCGATCATCATGGCGCAGCGTCTGGCGTCGGAACTGGGAATCGGCGTCGGCATCTCGAGCGGGGCCAACTTCCTGGCCGCGCTGCAGGTGCATGAGGAACTGGGCGGCGACCCCACGGTGGTGACGGTCTTCAGCGACAGCAACAAGAAGTACCTGACCACCGACCTGCTGCGCGAGGAACCCGTGCGCGACGGCTTCCTGTCGCCCGAGGTGAAGCTCCTGAAGTTCCGGGCGCTCAACCGGATGTGCGACGCCTGCTTCGATCCGATGGACCCGGACGGGGCGCCGGTGCACCTCGCCAGGGCCTGAGGCTGCTTTCTCGGCCCGCGAGCGGCTCAGCGCGACGACCGAACCTGCGAGCCTACCTGACGTCGCCGATCGAAGCAGAATGCACGCTCGTCTTGGCACGTAAGAAGAGATTCACGATCCCCGTCAGCGGCAACTGCTCTCGGTCAAACGAGGCAATGCGGTGCGAAGTCGGATCACGCCATTTGGTCCCGGGGTTCCAGAAGTAGTGGCCATCGTACTTGTCGAGATTGATCAGCTGGAATATCCTGGCGACGGTACCGCCATAGTTGCCGATCGCCTCCAGGTGGATCTCCATGGCGATGTTGGGTAACTGAGCAAGGATTTCCCGGCATCCTTCCAGCACTCCGACTTCAAAGCCCTCCACATCGATCTTCAGGCAATCGATCCTGCCGCCAAGTTCCGGCAAGACTGAATCCCCTGTGATCTGCTTGATCTGGACGCCGTGGCCGTCGGTCGTGACATGGCCATTCGCATCCCGCTCATTGGAGAATGTGACCGTGCCCGATCGTGCACCACCCGCCGCATTCACGATCTGACAGTGCTCGCCGATCGCGTTCAGCTTGAGGTTTGCCATCACATAGATAGACGCCATCGGGAGCAACTCCACACCGACGTACTTCCCCTTCGCACATACCTTCTGGCTGATGAATGTGGAGGTGAAGCCGTGGTGCAGGCCGAATTCCAGCACGTGAGAGTCATTCCTGATCATCCGGTCCAGCTGCTGGAACTCCGGGGCATTACTCCAGAAGTCGTGGTCATACCAGTCCTTTCCGGTCTGGTCAGCAATCCAGAAGGAAAACTCCGTACCGAGCACGTTGAACCGCCTGACATACGGCACGAAAATGTCGCCCGGCGGGATATCGGATCGCAGAACTTGCCGCACCCTTCTCTTGATCGACGCGAGGTTCATGGGCCTGGCCGTTGGCTAAGCGAGTGGATGGGAATGTGCGGTTCCGTTGGGAACCGGAGGAGTTGTGGAACCACGATCACGCGCAACTCCGAACGCCTGACTGCGGCATGACCACCGCGATGGACGGCCCAATCCAGACTCCCGGCAATTCCGGAAGACACCTCCATCGTCCGGTGTGCCGGGCAAGTGCCTTTGTCGGCTGATGCCGCGCTCACCGCGGTCAGCTGCGCACCTTCTCCCTGTGGTCGCCGTCCCTACACCACGACGTTCAGCAATCGCCCCGGCACGAAGATCACCTTCTTCGGCGCACCGGTGATGAACTTCGCCAGCGCCGCGTCCGCCTGCACCGCCGCAATCGCGGCATCCTGCGTGACGTCCTTCGGCAGGCTCACCTTGCCGCGCGTCTTGCCGTTCACCTGCACCACGAGCTCGAAGCTGTCGTCGCGCACCAGCGACTCGTCCACCTCCGGCCAGCGCGCGTCAAAGACGCTGGTGGAATGGCCGAGCATCTCCCAAAGCTCCTCGGCGACGTGTGGCGCAAACGGCGCCGCCAGCAACACCAGCGGCGTCACCTCGGCGACGTGCGGCGCGCGCTCGCCGCGGCGCAGCACGTTCATGTACTCCATCATCGCGGCAATCGCCGTGTTGTAGCTCAGCACCGCAATGTCGCCGCCCACCTTGCGAATGGTCTGGTGCAGCTTTCGCATCACCAGCGCGTCGGGTTCCCCGCCGCCCTTGGCATCGCGCACGCTGGCGAAGAGCCGGTCGAGGAAGCGGCGCACGCCGCTGATGGACTGGTCGCGGAAGTCGCCCCCTTCCTCGAACGGCCCGATGAACATCAGGTAGGTGCGCAGCGTATCGGCGCCCCACTGGTCCATGATGGAATCGGGATTCACGACGTTGCCGCGCGACTTCGACATCTTGGCGCCGTCGCGGATGATCATTCCGTGCGCCCGGAACTTCAGGAAAGGCTCCTCGGTGGGCACCAGCCCGGCGTCGAACATCACCATGTTGATGAAGCGGGCATACAGCAGGTGCAGCACCGCGTGCTCGTTGCCGCCGATGTATGCAGAAACCGGGAGCCAGCGCTTCGTGAGGTCGGCGTCGAACGGGACGTCGTTGCGCGGCACGCTGGGATAGCGCAGGAAGTACCAGGCGCTGTCCAGGAACGTGTCGCTGACGTCCGTCTCGCGGCGGGCCGGCTTGCCGCAGTTCGGGCAGGGCACGTGGTACCACTCCTCGTGGCGGGCCAGCGGCGAGACCCCCGAGTCGTCCGGTTTATAGTCGGCGACGTTCGGCAGCAGCACCGGCAGGTCCTTCTCCGGCACCGGCACCGTGCCGCAGGCATCGCAGTAGATCACCGGGATGGGCGGCCCCCAATAGCGCTGGCGCGAGATGCACCAGTCGCGCACGCGGAAGGTGGTCACCGCCTTGGCGACGCCGCGCTTCGTGAGCCATTCCGTCACCCGGTGCTGGGCCTCAGCAACCGGCATGCCGTCAAAGTGCTCGCTGTTCACCAGCCGGCCGTCGCTGTCATCCGCATAACACGCGGTGAGTGGCGTGTGCGCCCCGTCTTCGGGCCCGGCCACGACCCGCACGATGGGCAGGCCGAACTTCCGCGCGAACTCGAAGTCGCGCTCGTCGTGGCCCGGCACCGCCATGATGGCGCCCGTGCCGTATTCCATCAGCACGTAATCCGCCGTCCACACCGGAATCATCTCGCCGCTGGCCGGATTCACCGCATACGAGCCGGTGAAGACGCCCGTCTTCTCCTTGCTCACCTTGCGCGTCACGATGTCCTGCTTGCGGGACGCATCGCGGTACGCCTCCACCTCGGCGCGCTGGTCGGCCGTCGTGATCTTCTCCAGCACCGGGTGCTCGGGCGCCAGCACCAAGTAGGTGGCGCCGAAAATCGTGTCGGGACGCGTGGTGAACACGGGCACTACCACCGCGCCGCTCGTGACCTCCTGCGACACCATCACGCCCGCGCTGCCGGCGTCGGTGAGCGGGTCGAGCACGCGGAATCGCAGCTCGGCTCCCTCGCTCTTGCCCAGCCAGTTGCGTTGCGCCGTCCTGGTGCTCTCCGACCAGTCAATCCAGTCGAGGTTCTTGAGCAGGCGCTCGGCGTAGTTGGTGATGCGGAAGAACCACTGTTCCAGCGACCGCTGCTCCACCGGGCTCTTGCAGCGCTCGCACAGCCCGCCCTCCACCTGCTCGTTGGCCAGGACGGTCTTGCAGGACGGGCACCAGTTCACCGCCGCCTGCTTCTTGTAGGCCAGTCCGCGCTCGAGGAGCTTCAGGAAGACCCACTGGGTCCACTTGTAGTACGCCGGGTCGGTGGTGTCCACCGCACGATTCCAGTCGACCATCAGTCCCGCGCGGTCCAGCTGGCGCCGGAAGTTCGCGACGTTGCGCGGGATCAGCTCCATCGGGTGCACGCCCAGTTTCAGGGCGAAGTTCTCCGAGTGGATGCCAAAGGCGTCGAACCCAAGCGGTTCCAGTACGCTGTGCCCCTGTAGCCGTTGGAAGCGCCCGTGGATATCATTTCCGGTGAAGGCATACAGGTTCCCGATGTGCAACCCTTCCGCCGACGGATAGGGGAACATCATCAGTTGGTAGTACGGGCGCTCACCGTTGAGATCGGTGGTGTTGGTGCCGCGCTCTGCCCAGCGCTTGCGCCACTTGGCCTCAACAGCGGTCGGATCGTATCCCACGGCCTCTTCGGGCCGGTCGGGCGTTTCGGGAGCGGTCATTGGTGTCGTAAACAGGTGCCTGAGCCCCAGGGGGCCGCACCCCGGCGTGAGGATCGAGCGTGAGCCAAGGGGATCGGAGCAATCTAGCCACCGCAGAGCGCGGGACAAGCACGCCGCGCGGCGCACCAGCAAGGGAGAAGGCGCACATCTATGACCGGATAGCCACCTGGGCCACTTGGGGCGCGTTCGTCCCGCTCTGCGTCCTTGTCTGGCTGGGCTGGGACACGGTGATCCCCATCCTGATGACTGGCAAGTGGTGGCTGATCCTCGGCCCCTCGCTCTTCCTGTCCATCTTCGTCTGCGGTTTCGGGTTCCGGTACTTCGTCTCTCCCGTGATCGGGCGCGAAATCTCGCTGCTGGCCGACGTCGCCGAAGCGGTGGCCGGCGGCGACCTTACCCAGCGACCCGAGGCGGCCGCGCACGGCGGCCAGATGGGGCGCTTGGGGCGGGCCATGGAGGCGATGACCACCGAGCTCTCGCGGCTCGCCACGCTCATCCGCGCCTCGACCGCCGAGACGACCGCCTTCTCCAGCGAGATCACCGGCGGCACCGAGCACCTTGCCCAGGCGGCATCGAGCATCGCCCTTACTGCGAGCACGCTCACCCAGCAGGCCGTCGAGATGGCCGACTCCATCGGCTTGCTCGCCAACGAGACGTCACGCCTCGGCGAGCTGGCCCGCCACCTCGCCACCGGAGCGCAAGGTGGGCTCGAACGGAACCACCGGCTCAAGGCGCTCGCCAGTGACAACCACGAGCGCCTCGACGAGAGCAGCAGCCGGCTGGGCGCGCTCACCGAAGACGTGCAGGCCAGCGCGCAGGCGGTGAACGCCGCGGGCGCGGCCGCCGACGAAATCCGCGCCTTCGTCACGCTCGTGCAGAAGATCGCCCGTCAATCGAAATTGCTGGCCCTCAATGCGGCCATGGAAGCGGCCCGCGCGGGCGAACAGGGTGAAGGGTTTGCCGTGGTGGCCAGCGAGGTCCGGCGCCTGGCGGCGAATGCGTCGAACGCCGCCGAACAGACAGAGGGACTCATCCAGGGCATCCTCACGCGCATCAACGACGCGCGTGGCGCCAGTGCTCGCGCCCTCGATCGCGTGCAGGCGGTGCGCGAAGCCACCGAACACGGACGTCGGTCCTTCACGCAGGTGGAGGAGGCCGTGCGCGAAGCGGACCTGTGGACGGTCGACATGGCCTCGTCGGCCACGGCCGGCGACCAGCTGGTGGGCGACCTGCAGCAGCGGCTCGCCGAACTGAACACCGGGACGCAGGGATTCGTGCACGCCATGCATGATGTTGCCGCCGCGAGCGAGCAGCAGAGCGCCAGCACCCAGGAAATCGCCGCCGCCGCCACCGAACTCTCGCGCACTGCCGCGCAGCTCGACAGTGCCGCCAGCGCGTTCAGGACCAGCTAGCGAACGGAGGGGGCGGCGCGTTTCAGCGCCCTGACGCCCCGGTCGCCTGCACATGCAACACGGACGGCGGGTCGCCCATCACGATCAGGTGACAACCACCGTTCACCTGCGTGGCCGCCGGCGGGTTGAACAGGTAGCTCCCGTCGCGCAACCGCATGGCGAGCAGCAGCAGCCCGGTGCCGTACTCGTGCAGGCGCAGCGATTCCACGTCGGTCCCGTCGAACGCGCTTCCTTGCTCCACATGCACCTCCTCGATGCGCAGGTTCCGGTTCTCGTCCCGCAGCATCTGGTCGAGAAACGTCACCACGCTCGGCCGCAACAACTCGCTGGCCATGCGCATGCCGCCGATGTTGCCGGGCGAGACGGTCGCGTCGGCGCCGCTCTGCCGAAGGCGCTGGGCCGCCTTCTCGTCCAGCGCGCGCGCCACCAGTCGCGCTTTGGGCGCCATCTGCCGCGCCAGCACCGTCGTGACCAGTGCCACCTTGTCGTCATCGGTGCACACCACCACGCCCGACGCGAATCCGATGCCGGCCTGCGTCAGCACCTCGTCGTCGGTGCAGTCACCCACCAGCGCGGGGACGCCGGGAAACTGGCGTTCGAACACCGCCGCACGCTCCGCACTGCTCTCGATGGCCACGCACGGGCGATCGGTCGACACCAATTCCCGCACCACCGCCGATCCCGTCTGCCCTGCGCCGCACACGATGGTGTGGGCGCGCATCGCGTCGATCCGCCTCTGCATCCGCCGCCTCCGAAAGCCCGCCGTCAGGTCACCCTCGACTACATAAGCCGTGATCATAGAGAAAGTCACCACCACCGCCGTTGCGCCAAAGAGCAACAGCACGATGGTGAAGATCATCGCCGACGGGTGCTCGGTGATGTCGATGACCTCGCGATACCCCGTGGTCGTCAGCGTGATCGTGGTCATGTACAGCGCGTCCAGCCAGCTGTGCCCGCGACCACCGATCACCTTGTAGCCCACCACCCCCACCAGATATACGACAAAGAGCACCGTCACCGGCGTCAGGATGCGCCGGCCAAGGATGCTGATTTCGTCGCGCGGCTTGTTCATGCTACCGGGGCCGCTCGCTGTTCCTGAAGAGGTAGGCGCACGGCTCGAGCCGCGCCCCCTGAGCATCGCACACCGCGAACGAAGGGCCCTCGTACATCGACGCGCCGCCGTAGTGCCCAATCTTGGTCACGGCATAAAACTGCATGTCGTAGCGTGGGCGCCCCTTGTCATCGAGCAGCCGCTTCTCCGTCATGTGCACCATGCGCTCGAGTGTCTTGAGGGCAGCCTGTTGCGGGGTCAGGCCCTGGCGCATGAATTCCACCGTCAGGAAGCCGCCGCACGTCTTGATGTTCAGCTCGCCCAGCCCCGTCGCCCCGGCAGAGGCGACGTCGTTGTCGGTGTACTGTCCCGCGCCGTGGATTGGCGAGTCCCCCAGACGCCCGTTGATCTTCCACGCCAGTCCGCTCGTCGTCGTCACCGAGCTCAGGTCACCGGTGGAGGTCACGGCGTTCATGTTGATGGTGCCATGCGTCCAGTTGATCTTCACGTCGTCGTCGTGGTCGAGCCAGTTGTCATCCTTGTTCAGGCGCGACTTCCAGCGCATCCAGTCCTGCCGGCTCTTCTCGGTGAGCAGGTTCTGCGGCTTGAACCCCATGGCGATCGCGAACTTGCGCGCCCCCTCGCCCACCAGCAGCACGTGGGCGGTGTAATCCATCACCGCCTTCGCCACCAGCGAAGGCGTGGCAATGTCCTCGATGCAGCCCACGGCGCCGGCGCGGCGCGTGGGGCCGTGCATGCAGCTCGCATCGAGTTGCACCACGCCGTCTTCGTTGGGCAGGCCGCCAAGCCCCACCGACTGGTCGTTCGGGTCCAGCTCCACCAGGTTCACTCCCGCGATGATCGCGTCGAGCGCGTCTTCGCCGGCCACGATCTTGTCGTAGGCAACCTTGACACCCTTGATGCCGTTGGAGCTCGACACCACGCACGGGCGGCCCCGAAACGTCGCGGGGACGACGGCGCGCGCCACGTCGGCGTCGTACTCCCCCGCGCTGATCGTGCGCGGCAGAAAGCCGAGGGCGGAGAGGAGGGCAGAGCGTTCGAGGAAGTCGCGGCGGTTCAACATTCCGGGTCCCGGTTGGTGGCCACACTAATGTGGAACCGGAACGCGGATTCCGGAATTGGAATTCGAACGCGGAATTCGAACCGGACCGCGGAACGGCGGGCGCCGCTGACTGGCGCACACCCTTCCCCCTGGGCGCCCAGCCCACCCAATTTCACCCTTGTTCCGCATTCCGCTTCGATTTCCGATTTCGA
>Ga0209014_10000267_pt1 | contig 29545 bp, 28 predicted proteins | sample BarGraNGADG00212_FD_184491 | JGI IMG/M metagenome (GOLD analysis project Ga0209014, IMG submission 184491) | Arctic peat soil microbial communities from Barrow, Alaska - Barrow Graham LP Ref core NGADG0002-212 (SPAdes) (version 2) | ecosystem: Environmental > Terrestrial > Soil > Wetlands >...
TAGAAATGACCGGGTCCCTATATTAAATTACTGGAGATAATTTGTTGAATTCGAAGGATAGGTGTTTTATTGCCGGTGATCAGATGGATAGCTATAATTTTGTGAAAGTAATAATAACATAAAACCACCCCCGGCTCTCCATCTTTATAAAGGAACGTCCTTCAGTCATAAGGCTTTCCTTTATGATTCAATTTTAAATAGATAGGCATGAATGTTGGCTTCCTTGTCCAGCAACTAGATAATGCAGATACTACAACCTCAGTTCTGAAGTAAGAGACGCAAGCACTGCTTCAGTATCCAGGAAATCCTGATGCCATGGAAAAGACTCGAGGTCTTTCAACGTCTCCACCCTTGGACCGATGCCTACGAATTTATAGCCTAATGAACGCGAAGTCTGCAAGTCCCAGGGACCGTCTCCAACGTAGACTACCCGGTCGAAACTGCTGCAACCATAGTAATTTCCTGCCATTCCAACTGCAATTTCCATGATCTTGAGACGGTTTTTGCTGTCATCAGATGTAGCCATCGGAATGCCATCCACGTTCAAGCCGCTTGCCTGGAGTTTAAACAAGGCTTCTCTAAGCCAGCAACCGGTGGCGATGGCGATTCTCCCCTCATTAAATTTTCGCAGCCGTTCCAGGAATAACGAGGCACCCGGGACTTCGCTGAATACCCGAGGTGATTCCCGGTACATATCATTTAAGCGGCGGAGTACATTAAGCTTAACCTGTTCGATCTCGCTTTGTTCCGAACTCCTCCCACTGAGACGGTGGATCGCCTCCATCGTTACACCAAGGGAGGTCTTGTCAGTATATCCATTCAAATCCGCATCAATTGGCGGAACTCCCAGCACTTCTGCAATGGCAATGCCAAAAATCTCCCGATCGTACTCATAAGATTGGGTCAGGGTTCCGTCAATATCAAGCAAGACCAAGTTCAAAATATTACCTTTGGGTGAGATTGCCTTACTCCTGGTCGAGGATTTTTCAACTTCATGATTATTTTCCTGGCGAAACGAATTCAAATCTTGAAAAGTAATTAAGATCTTAGTTTACTTCATCTCCCTTATGACAGAGAAGGTACATCAAACCAGTATGAGCAATTTTAAACCAAAATTCCATGCCTGACCTTGAATTCGAGACGAGTCTGGCATGGAAGACGAAAGAAGAGCAAGTGTTTATTTAGAGAAGAATCAATAATGCGAGGTCAGATGGTTTTCAACCTTGGGATCGATGGGTTTATCTAAGTGCATGAAGGAAAGATTATCAGCGTGCGACTTTGGCATTGCTTAAATAGCGCTGCTCGATCAAATCAGAAATTCCAACGATATCATCCAGACTGAAGCATGGAACATCAACCGACATGGAAAAATCAGCCGCCACCGCAAAGCGCTGTTCCCGGGTGCCAATTAACTCTTTGCCGACCTCAGACCTCATGACTTCAATAGAGGGGTAACCAGCCTGTTTATAGCCCTCCACGAGGATCAAGTCAGCCTCGCGCACCTCTTTAACGATATCTGCCAGTAACAGTTCCTGTTTAAGGGTGCGATACGAGGCAATCTTGTCCGGTGCGGCGATGACCACATGCACGCTGCCCGCCCGGGCATGCCGCCAACTATCCTTTCCCTCCTGATCGACTTCAAAGCCCGAATGGGAATGATGTTTTACTGTGGCAATCCGATAGCCTCGGCGACTCAGTTCGGGGATCAATCCTTCCATCAGGGTCGTTTTCCCCGACCCGGATTTACCAATCAGTGTTACCACAGGACTGGGCATATTTTCATCCTTTCGATCTTTCTTTAGATAAGACGAGTTAATTTTCGTAACCGGCAGCTCAAAGTTAGTTGACGAATTCCCACTGTCTTCGGCCAAGGAGGACAGAATGGCGCGATATACCCATCCGCACCAGAGGCCAAAGAGGAAAGGGAAGCATTGACTGCACTCGCGAAAAGGCTCAAATCAATTTTTTTGTGCAAAAGAATCAGGTAAATTCAATTGGGATCAAATACAATTTTATCTATGGACAGAGTTGAACTAAATGGATCGGAGGATATATGAAAACATTCACAAGATATGCTCGATTATGGGGAGCCCTCTGATTCCACAGGATTTATGCTCACCCGGGTACGCAGGGACCCCATTACCAGAGGCGAACCGTTATTACCTTCATCCACCAATCTGACTCATGCCAAGCTGCGAACCAGCTGGAACAGAAACAAGTAAATCATGCTGGAGGGGTTTGTTTGCAATAGCTTGAAGGAATAATTGTTCAAGCGGTTCCCCATTTCGCAGTGCAGCGCGTAATGAGACTTCCTCAGGGATGACAAGGCACGATCGCAAATGCCCATCAGATGTGAGGCGCAAGCGATTACAATTCTGGCAAAAGTGCTCGCCAAGCGGGGAGATGAAACCAACCGTGCCAAGCGCTCCAGGGATGCGGAAGGTTCGGGCGGTTTCGCTGCCTGTCGGGGACGGGACGGGTACCATGTTGAGGACTGCCAAATCGGAGTGCATTTCCTGCATGGAAAAGTAACGGGTACCAGAATCCGGGAAGCCTCGACCCCATTCCTGGGTATTGCCAATCGGCATTATCTCAATGAAGCGAACATGCCAGGGGTGCTCGACGGTCAGGCGGGCTAGGGCGGGCAACTCGTCTGCATTGAGTCCGCGCACGATGACGGCATTCAACTTGAGGGGAGAAAGCCCGGCGCACTCAGCCGCCAAGATTCCATTCCATACCCGCTCGATATCCCCGAACCTGGTGATGCGCTTGAATTTGTCCTTATCCAGCGTATCGAGGCTGACATTGACACGCTTCAGCCCGGCTTCGGCCAGTGGTGCAGCCAGGTTTTCGAGCAGAATGCCGTTGGTTGTCAGACTGAGGTCCTGGATACCGGGGATTGCAGCAATACGACGCACCAGAGTAAGAATGCCCGGTCGAACGAGCGGTTCTCCGCCTGTGAGACGGATTTTTCGTATACCGAGGCTTGCAGCCACCTCGACAATATGGACGATCTGATCGTCGCTGAGCAGATCAGCAAAGGGAGTCCAACGAATGCCGTCAGCGGGCATGCAGTAGACACAGCGCAGGTTGCAGCGGTCTGTGAGCGAAATGCGCAAGTACGTTATGGTACGTCCGAAAGAGTCAGTTAACATAAGAGTAAACGTGGGAGGAAAACCAGCCCCAGGCATAGAAAAAGATGGATCCGCTAATAAAACCGATTGCCAGGTTGCCAGTCCAAATGGTCAGCGCCAACACGACGAGGGCAGCAACCAGGTTTTGGACTCCGCGGAGATCGCGTGCCAATAATATATGCTGAAAGCCAACATAGGCGAGCAGGATACCCAATACCGGCAGTGGGATGAGCCGGAAAACGTTCATGCTGGATTGCCCGCCGAATAAACCCAGGAGAAGGAAGGCGCTGCCGATCATCAGCGGGGCCGCGCCGGAACGCGCTCCCATACGGTAATGGGCAGTCAACCCGCCGCAGCCGTGACAAAGCGGCACCCCGCCAATCATGGCAGTCATTGCGTCGCTGGCACCCATGGTCAGCATCAATTTGCGCTCTGTGACATGAGCGGCGTTTTCTCCGAAATATTGCTTAGCGGCATCCGCGGTGGCATAGACAGAGTTTCCCAAGCTAAGTGGGATTTGGGGTAAGGCCAGAAGAATTAATCCCTGCCAGAGCTGCCCCCAACTGGGGATGAGAGGCAGGAGCCGGGGTAAAGTCAGATGTAATAAAAGCGGGGGAAGCCCCAGATGGAAACTGGAAATGCCGACGCCAAAGAAAATCACTCCCAAAGCTGCCAGATTACGGCGTGCAAGGAGGAAAATTAAAAGAAAGAAAGCTGCCCCGACCACCAAAACCCAGAGCCAGGAAATTGTATTTCTTGATAAGGTTAGCCCACCTTCCCAGCCCTTGGGGGTGACGCTGATCAATTTCCAGGCAGAATTTATCAGCAGCCAGGCCAATCCTAATTGAATGCCGCGCACCACCGGTTTTGGGAATGCCTTCTGAACCCAACGTTCCAGGCCAAGTGTCCCAATGGTAAGGAAGGCGACGGCATTCCAAATCGCACCAGTAACGATGGCAACGGGCGGCAATCCCAGTGCCAGGGCAACCCCTGATACAGACTTGAGAGGTTGAACCGGAATTGGCAGTCGATAAACCAAGGCAACCAGAAGATAGGTCAGCCCAATTCCGACGAAGGCGGCAGTTGCATCCACGCCATTCAGGGAAATGAGCGCCAGAACCAGAGGGAGCATTACCCCCAAATCTGCCAGAGAACCAGAAAGCTCCGCGAGGGTAAATTTATAAGGGTTGCCTTTTTCGGTTTGCGCTATCATCGGCGTGCCTCTGAAATCGATAGAGACCCCTGGTTTAGCATATCCTGCTCACGCGGCATAGGCTGATAATAAGCCTGACCAGCACAAGCCCGGCAAAGGACCTGATCACCCTGCCTGGTCTCTCGTTCATTGACGATCTCCTCACCGCATATAGAACAATCAACCCGGATACCAGGGCGGTTAATGATCCACTCGACCGGGGTGGTCAGGTGTACAGGAGTTACCGTCAACAATTCAGTATCTGGCATAAATTGATAAGCTCTGAGTTGAACAAAGTAATGGCGCTTTTCCTCTGGAATGTAATTGAAAGCCTTCTCACGACAATCCAGGGCCGGGGCAATCCGCAATGCCAGGCCCGTCTTTACATCCACGAATACAGCGGCGACTTTACCGTAATCCTCCACCCGTATGGTTCGATGACCGACCGTGCACCCGGTGGCAACTTCCACCCCATCCGCAAAGCAGCCGTCCATCTCCAAAATCGCCAGCAGACGCTTGTCGTCCCGCGGAACGTCCAACCCGAGACAGGTTGCGCCTGCCAGTCCGATACGCACGCCCAACACCTGGCGCGGGCATAAATGATCATGCCGAGCGGAGCTTGCTTTCAGGAAAGTATCAATGGTTTTCATATTGACTCCCGGATGTTTGTTAATTCCCGGATTTCATTCAATCAAAATTTCCATACAGGCGGATTATTTGCAGTGGTCAGTCACGGGCGGCAATTTTACAGCACCAGGATCACTCCTGCCAGGGATATCACCCCGACGGGAATCAACCACCAGTCGAGGCGGCCGATGCGGAGCGGGGCTGTCCGGCTACGGTCAGGGCGAAAAGCGCGCGCCTCAGCCGCAAGGACAATATCTTCGGAACGGCGCAGAGCGTTGGTCAAGATCGTCAACAATAGCAGTTGCAAGCCGCGCCACCACTGGGCGCGCATACCGCCCCGCATCCTCAAGCTGTGCCAGGCGTTGGTACTCGACTGGCGCAGATTTGGCAACTGGTTGGCTGCAACACCAAGCGAAAACCCCAATCCCTGGAGCCCGGCACGTTCAAACACCCCGGCCACCTCGGTAATATCCATCGAGGCAGCCAAGCCGTCCGCAGCAAGGAGGATGACAATCGCACTCAACGTCATTTTCACGCCAACCATAATATTCACAGTGGAATAAAGGAAGCCCCAAACCTCCCGATCAGGTTTGCCGCCTCCGAACAAGACACTGATGACCAACAGGATCCCCAGTAATATCAACCAACGGGGGCGCAGGATTCGCCGCAGGGCTGAGGGGTAAATCACGGCCAGGAATGCCACGCAGATACCCGCCATGAGAAAACCGGCGCGGAGCTGGGTCAACAGAATGACTCCCAGTGACCAAAGAAAGATCACCAAGTGTCCCAAACTGCCGACTAGCGGCTTTCCGGGCTTGCTCCCTATCGAGACGGCATCTAGCTTGCCAACGGTCATGGGATCGCGTCAATCTCAGTCAACAAGCGGGGGTTTAACTTTCCCCCCTGGTCGGGAAGGACCATGCGGAAAGTGCCATCAGCCGCGGTCATAGGACCGTCTGCCTGTGCATAGGCTACCAGAGTGTCATCAGCCATAAACTGGGTTGGGTCGAAGTTGACAGTGAATCCATCCGAGGCAACCGCTTTGACCGCCGAAAGCCTGGTTGGGTCGATGCCAGCATCCTGCAAAAGGACTTTCAGCTGTACACCAACATAAGCGACCCCTTTATCTGATGCTTGAACCGCTCCGAGGGTTTTTAGATCATCGACCGTATAAGTTTTCACGATCGTGCCATCGCTTACTTTCAGGGCAGTCCCGGCTGGGGCAACCGCCTTTGGAGCACAGGCTGCCAGGACCAGTGCCATTACAAGAATGACGAACAAGGTGCGTTTCATACAATAATTCTCCTCATCCATTAGATTAAAAAACTATACCGCCGCGGGAGCTTGTCCCTTAAGACGGAATGTGACCAAATGACCAAGTTTCCAGGCCAACCAGCCACCCATTGCACCCACAACCAGATACAGGACGACCAACGCCAATACAATCCAAAGGGCCGCCTGGCTGCTCAACCCGAAGAGCCGGCTGCCCTGGTCAACCGTATCAAGCCAAATGGGCAGAAGGGTGCGGCCAAAAATTAAAAGCCCGGTGACGAAAGGTTGAATGAACGTCCAGAGGGCGCCTCCGGCTATCGCCAATATAAAAGAGAGTTGGGATGGTTTTGAAAAGATATCCAGAATCAGCTCAGCGACCAGCGCTTCTGCCAGAATACCAATCATGGGCCCGATGATGATGTTGCCGATGCTGAATAGTTTTAGCACCGTGGCGATCACCCCGATAAAAAAGGTAGAGCCGCGCCTGGGGACGAAAAGGCGACCAATCAAGGCAACCAATAATCCAATTGCGGTAAGGGCCAGACCGGTCAAAGGGATCTTTATGGCATGTAATACGGATCCCATGCTAATCTCGACCACGCCCCACAGGGCGCCGAAGACAGCCATGGTGACAAGTTCACGGGTTGTAAATTTCATAACAGGTTCCTCCTTAAATTGTTTTACGGGCAACCAGTTGGGCGATCCGCCTGGATGGAAACATGCCGCTGCGTCTTTTTTTCCAGGTTTCCTTCCAGTACAGGATGTCCCAGTTCTGAAAAGCAGAGTAGAGTTCTCCAGAATCGAGTGTATGAGCCGGATTGCACCTCCCAAGATTGTCTTCTACGAAAGTCTCAAAAAATAGCCAACCACCCGGTTTGAGCGCCTGGCGATAGCATATAAACAAAGGACGCGACAAAAAATAGAAATTCAAGATGACATCAAATCCAGAGGGCGGCAACCAGGGATCGGTTAGATCCATAACCACCAGATTTAGAGGCAGCGAACGCCTGTGGGCGCGCTGCTGGGCGAGGCGAAGACCAGCTTCAGAGATGTCCATGGCAATCACACGCAAACCCTTGCTGGCCAGGAATAACCCGACCGGAGACATTCCGGCTGCCACCTCGAGCGCCAATCCTCCCTGAGGGAGTTGATCGACGAAAGAACGTACGAGCGAATACGGCTGGCGACGGAGATACTGATTATCGTCTGAAAGGTAACGGGCATTCCAAATCTGCGCATCAGGGTGCGGCATGGATACCCTCCGCGTGCGCTGCGGCAGGTGGATTCTTTTGAGCTGCCAGGGTGTTATGACCATCCAGCGAAATATGACCGGAATCCATTAGGATCACCCGGTGAGCATAGCGGTAAACCAATTTATAGTCATGCGTAATAAGCAGGATTGCCGTCCCCTGTTGATTGAGCCAGACGAGGAACTCCATCATTTGTTGGAGGTGACGCCAATCCTGGCCGAGGGTGGGTTCGTCGAGAATAACGAGGCGGGGGCGGAGAGCCAGGCAGGAAGCCAGAGCTGTGCGCTGCTGCTGTCCTATTGAGAGGGAAAACGGGCGGCGGTCGCGCAGGTTAACCAAATCAGTGCTTGCCAGGGTCTGCTCGTGGAGCTCGGGGTCGAGGCAACGATAATTGCGCGGTCCGAAGGCGATTTCCTCGTCTACAGAATCGGTAAACAACTGGTCAGCCGGGTTTTGGAATAGCAAGGCAATATCCTGCCCGGGACGCGGCCGTGTTCCATTGCTAAAGATCACCCGTCCGCTCAAGGGGCGGATCAACCCGGCCGCGGCTAATGCAAGGGTGGATTTGCCGGCACCATTATTGCCCACCAAGGCGGCAAACTCACCCGCATAGAAACTGAGGTTTACATCATGAATGGCAGCATGTCCATTGTAGCCAGCGGAGAGGTGCTGAAATTCAAGCAAAGGTTTATCAACTTGGGAAGGTTTGCCGTTCGGCACAAGCAGGTCGGGCCAAGACATCAGTGCATCCTCGGTAGGCCGGCGAAGACCATAGCGGCGTAAAAGATCGTAATCGCCCAGGATGGTCTCGAATGCACCCAGTGCAACGACATGTCCCTCATCCATAACCATTACCCGGTCAGCGAGGCGGCGGACCTCAGCAAGGCGGTGTTCGACCAGGATGATGGTAAGACCATATTCGAGGCGCAATTTTGACAAGGCATTGATAACACTGGTGGTTCCCGGTCCGTCGAGAGAGGCGGTGGGTTCATCCAGGACAAGCACCTTCGGACGCATCGCCAGGGCGGAAGCGATTGCCAAGCGCTGCATCTGGCCACCAGAAAGAGAAGAGGGGTTTTGATCCGTAAACCCACCCAGTCCGACCGCTTCCAAAGCCCACGCAACCCGCGCATCGACTTCTTCCGTTGGAAGCCCCAGGTTGTACGGGCCAAAGGCAACTTCGTCTGCAACGCGCAAATGAAAAAGGTGCGCCCGCGGGTTCTGGAAAATAACCCCAACCTGTTGAGCCAATTCTGCGGTAGCGCAATGGGTGGCATCGAGACCGGCGATTTCCACACTTCCACTTATTTCAGCCTGGATGACCTGCGGGATGAGACCTGTGAGAACACGAGCCAGAGTGCTTTTCCCGCATCCGGAAGGCCCGGTCACCACCAGGCATTCTCCGAGGCGTACGTCGAAGGAAACATCCTGCAGCACCTTGTGATCCGTATAGGCAACGCTCAAGTCATGAACATGGATCATGTGCGAGTCTCTGAAGAAAAGTTGTAAGGGATATGAAAAATCTCCGCCCAAGGCCAAAGCGACCAGGCTGTTCCAACCAGGGAGGGCCGGATGACCACACACGCGAGTCGATAGCGGCGCAGGCTGACCAATTCGATACCGTTTGTCAAGCCGCCTCCACGGTCCAACTCGAGTGGACCCAGTTCATCCAAAATAAGCAAATCACAGGAATTCAATTGGCCAAGAATACCATTCCCCCATTCCAAAACCTCGGGATTTAAGTTCCAATGTGCAGGGAACTGTCCTTCGCCAGTTTCCGCGCGGCGAAGTGCCAGATGACGCTGCTCATCGGAAACCAGGTTGATCAAATCGATGCCAACCTTGAGGTTATCTTTAAAGACTGCAGGAGACACCAGTCCAGCGGGGTCAAATCCCGAGGCCTTGGAAAGTTTCACAAATTCGAGACACCAGGGTGTCTTTCCCGAGCCGCTGGGTCCGGTGATGAGAATCAAACGACCGGTCTGATTTCCTAAATTAATACTCGCCAAGAGAGAATCTGGCGAGTTAATAAATCCCTGCACAGGTTTATCTCCTTTCCAATTCCATCCCTATATGGGATTTCGGGAGGTCGCTGCGTTTCCATAGCGACCCTGGTCCTCGTTGGGAGAGGACTGCCTGCCGGACCCTGGCGCATGGCTTTAGGTCTTGCAGGTCGGAGGTGTTTCAGTTAATGATTTTTATCACAATTATTTTACCCGGTCAGGCCTTTCTTGACACCACCCTTTAGGGTAGTTTTTTGAATTTATCGGGTATGTATTTGTCAAAAGGGGAAAAAATAAATTTTAAGATACTTCAAAAACTGCCCAGTCAGCTATTTTTCTTTGATTCCAGACGTTCATCCAGCTTTGGTTCTGGAATTGGTGCTTGCATTGGTTCCAACTTCTGTGCTTGAATTGGTTCCGGATTTTGTTCCGGCTTGATTTGTTCGGTCTTAGCCTGCCTGGAAACGTCGAGTATGTCCAGTTCCGATTTTAATTCACCAGTGAGAGATGCAAAATATCCTTTTAGATTGCGGATGAACTTACCTGCTTCGCGCGCAACCCTGGCAAGGCGCTCGGGACCCAATACAATCCCGGCCAGCACGAAGATAACAATAAGCTCATTCATCCCAATGCCAAAAATATTAGTGTCCATTTGCGGGTCTCCGTACAATGGCAGCTAAAACAATACTGATTGCATAAAGTAGAATTAAAGGAAGCATAACCAGACCCATATTAACCGGATCAACCGTAGGTGTAACCGCTGCGGCTACGATGGCTATAACAACCACGGCATAGCGCCAGGCCTTAAGCAGTTGTTTGGCACTCACGATCTTCAGCCGCGCCAGAAACATGATCACCAAAGGCAACTCAAAACATATCCCAATCCAAAACATCAGGGTGGTAACAAATTCAAAATAGTTTAACGGCCGGACCTGGGTGGTGATCCCCAGAAAATGGATCAGGAAAGGCAAGGCGGAAGGAAGCATCACGAACCAGGTGAAAGCTACGCCTGAGATGAACAGGAGGGTGGCAAGTGGAACGATCGCCAGGAGCCAACCTTTCTCATTGGGTTTAAGACCCGGGAGTAAAAATGCCATCAGCTGGTATACGATAACCGGCATAGCCAAAAGGATACCGCTCAACATCGCCACCTTCATGAAAATGGCAATATTCTCGGTGACTTCGATCGAAACCAGCGCCTTAGAACCGCCAATGGGCCGGGCAAGAAAGTTAATCAATTGCCCGGCGAAAATGAAACTGATGGCAGTCGTCAGGATAATGGCAAAAAACGCCTTGAAAACCCTCCGACGCAGTTCATCCAAGTGCTGCAGGAGCGGCATCGATGTTTCGAGCTGGGCACTGGCCTTGCGATGGGCACGGCCAAAGGCACCCAGATAATCGCCCCAACTTCGTTTGCGCTTTTTGGTTGTTTTTGCTTCAACACTCACAGCTAATCACTCTTATTCTGCGGATTATTATTCTTTCTTGTCTGCAGGTTCTGCCACTTCCGCTTCCTGCTTGGTTGCATCATCCGACTTACCGGTCATACCGTCACGAAAATCGCGGACGCCTTTGCCCAACTCCCCGGCGATCTTGCCAATACGCCCCACGCCAAAGAGCAAAATGATTATGACCAGGATGATGACCAACTCTGTTGTTCCTAAGTGAAACATGGGATTCTCCTTTTATGTCTATATAATCTGAATTTTCGGTTACAGTCTGGTCACCCAGACTCTTTTGGGTTTACCATAATAAACGCGAGGTTCACTGACTCTGGCTTTTTAGCCTGGCGGTTTTCCTAATTCCAGGTTTTCCATTTGAACCTGTGTACTGGGGGTAATCGTTCCAGGCACCTGCATGGACCCAAAAGGGTGCGACCGCCTATAATCGCAAAACTGGCACAGGTGAACATCAGGACGGGCAGCAATTAGAACTCCACATTGCTCACATTTGATCAACTCCCCTTCCATCAGGATAACCGTCTGCTCGCTAAAGACCCGGGCAAATGCTGGAGAACGATCCATGCTGAGGGTTTTGGAGGTGCACACGTGGATGCACATACCGCAACCAATACAGTTTCTAACAGAGAGGGATAGAGTGAAAGATGTCTCATTTTCATTTTTCTTAAACTGTAATGCATTCGTCGGGCAGGCCCGGGCACAGGTACCACAAGCCACGCACGCCTCGCTGGTGGATACGGAAGCAAAGCCCATCCCGCTCAGATTTATGCTTTCCGGAGAAACAGGAACTGGGAAGTGGGTTATTGCACCTGCCATCCTTAGATGGTCGCGGCCCGGGCGATGGGAGGATTGGGGCTGCCCATTCTCGATAGAGCGCGCGATGGCTATTTGCCCTTGACGAGCAGCGAAAAGAAATAGATCCCTGCGCGAGATCGGAGGGTTCGTAGATTTCCATAGTGGGCGATCAACCGGTGAATCCAGCCCGGAAACGCAGGTAATAATCTCCGTTTTTCCCCAACCTACCAGGAGCTGGTTCGCCTGGGTGACCTGTGCCTGGACTTGACTGGAGAGAGATTCCCATTTGCACGCGGAGCAAGCATCCATCCGCACGATGATACGCTCCAAGCCAATCGCCGCCAAAGCAAGAAAAGCCCCAGTTCCCAAACCCGCCAGGCAGCCGCGAACGCGGATCCCAGTGCTTGTCTCGGTAAATCCGAGCTCAGCCTGCTGGTTTTTTTCACACAGCAACTCAAGTTCACCGCCTTGCAGGTGGGTTACGGCATTCAGGAGAGAGGCTACTGCATCATCTGCCGCGAATGCTCCCACGGGGCAAACGGGAAGGCAGGCCAGGCAGGTCTCGCATTTTGTTGAATCCAAGCCGGGTACCTTGCCCGGCAGGATGGCATCGACCGGGCAAATTTCCAGGCAAGCCTTACAGTCAGAAAATCGAAACAAGCTGTGCAGGCAGCGTTTTGAATCAAGCATCACGTCGGAACGATCTAGGGAAGCGAACCGATCCGCAACATCAAATAGATTCACCGGGGTGTTTCCTTCGCCATTAAGAATAACATTGTAATACCAATCAGGTCTACAGGTTCCGCTTCCAGTAATTTTGTCACTATTGTGCTATTTTCCAGTGTACAACAAAGAATGACAGCGCGTAGGGCAAAAATTCCATATAATAAGTGATAAAAGTCACTTTTGTGCGATATCAATCCCAAGCGTATCACTCAAACGGGGGAAATAAGCAAATTTCGGGTAAGCCCACAGGCACTCCACATTTTCATTCCGAGCTCTATAGAAGACAAAAGCTGCTCCCACCGGACCAAAAATTGCATCCTGGAATACAGCTCGACTCCTGCAGGTTACTGGTTCGAGTCTTTTTCTCACCAATGAGATTAACACTCAGTAATATCTTACGAGGTGCGCCGCACTGCAATACTCACTGATTCAACATTGGATAAATGCCTGCGAAATCAACCTTCGCCCGCACCAATTGCGCCTCCACCTCGCTTTTTTGATCCCATTCAAACCGGATCGATGTGCCACAGTCACTGGAGAGTTCGCGGGGCGTAGGAATCAACTTAATCTTCTGGTTGGCTCTCACCAAGACCGCTTCCGCCTGCATTGCGGAGGTATTCGTGTGAAATAATATTACTCCAAACTTACCCATGCGGAGCAGCAGCCTTCTCGAATGCAGCTATTACCGTGCGTATATCTTCGGGGCTGGTGAAAATCCCGGGGGCCAGACGAATTGTCCCTTCAGGAAACGTCCCGATGGTTTTATGGGCAGAAGGCGCACAATGCAAGCCAACCCGGCAAAGGATTCCAAACTCGTCATCCATCCGCAGACCGACCTCGGAGACGTTCTGACCTGCAACCCTGCAGGAAACCACCGCGGTCCTTTTCTCCGGGTCGCTCGGACCATATACTGTTATTCCCGGAATATTCTTTAACCCCGACAGTAAAAGTTCATTCAACTCCACCTCGCGCGCCCGAATCGATTCAACGCCGATGGACTGTATCCAGCGCACACCTGCCCCCAAGCCGGCGATACCGACGCTGTTGGCCGTGCCGCTTTCATACTTGTCGGGCAGCATGTCCGGTTGTTCTTCAAATTCCGAACGGCTGCCCGTGCCCCCGCGCACTACGGGCTGTAACTGGCTCGTATCCACTCCTTCGCCAATCACCAGACCTCCAGTACCGGTGGGTCCATACAGCCCCTTGTGACCGGTGAATGCCAGCAGGTCAATCCCCATGTCAGGCTGGTCGATCGGGATGACACCCGCCGTCTGGGCACTATCCACCAAAATCAACGCTCCAGCCTGGTGAGCGATGGCGGCAATCTCCTTGACCGGCAGGACGGTGCCCATCACATTGCTGGCATGGGTCACCACCACCAGGCGCGTTCCCGGGGTGACGGCTGCCCGCCATAGATCCAAATCCAGACAGCCTTCCATCTTGCACTGCACGACGGTCAGTTTTATCCCTTGCTTCTCCAGGGCGCGCAGCGGGCGCATCACCGAATTGTGCTCGATGCTGCTGGTGACAACGTGATCACCGGGCTTTAATAGTCCGTACAACGCCAGGTTCAGGGCATGGGTGACATTGGCGGTGAAAATAACCCGCAGTGGATCGGTCACATGGAAAAGGTTTGCCACCGCCTCGCGTGCGTTGAAGACGATCCGCGCTGCAGAAATGGACAGACGATGACCGGAGCGGCCCGGGTTGCCCCCGGAATATTCCATGAAATCGGACATGGCCCGCATTACTTCCTTCGGTTTCGGCCAGGAAGTGGCTGCATAATCAAGGTAAATCATTCGAGGCTCCATAGGGTTACCCATTCAGCGATTTCATTCTTAAACAGAGGTTGATCCAACCGACATTCACCCTGGACAGGCTCGAGGGATTCCGCCACGATCACATAGGATTGCTGTGAATCCGCTTGCTGCGGAACCACCCACAGATAGGTCCAGATGGTGGTGGACCCGTTGTAATAGACTCCAACACTGCCTTCCGTTCTTTCCACCCAATTCGTCTCTATCTGGTTGAATGGTGGTTTTGGCATCCGTTCCCGATAAAACGTGGCAACATCTTCCCTAGGTCCCGGGCAGCTGTAGAATCCCCATTGAGCGTCAGTCAATTCCTGGAGTCGTTCGTCTATATTTGGCCAATCAAATTTTATTGGGTCATCCAGGACTTGAATCCCATCACACTTTGGTAACTTCTGCAACAAGGAGGCACTCAGCGATAAGGGAGTGGCTTCAGGTGTCTGGGAGGTTTGCGTCGATGAATTATTAATGGCGGGAGGGATGGTGACAGAAGGCGCCGGTGATTGAGCATTATTGGAGCAGGCGACCATCACCACGCACAAACCGTAAAACAAGCACACTCGCCTTATGAACTTCATCAATATTCCTCACCAGGCAGTCACCTGATTCAACCAATTCCATCATTTTATAAAAGGTACAGTAATAATCGTTTGCCGGAAAGTATTTAGCAATCCAGCTTGAACGTAATAATCATTTGAGAACGGTTTTGATCATATCCATAAAATGTACAGTGGCTACATTGTAAAATACCAATCCTGCGTAGAAACCCAACAAGTAAACCCAATAAGTCTTTTTCCCCTCTGCTGCCAAAACATGCATGCGGTAGGGGCAACCACCGGAAAGTGCCCCCACAATTCCAACTCCCAAAGCCGATACAATCGTGATGATCAACGCCGACCGGGTCAGCATCGAGGTCTGGAGGACCATCGGAAATCCCAGAATACCACTACCCAGAAGGCTGAAAAGGACAAAACCACCCAGGGCACCGATGAAAGCGCCTCCCACCCCCTTTAATAGAGTTGTGTCATGCGTAAGCATGAAATCGCGATAGCCTGATACAAAACAAAGGCGGGAGCGCTGCCCAAGATAACCGATCACAAATCCCAGAATCAAGGTTGCGATGGAGGCGATCATGCCAGTTCACTCCGCTCAACGGTTCGAGCTGCAACCCATCGTAATGCCCAGGTACCCACCAGGACACCTATCACAACACAGACCCAGCCAATAATGCCAAGCCAATTCCCATATGCGCTGAGCAGTACGATCCGGATGGGACAAGCCCCCAGGATCAAGCCGAAATTGATCATCAGAAATCCATTGATGAAGTAAAACAAAGGCTGGCGTGCTGATCGTAAATGGAGCTCACCATGCTGATGGGCAGCCACCAAGGCACCAAGGACAACCCCCACCACAGTAAGCAGCGGCCAATTGGTCGAAGCCAGGCTGTATCCCCAGTTTAGGTGCAGGAGATGATCAGCAATCCAATTGAACAAATCCTTTGGATGACAGACCATGCATACCCCGTACGCAACAGGGGGAATCACCTTGAAATAAGCCTGAACAAGTGCAGACCCAAATCCAAGCACAAGACCTGCCTGAAGCGGTGAGACTTTAACCTGGGGGAGTGACAAGTCCGACCTCCTGCTTGACTTGGGTAAAATTTTAATTCATTTCTGCTTCGATCTTTTTATTCACCGGTTATTTTTTCGGGGTGGATGAGATCGTTGAAAAAATTCCTGCCTGCTCCTTTATAAAGCCTTGCAGCATGAGCAGGTGACCATGATAAAAATCTGTTTTAACATATTCAAACGCTTTTTCAACAAAACCCGGCACCCAGGATTCAAGGTGCTCTTGGAAGAACTTCCGTTGTTCAACAAAAAGAGAACTGGCGTTTTCCATTTTCCCGGTGTCCCAGGCATCCGTTTCACGCGCTGATAGAGCGTGAATGAATTCCAATTCCACACCCAGGTAATCCATCCGGTCGATAATTTCAGTGGATTGTGCCAGACCATTTTCACGATAGAGCGCAGCCAGGGCTTGCAGTAAGGCTACATCCTGCCATTTCTGGCTCCAAACCATCTCATAAGGTGGAGGAGGACCGTACGTGGGCGCAAGGCCGCGATATAGCCTGGTTCGGTCAACACCCAACTTTTGTGAAAGCTCGGCTGGAGTATCCTTGGATGTCTCTTTAAGGAACTTGTACATCAAGGAAGCTCCGCTGGACAATTCCTCATTCACAGATTCGTCTTTAGGCAACAGCTCCAACATGGAGCTGATCTCTTTTCGACGCATTTGCTTTACGAATTTTTCATCGGGCAGCACATTTAAGTGGATCGTTAAAAATGAACTGAACGCTGCTCTCGCCCGGGCCAAATCGGCAAGTTCTTTCACACCCAGTTTAGTTTTATTCATTTGAGTTTCTCCTTGGAATTTTGAATTTGCCCAATATATCACTAAACGGGGGTATTACCATCGTGAGATCTGACATCCGCCCGGGATACTCATGCCGCCAATGCACGATCATGTGTTTTGGGATATTCAATCTTCGGGCAAAATTTGTCCTGTGGGTTCATTGGCATGCCCCCTTGTTGTGGAAGCTTCAAGATTCTGCCAATGAACCACAGGTCTATCGGGATGTATCTCTCGTCAAATTTTACGTGAGGGATACCTCCTGGGTTACCTGATCACAGGACGAAGGCGCTTAGCTTAACTTACGCCTTCTTTTTAGGCAAAAAGCGGGTTCCGAGCAGGAATAACAACCCGGCCAGCCCGATCATCCCGATCACTCCGCCGAATTCCACGAGGGAGGGGGTATACGTTCCGGTTCCCAACACGAGGGTGATGGATTGTCCAGCAACGATAATCAGTGATTTTGCCACTAATACGCCGAGCAGCACCAGGACACCGGAAATCATGACCGCAATTCGATTCCTGCCCGCAACAAGCAGCAGTACGAAAGGAACGATGATCCCCAGAACCACCTCGAGCCAGAACAGCGGATTGGACAGCAGCATGCTCGTCCCGAACCGGTCGTCCACATCGCCGGCATACACCAAGGCTCCGATCTCAAACACATTGAGCAGAAACAAGACCGGCAGGAATACCAGCGTCATGCGGCGAAGCCAAGCAGAGGCGATGGGTTCGAATACGGCTATGAGAGAAACTCCCAAAGCCAGCAGCATGCCTTCGACCAGGAAGATCGCCGGCATGATCCCACCAGACCACAATGGGGAACCAGCACTCATGCTCAGGATCCAGCCTTCAAAGACGACGACCAATCCCGCCACGATACCAGCGACCACTGACAGCCATCTTGCTTTCGGGGAGACAAACAGAAGGATGACCGCCAAGATCACCCCCAGCGCCAGGCTGAAAAAGTCCCAGACGAAGGGTGAACTGAATTGCGCGCTGAAGACCATGTTCAGGACGCGCTCTGGCCTGCCGATATCCATCAGGATCATGAACCCAGCGGCGATGTAACTTGCTATTGAACCAATCAGCAGGTTGCGCCGGAAGGCTCCCATGCCGGGGATGACACTCAGGTCCGAGAGGACTGCCAGGATCAACAGTCCACTTGCCAGACCCACCAGGGCGAAGAAAGCTGCAATGTAGATACCCCAGGCGATGATCTGGTTGATCCCAAGAACGGACATGCCTTTGCTGAGCTGGACGCCCCAGGCGATCGCACCGATCACCACGAGGACAACCATCCCAACCAGCCAGGCAATGCCATTCGACTTACTTTGTGTTTTAATTTCAGTTGCCATGTTCATGCTCCTTTAGCCGATATAGAACACATTCGGCTGGGTCCCAGCTTCGGGATTGAGAGGTTTGGCGTTGTGCTGCATGATCAGCAGAGATACTTCACTGTTTGGATCTTCCAGGTCGCCAAAGAATCTCGCCTGTCCCGGGCACGTCAACACACAAGCCGGGAGCTGCCCTGCCGCTACGCGGGGGGCACAGAAGTTGCATTTCTCAACCGTCCCAACCTGGTGCTTGGCATATGCTACTGTTTCGTAAGAGGTCAACCCCTTATCAGGATAGTAGCCTGCCGGCGCGGAACCGATGAACTGGCGCACGTTGTAAGGGCAGGCAACCATGCAATAGCGGCAGCCGATGCATTTGTTCGCATCGATGGTCACAATTCCGTTGGCCTGTTTCGCGCTTGCGCCTGTCGGGCAGACGTCAACGCAGGGAGCGTCGGTGCAATGGTTACAAAGAACCGGCAGGGGCGTTTGCCTGGCATTGGGGTAGGTTCCCACTTCGGTGATGCTTGTGTGCGAATAGAAAATAGTGGGGGGCGTACCATTCTCCTGTTTGCAGGCGATGGTGCAGGCGTTACAGCCTATGCATCTGCGTAGATCGATTACCATTCCGTATTTCATGATCTCACCTCCTATGCCTTGTAAACTTTCACGGCAGGACCCTCTTCAACCTGGGCAGTCAAAGGATCTACTGCCAAATTGTTTTCGTCCAGGTTGCATAGGGCATTGAAATATCCGCCTTCGGCCGTGATGGGGTTCGCCATGGGTGAAGCGGCACCGTGCCCGGCCGGGAAACCGATTACATCCGGGTGGATGAGCTCAGTCACTTTGGCGGGGGCTTGGGTTTTACCCCAGCGAGACTCGATAACAATGACGTCGCCGGTCTTGATGCCTTTCTTGGCAGCGGTGGCAGTGTTGATCCAGACTGCGTATTCGTAAGGATCCCAGGTCTTCATGGTTTCATGCAGCCAAACGTTCCCGTAGGTGTCGCCGCAGAAGAACGGAGCCATGGGCGTCTTCCAGTTGATTGCCCACAGATCATATTCAGCAGGAGCATTGAACTCATTGCAGGGGATCCAGGATGGAATAGCCGCGTAGGCCTGCCAGTATTTACTCTGGTCGGTCCAGCCGGGGATGCCCGGGAGACCAGCCTTCTGGAGATTATCCTTCAACTTGGCGGCAACGCGCGGCAGCTGAATGAAATACATGGGGTGGCGAGTCTTGTTGTTGGGGAAGTAAGAATAGTTGTAGTTCTTGGCGCCACGGGTGTTATATTTCAGGTACGGGCCATGCGCATCGGTCGTTCCCTTCGCCAGAGTTTCATTTGCGCCAAAAGTCTGCTTGAGGAAGGCCTCAGAATACTCCCGCAGAGAGAATTTCTTTTCCGTGTCCAGCGGGAACTTCGCCAGCGAGGCATTGACCTTGCTGACAAATCCCGTTTTACCGGTCAAAATACCGGTTACTTCAGCAAGATCGATCAAGGCCTGATCCGTATTGCGGGCGTTGTAAACGGGCTTGATTGCGGAAGCGTCACGGAACAGGAAATAGACGGCGCCGCGGGTGGCATCGACGTTGACCTTGTGTCCGGGCGGTGCACTACTGCCACCATAGCGGCCATCCTTTTCGAGGAAGGCAGCATCCGGAAGGACAATATCAGCGAGCACAACGTTTTCGTCGTAGGTCAGGGAGAAGGCCACGTGGAAGGGTACTGTTGACCAGGCTTTCTCGAACAGACCGCGATCGAAGCTGGAGCGAACAGGACCACCACCAGCGGTAACCAGCATATCCACCGTAAAGTCGGAATTGTATTTCACCGGGTCGACGATGTTCTTGGCAAGGCCCCAAATGAGGGTATGGGCTACGGGGTAGTATTGGCGCAAGTCTGCAAAGGAAAGAGGCCAGGACCATTTATAACCGTAATAATCAGTCCCACCTTCGCCGGCAGGGTTGCGCACGCCATCCGCATCTGGCTTCAGCCAGGTTGCGCTTGGCTGCGAGTTACCGCTCTGACCACCGGGCACTTCGATACATCCGAGCAGTTGGCAAATGATCTTGCCAGTGAAGTCGCCAAAGGGACCTTCGATCGGGTGAGCATAGGCGCCTTTTTCGTACTGGATGCTGACCGGCCTGAAGGGCATGGTAACGCCATCGATAACAACCGTTTCGCCGATGTGGGCGTGTTTCACGAGGTCATTAGCAATTTCGCGGACCTTTGCAGCCGGGACGGTGGAGATGGGTTCCTGCCACTCGGCAGTGTAGGTTGTCATGGCATTCTTGATCAACTGGAAGGCTGGATAAGCCAGGACGCCGTTGGCATCGTACATCCCTTCCAGAGCGAGATTCGTGGTGTCGGGGTCATCAAATGGGACTGGTTTCCCCAACTTGGTGTTCCACATGAGCGGTTTTTTGGTCACTGGATCACGCACGTATTCGCCATCGGGGCCGATCAGGTAAGGGCCATTAGTGCGGGTCTTGACGAACCAGACATCATAGGTCTTGACCTCGTACAGGATGGTGTGAAGGATGCCGAGCATGAAGGCCAGTTCGGTGCCGGGGCGGATGGGCAGCCAATCCATCTTGGAGGCTTCCGGACCGCAGCGGGGATCGACATTCACGATTTTGACGCCACGATTGACCAGGGCATCCATGGTGTGACGCGTTCCGACCGAGGAGACCGCGATGTTTGGACCCAAAGTCCGGCCGATGTTAAGCATGTATTCAGTCTTTTCGATCTCGGGGACGTTGTCCGGGCCGCTCTGGTTGACCATGTAGCCACCCAGGTGGTAGGCGCAAGCAGAACCGCGCGAGGGCGTATCGGTGGGGGTGCCATACGCGCTTTCGAAGTTGCCCAGGAAAAGGCTGTTCACTCCGAAGCCGCTGACAAACGCGACCTTGCGGGTATCATCCAGGTTTTTCTGCAACCGGGCAGCGACCGTCTTGAGGGCTTCATCCCAGGTGATTTCAACAAAGCCGGGATCAACGTTCAAGCCCTTGGCAGTGTTTGTCCGCTTGAGAGGTGACTTGACCCGCCAGGGGTTGTACATCTGCATAATAGCGGAGTTACCGCGCGGGCAAAGCGTACCTACATTCTGGATTGCCCGAGGGTCGCCTTCGACTTTAATAACCACGCCATCGACTACATGGACGCGGGTCTGGCAGTCGCCCTGCATGCACATTTTGCAGAGGCCCGGATACCAAGCATCCGTTGCCATCAAACCAGCGGCTTTGGCTCTTGTGACCAGGCTGGTACCATGGGTCTTGGACAGCAGGTTACCCGCCGCCGCAACCGCAGCTACCGACGCCGACAGTTTCAAGAACGTTCGCCGGGTTATTTTTGACTTCTTTACGTTATGTTCCATTTCTATCATCTCCTTCTCGACATGACAGTTTTGTGTTGTATAAACATTTTCTGGGCCCTATTATTAAGGTTTCATGGATAGATATATATATTTTCCGGGTGAACCTCCTTGTAGAATTTTTCACAACCGTCGTGAAAAAAATTCCGCACACCTATTTTTAAACCAATATCTGGAAAGAGTCTCAGGCCGGGGCATGCAACCGGCGCGATCTAGAAAAGTTTTTTCCTACCTATATATTAATAGGTTGCCGAATAGATTAACCCACCCTTTCGGGTGGGTTAAGTGTAGTGTTTCACAAACGTTTGAATAACTTTATTGTTCTTCTTTTCTAATAATCCTGGCTGCCTGGGTCCTGTTCACCACCCCCAGTTTCCCAAAAATATTTTTCAGGTGGTATTTAACCGTGTTCAGGCTGATACTCAATTCCTGGGCGATCTGCTTGTTTGGATAGCCAGCCTCCAGCATGTGTAAAATGCGCAGTTCGTGATCGGTCAGAGGCTCCAACCCTTCCAAACTCTTTGCGAGGGGGCGGCTGGTGGAAGCTTTCAGGGTATCCCTGGCTACTTCGTCCAGCAAAAAATAAAGGTAATCACCCGAGCATTCTTCGGAATTTGGTTTTGGGTCTCCCCCATTAGCCAGCATCTGCTTGATCATTGAAATAACCACGCCGCCTTCGTCGAGAAAAGTCCGCACGAAATGGTCAGGTTCCGCTTTATAAAGAGCCTCCTGAAGGATCGCCATTGCTGGCAATGGTTCCCCACTCAAAAAAAGGCACTTTGCCATAAGCACTTCAAAAGTAATTGCATCTTTAACCCGCCCCTGTCGAAGGGCAAGGTCCCACAAAGGACGAATCAATTCGCTCATTGATGAGTAATCTTCCCTGGAAGCGAGAACACGCGCATGGATTAATTGTTCATATTGTGAAAATAGATTGGGTACACGGTGAGGATTATTACGTAGCGCAGAAAGCCAGTTGTTAATAATGAAAAGATCACCTTGTTGCAGGGCAATATCGGCCTCTAGAGCCTTGATATACATGACTGGTAGCGAAGGTTCCCCATATTTTTCTGCCATCCTCCTGGCACGTTGAATTGTCGCCTGCACACCTTCCAGGTCTCCCTGCATATTCTGGATACGCGCCAAAGTGGAGCAGCCAATCAAAAGCTGGTCCAGGTATCCCCCTTGCTCAGCCAAACGGAGACCCTCATTAAGGTAATGCAGAGCTTCGTCCAACTTGTTCCATTCATATAATAGAGCGCCCATACCAAGGTTAGTCTTGGAATAAACAGCCCCCTGCTGCAAGCCTACTTCATTTACATATCGAACTGTTTCATTAAAAAGTCTATCAGCCTTCTGAAGCTTTCCAGTCACAGCCATGGTTTCAGCGAGGTAACTGGTTCCCATCACTCTAGCCAGCGGGAACTCGTCCCTTACGCCCCACGAAATGGATTTTTCGAACATTTCCTGCGCTTCATCGATCTCTCCAAGCAAAAAACAACTTACTCCATAATTGAAGAAAGCAAAGGTCCGGTTGGGAGTTTCATCTGCAGATAAAATCTTGCACGCTTCAGCCAGGGCTTCCTTGGCCCGGGAAGCATCAGCTTCCCGATGAATAATGATCACCCCTTGAAAAGAAGCCCGTTCCCCTTTAAGCCAGTTAAATGCTTTGGTTGAAGGGATTGGTTCTTTGAACTCCTTTGTGGATATCTCTTTCAGTTTTTTAGCGGCATCCGTAATCAAACCCGCATTGATCAATGTCATAAAATAGGTCGACCACAAATCCGGTTGTCCAAGAAATTCCGCATCCGGGATACGCCCATACCAATTCAGCAGCTGGTTCCACCCGCCATGCGAGAGAAGCGGCAGGCCTATTTCAGTGATGAGCCCCGCTGCCCGGGGGTAGTCATTTCCATCCAACGCATAATTAACGGCATCTTCTTTCATCCCATTCGCGGCATGCCAGGCACTGGCACGTTGATATAGTGCCGGTACAATTTCCGGTGATTTACGCATCAAGCGGGCGAACAGCATTTCACCGAACAGGTGATGGTAGCGGAACCATTGGCGCTTGTCATCCAAAGGATTTATAAACAGACGGCGCTTATCGATGGACTCGAGGATTTCATGGCTGTTCTCGATCTGCAGGACGTAATTGCACAAGGAGGCTTCCATCCGACTAAAAATGGAAGTCTGCAGGAGGAAATCCTGCAAGTCCGCGGGAATGCGCAACAGGACCTCATCGACCAAATAATCGCCAATAAACCGGTTGTCCCCCTTCAATGAGTAAATGAAACTAACCGGATCCGTTTGGCCGCGCAGGGTTAATGCCACCAACTGCATCCCAACCAGCCAGCCCTCAGTGCGATCCTGTAAAACAGCGATGTCCACAGGCTGCAACCCTGCCTTCATTATCGTATTCATATAGCTGGTACTTTCATCAAAGGTCAGGCTGAGCTCCCTTTGGGTAAGCTCCACCAGTTCGTCGCTAGCCCTTAATCTTGACACAGAAAATGGAAGTTCGGTACGACTACAGATTATGAAATGCAATTCTTTTGGGGAGTTTTCGATAATCTTGGAAAAATCTGAGTGAATGTCAGAATTGTTGACCAGATGGTAATCATCGATCACCAGAATACATTCCTGAGATATCGAAGAAATATCTTTCAGGAACATCTCAACAAATATATCCAACGAGGGAGGCATAGGCGATTGGAGCGTCTGTAAGAGCGTCTTCCCCACCTTAAGATCCTGCTGGCGAAGTGACTCCAGCAGGTAACTAAAAAAGCGGAAATATTCGTTATCGCCTGCATCCACCGAAACCCAGGCAACTGGAAGTTTCTTGTTTACCAACCAGGAAGTGATTAATGTGGTTTTTCCATAACCGGCTGGAGCCGACACCAGGATAAGTTTGCCCTGGATACCCTGGTTGAGCATTTCAAACAAATGTTCCCGACGGACAAGCGCTTTGCGGGGTTTTGGGATGAAAAACTTGGTCGAAAGGAAGGGTGTTACCATTTTTAATTTGGCTCACGCAGTTAAAAGATTTGAACCATTATTTGTACCTGATAATAAGCCAATGTCCTCAATCAGGAAGATGAATATATCAAAATGTCAACTGAAGTCCTTCCCTGCAAAATCGATAGTTGACATATGTAATATTAAACTCGAAACCACGTACCACGTTACTTTTTCAAGAGGCCCCTTGACCTATGCATAATTAATCCCCCAATAAATATTATTAACTGTTATTATCCTTTAAAGCCAGCACAGTATAACCGATTATATATCGATATGAGAATTCTTTTCACATGCCTGGGAGGAGAATGGGAAGTGAAGCGTTTACCTTTTGCGTGGCAACGCATTTCGTAAAATTTATGAATATGACTTCGTGATCATCCCGCTGATCTTCGCAAAATCCAATCAGTATACGAAAGAGTTAGCAAAAAATCAAAATTTCAGATGTGTTCGCTTGAAGGGAGTTCAATGTTTAAAAGAAGAAATTTATTTTAAGAATTCTGGTATCGCAAAACCAAGCCATCAATTATTCTGATTAACCATTTCGATTCTCAAAAAAAATAGGTTCTCTCTTCAAATAGGTTGTATAATGCACCCGCCGGGGGCGGCAGCGGAATAGACAAATCATTTTCTGGAGTTGATTTATGTACGGATCAACTGAAAAACTCTTACGGGTAAACTTATCCACTGGCAGCGTGGGCGTGGAAACAATCAGCGAGGATTTCTACCGTCTTTACCCAGGCGGCAAGGCACTCGCCGGTTATATCCTGTTGAATGAAATTCCTGCTCACACCGAGCCACTTTCTCCTGAAAATGTGCTCGTCATTGCCAATGGATTGCTAACCGGCGCACCGGTCTCGACTGCCACGCGCTATGTGGTCTCGGCGCGTTCACCCCTGACCAATGCTTACGGCGAATCAGAGGCAGGCGGCTTCTGGGGACCCGAACTCAAGATGGCAGGTTTCGAAGCCATTATCGTCACCGGACGGGCCGCGCAACCTGTGTATATCTGGATCCATGATGGTCAGGCGGAGATTCGTCCAGCAGCGCACCTATGGGGTCACGAGACCGCAAAAGTCCAAGAGACGATTCGGGCTGAGTTGAATGACGAGAAGGTACGCGTGCTGCAAATTGGTATTGCAGGTGAAAACCTGGTGCGCTTTGCAGGCATCACCAATGATTTACGTCACTTCAACGGGCGCAACGGGTTGGGCGCCGTAATGGGTTCAAAAAAACTGCGGGCAATTGCAGTGCGCGGCAAACAGCGATACCAGGTTCTCGCTCACAATCCTGAGGCCCTCCTGGCGTTGGGCGGCAAATTTGCAAAAGGAGTGCGCGAAAATCCGCTGAGCTGGGACTTGCAGCAACGAGGAACGCCAGGCCTCGTCGAGCCGCTCAACACTGCCGGCATGCTGCCGACCCGCAACTTCCGACAGGGGGCTTTCGAGGGTGTGGACGAGGTCAAATGGGAAGCGTACGAAAAGCAACTTCTCAGTGCCCGCCGCAGTTGTTATGCATGCGCCGTCCGCTGCAAACGTGAAGTTGCGATAGACGGTCAAGTCTCTGCATATGGCGGTCCCGAATATGAAACCATCGGCGCTTTTGGACCGGATTGCGGCATCAATGACCTGCAAGCCATTGCGAAAGCCAACGAGTTATGCAACGCTTATATGCTAGATACCATTTCCACTGGCGCAACAATTGCCTTTGCCATGGAATGTTTTGAACATGGTTTGATCGGTCTGGATGTTACAGAGGGGATTGACCTGCGTTTTGGTAATACTGAAGCCATGTTAATCATGGTCGAACGCATTGCGCGGCGCAAAGGTTTTGGTAATTTACTTGCCGAAGGAAGCAAGCGTGCAGCCGAACAAATTGGTGGGGACGCACATTTCTTTGCCATGCAAGTCAAGGGGCAGGAGTTTGCCATGCACGAGCCACGCGGTAAATATAACGTTGGAATGGGTTACGCCATCTCTGAGATCGGCGCAGACCATCTGGTGGTGACACACGATACAACCATCGCCAACCCAGAATCAATGGCTTTCAAGAACGCCCAGTCCCTGGGAATTCGCCAGGCTCAACCAGCACGCACTTTAAACGATGAAAAGATGGAGCAGTTCTATATATTGGAAAAGTGGAACAGCCTGGAAAAGGTGATCGGCTATTGTTTCTTTGGCCCAGCGCCGCGTTCCTATATTCAACCCAATGATGTAGTTGCCACGGTCAATGAGGCTACGGGTTGGAACCTATCCATGGAAAATGCCTTGCAAATCGGGGAGCGCGCCACCAACATGGCGCGGGTTTTCAATGCCCGGGAAGGGTTCTCCCGTAAAGATGACTGCCTCCCAGAGCGGTTATTTCAGCCTTTGGAAAATGGTGCCCTGGCAGGTCAATGCATGCAACATGATGAGTTCGAACAGGCACTCACCAGTCTCTACAACCTTAAAGGCTGGGACCCGGAAACCGCCATTCCAAGCCGCAAGCGGTTGGAAGAACTTTCTCTTGGTTGGGCAGCAGATTTGTTGGAATAATCCAATCCATCCTAAAAAATTATGAGACTTCGTCTTGGTGGATATCTCACCTTCTACGAATCCACACAGCAGGAAAAAATCGATGTTCCCTTATTAAAACCTACCCGGTTGCGAGAGATCCTTGCACACCTAGGCATTCCCGCGTCAGAAGTATATTTAGCAGTACTGAATGGCGAACTCGTGTCGCTGGATGAAACCTTTGTCAGCAATTCAGATGAAGTCAGGTTGTTTCCCCCGATAGATGGTGGATGAATTTCCCTTTCAGGGAATGAGGATAATCCTTCCCGTTACTTGTCCTGTTGCCAGCTGGTTTATGAACCTGGATGTTAGGTTCAAAAATTCGATGCAATCCATAAATCGGATTGGTGGTCATACACATCCAGGTTTGGAAAAATTGGATATATTTTGAATTTGAAACGAAGGAACCGACAAAAGACTTTGGCTCAAATGCATAGAGAAGAAATTTAGGAGCATCCCATGCGCACGCCACTTTGGATTCCATCCACCGAACGCAAAGAAAAAGCCAACATCACGCACTTTATTGAGATGGTCAACCTGCGACATCAAAAGGATTTCAAAACCTATGCGGATTTATACCAGTGGTCGGTGGACGCGATCCCCGACTTTTGGGCGGATATGTGGGACTTTGCGGGGATCAAATCCACCCGCCACTTCGACACTGTTGTGGAAGATCTTTCCGTGTTCCCCGGCGCCAAGTGGTTCCCTGGAGCGCGGCTTAACTTTTCCGAGAACCTTCTCCGTTACCGGGATGACCGGACAGCACTCATCTTCAGGGGTGAGGCACAAAGATCAGCGCGAATGACCTATGCGGGGTTGTATGATGCCGTCGCGCGGCTGGCGAAATCGCTGCGCAAGACAGGCGTCGGTGTGGGAGATAGGGTCGTGGGGTATATGCCCAACATGATGGAAACTGTAATCGGGATGCTCGCCGCATCCAGCCTTGGGGCTATCTGGTCATCGTGCGCAACAGACATTGGCGCGCAAGCCGCGCTCGAACGCCTGGGGCAGGTCGAGCCGAAGGTGCTCATCACAGCCGACGGGTATTACTACAAAGGAAAGCCCATCGAAACAGTTGCAAATGCCTCGGAGGTGGCGCGCAGGATCCCGTCGCTGCAAAAAACCATCGTTGTGCCATATCTCCACGATCGGGCGGATATTTCCTCAATACCCAACTCCGTTCATTACGCGGATTTTGTGGCATGGGAAGCGAATCTCGAAATCGAGTTTACCCAGGTTCCGTTTGACCATCCACAATACATCATGTTTTCGTCGGGGACAACAGACAAACCGAAGTGCATGGTACAAAGCTCGGGTGGCGTGCTCATCAATCACTTGAAGGACTTGATGCTGCACACCGACCTGCGGCGTGAGGACACAATTTTTTACATCACATCCTGTAGTTGGATGATGTGGAACTGGCTGATAAGTTCGCTGGCGGTCGGTGCAACGATTGTCCTATACGACGGCAGCCCGAATTTTCCCGATGCCGGAGCAATGTGGAAGTTGATTGAAGATGAAAAGGTGACGGTGTTTGGTTGCAGCGCAAGCTACATCCACTTTTTGAAAAAGGAGGGCGAGATACCGAGCCGCTTCAACCTGTCGTGCCTGCGTGAAATCTCGCAGACCGGGTCGTCGCTCTCAGTGGATGGGTTCGAGTACGTTTATAGCGCCATCAAAAGCGACCTGCACCTCAATTCGATTTCAGGCGGCACGGACATCAACGGCTGCTTCGCGGCGGGCAGCCCGATCTTACCGGTTTATGCGGGCGAATTGCAAAGCCCCGCGCTGGGAATGAAAATCAAGGCTTATGATGATTCTGGAAAGCCTATTTACGATGAACAGGGCGAATTGGTTTGTGAAAAACCCGCCCCGTCGATGCCCCTCTATTTCTGGAATGACCCGGACGGTTCGAAGTATCACCACGCCTACTTCGACGTTTTCCCCGGCGTCTGGAGGCACGGCGACTATGTGTTGATCCACGGCGACACAGGTGGGGTCACGTTCTACGGGCGCTCGGACGCGGTGCTGAAACCATCGGGCGTGCGTATCGGTACAGCGGAGATTTACACCCAGATGGAGAAACTGCCGGAACTGGCTGATAGTCTGGCAATTGGGCAAAACCACGAAGGTGAGCAGCGTGTGATCCTGTTCGTCGTACTGGCAGCGGGGCAGGTCCTGACGGATGAGCTCAAGGATAAGATCCGCAAAACCTTGCGCGATAACGCATCCCCGCACCATGTACCGGCGCTGATCATCGAAGCGCCGGATATCCCGTACACGATGAACATGAAAAAAGTGGAGAGTTCAGTGACCAACATTCTCAACGGGCGGGCGGTAAGCAACCGGGATGCGCTGATCAATCCCGGGGCGCTTGATTTTTATGAGGAGTTGGTGGAGCAGTTGAAGTAACTGCAAGCAAATTTTAAATGTGCAAATAAAATACCCGGCCAGACCGGGTATTTTTCCTCTGATTGGATTTCAGATCACGTAAAGATCAACATATTCGTTGACTGGCATATCCTCCAGTTTTTCCTGATCAAGAGAAACATCGAGAATCGCTTTCTGCTGTTTTTCCGGAAAGC
>Ga0209014_10000269_pt1 | contig 29481 bp, 24 predicted proteins | sample BarGraNGADG00212_FD_184491 | JGI IMG/M metagenome (GOLD analysis project Ga0209014, IMG submission 184491) | Arctic peat soil microbial communities from Barrow, Alaska - Barrow Graham LP Ref core NGADG0002-212 (SPAdes) (version 2) | ecosystem: Environmental > Terrestrial > Soil > Wetlands >...
TCGGGTTGAGCAGCCCCAGAGACAACCTCGGGTTGAGCAGCCACAGAGACAACCTCGGGTTGAGCAGCCGCAGAGACAACCTCAGGTTCAGCGGCCGCAGAGACAGCCTCAAGGAAAACCTGAAAGAGAGGAGCTAGAACATGGAAAGTAGGATGACAAAAAATTTAAAAAAGTTGCTCTCCATAATATCTGTCGGTTAGAATAAGAAAAGCATAATCGCCGACATTCAGGATGATTTTGGAATGAAGAGTGGTAGGATGTAGGTAAGCGTCCGAGCAACCCGTCTTGAGAGATGTTTTCAGGTGCGATAGGATGCGGCAGTCGGTGAGAACTGCCGCCGTTGTTCATTGAAAATCTGATCAGGGAAAAGGTTGCAGAAGGCTATACGCGATCAGGAATCGAAGACCGGTCGACGCTTTTCAGGCCTTGGCCGCCAGGATCAGGCCCCGTTCGTCCTTGGGCAGCGGCTTCCACTGGTCGGGCAGGTGACAAAACGGTTTGCAAACGGACACCGTCATGATAAAGGCAGCGTCGAATCCTGGAGAAAGAGGTTTTGCGTGTCACTCGTTGGAAAAAATATCGATGCCTTCTGTTCGCGGTGCGGTTTCACGCTGGCCCACATCGTCCTGTATGAGGTGGGGGGCGTAGTCGGGGGGGTGAAGTGCAAGACCTGCGAAGCCGAGCACCGCTATCATGGACCGACTCCGGAAAAGAGGCGTTTGGCGCCGGCCGTCCGGCGGAACGGGAGCGGGGCGGCGGCGCCCCGATTGAAAGCCGTCCACCCGGCGGATGCGAGGCAGTGGGAGGCGAAAAACGCCGCCATGACCCCGGATACCATCGTCTGGGATTACAAATGGACGGAACGTTACGAGAAGGGCGACGCGATCGCCCATCCGCGCTTCGGTCGCGGGTTCATTGAGTCGGTGACGACGGACGACATGGAGGTTCTCTTCCGGGAGGGCCGAAAGCGGATGGCGATGAACCGCCCGGAAATTGGTCCATGACGGACGCCCCGCTTGCCAGAAAATCCCAGATCTTCCTGCTGATGCTGCTGACCGGGATCTTTCTCGTCAATTTTCTCTCGCGGATCGTGCTGGCCCCGCTGATGCCGGTCATCGAACAGGAACTCCATCTCGACCATGCCGAGGCGGGCGGCCTTTTCCTGCTGATCGCGATCGGTTATTCGGCAGGCCTGTTAGGATCGTGGTTTGTCTCGTCCCGGTTGACGCACCACCGGACGATCGTACTGGCCGCCTTAGCCTGCGGCTGTGTTTTCCTGCTGATTGCCGCAAGCCACAATCTCTGGACCATCCGTATGGGACTGATCCTCCTCGGCGCGGCCACCGGGATCTACCTTCCCTCTGCAATCACCACGATCACCGACTCGTTCCGTCCCGTTCACTGGGGAAAGGCGATCGCCGTACATGAACTGGCCCCCACCCTTGCCTACATTTCCGCCCCGCTGCTCGTTGAAGGCATTCTCGTCTTTGTTCCCTGGCGCGGTGTTCTCGCCCTGATCGGATTCGCTTCGGTGATCCTGGGCCTGACCTTTCTGCGTTTCGGCTCCGGCGGCGGATTCACAGGGGAAGCGCCCTCACTGGGCAACATTCGGCTGCTGTTCGGCAAACCCGCCTTCTGGATCATGACCGTTCTGTTCGGCCTGGCCATCGGTTCAAGCATCGGCATCTACAGCATGATGCCCCTCTACCTCGTCGCCGAGCGGGGCTTCGAAAGGGGAATGGCGAACACGCTGGTCGGCCTGTCGCGGATCCCGGTGATCGCCATGGCCCTCGCCGCCGGATGGATCTCCGACCGTTTCGGCCCGAAACCGACGATCGCCGCCGTCATCCTCTTCAACGGTCTGACGACGATTCTTCTCGGCATTCTCCCGGGCCGCTGGGTCATCCTGATGATGTTCATTCAGCCGATGCTGGGGATCTGCTTCTTCCCGGCGGGGTTCACGATCCTCTCCCGGATCGTCCCACCGGGTGCCCGGAATCTCTCCGTTTCGCTAACCATTTTCACCGGCTACCTTATCGGCGGAGGTTTCCTCCCGACGCTTCTGGGGGTTTTCGGGGACAAGGGGGCCTTCGGCGCCGCTTTCACTCTCATCGGCATTCTGATGCTCCTGGGTGTTTTTCTGCTGCCGCGCCTGATCGTGACGGATGAAAAAAGCGGCTGAACCTTCTTCCGGGCGACGGCCATCCGGAAGGCGCTCGGCCTCCCTTTCCCAATCGCATCGCCAGCCCCTGCTTTTCGCGATGCATAATATCTCTTGACAAGTAAAAACAGCCCCCCTATGCTTCCACCCATCGAAAGCAATATCTTATCAAAAAAAGAAGGGGGACGGAACCATGAACAAAAAGTTTGGAGTACTATTTCCACGGTTTTGCCGGGCGTTTCTGTTGTTGATTTTATTTTTAGGACTGGCCTCTTTCGTTGGCTGCGGCAGCAGTAGCGACAACCCCCCGGCGGTTACCATGAAAGTGCTGTCTGGCTCGCCCGACTATGTGTCGGGGGGCGATTCGCGCATCGAAGTCAGCGCGGCCAGCGCCGAGCAGGGCAACCTCGAATTCTGGCTCAATGACAAGCAGATCACGCCGGTGTTGAAGTCGAGCGGCGACCGCATGGAGGGGCTGGTGACCGGCCTGGCCGACGGCGCGAACACGCTTGAGGTATACCACAAGATGTATGGCAAGGTGAGTTCCATCAAATTGACCAACTACCCGATCACCGGGCCGATGTTTTCCGGGCCGCAGCAAACGCCGTTCGTCTGCAGCACCAAGCAACTCAACATGCAGCCGCTGGTCGATGCCACGGCGGCGCCGGGCTATCCGGTGACCGATGCGAATGGCACCAAAATCGGCTACAGCCGCAATTGTTCGATCGCGCCGTTCGTCACCTATTCTTACGTCAGCACGGTGGATGGCAAATTCAAGCCGCTGCCGACCGACGGCTCGAAGCCGGCCGACCTGGCCAAGACGAAGCTGGCGGACGGCCGCACGGTTGATTTCATCGTGCGCCAGGAGCGCGGCACCATCAACCGCTTCCTGTATAGCTTCGCGATGCTGGCGCCTTTCGGCGAAAACAGCGCCAAGCCCGACCTCAGCCTGTGGGACGGCCGGCTGCTGTACTGGTTTATGGGCGGCGTGGCGATTGGCCATACGCAGGGCAATATCGACAGCGGCTCGGTGAATCCGGACATCCTCGGCCAAGGTTACGCGATCGTCTCTTCCAGCGGCAACAGCACCAGCACGCACTACAACCTGCAGGTGGCCGGCGAAACCGCGATGATGACCAAGGAAGCCTTCATCAAGCGTTACGGCGTGCCCACTTACACCGTCGGCCTGGGCGGCTCCGGCGGCGCGATCCAGCAATACATCATTGCGCAAAACAATCCGGGCGTTCTCGACGCCGCGCTGCCGGTACAGTCCTACCCCGACATGGTGACGCAGACGATCCACGTCGGCGATAGCGAACTGCTCGAACACTACATGGACGTGACCGACCGCGCCAATCCGAAGTGGCGCGTGACGAAGAACCGGACCTGGCTGGTCGGCATGAATGCCGAAGAGACGCCGGCCGGCCAGACCGACGTCGCCCAGGTCAATAATCCGCTGGCAGCGCTGCAGATGTCATTGGGTTACAGCAGCTCGCGCGGTTCCACCGAGGGCGTTAAGTCCTGGCGCGGCCTGACGCCGTTGTGTATGAATCCGCACTACGGTGCTGTTCCTAATCAGGCGCTGATGGAGCCGGCCGGCATCATGGATGCGGTGAAATGGACTCACTACGAGGATCTGCGCAATATCTATGGTGTCAATGAAAACGGCGACGCGCGCATGGCATGGGATAACGTCGGTGTGCAATACGGGCTGAAGAACCTGAAGCAGGGCAACATCACGGCGGCCGAATTTCTCGACCTGAACTTCAAGGTCGGCGGCTGGAAACAGCCGCGCGACATGGTGCAGGAAGGTTTCCCGTTCCTTGGCACGATCGCGGACGTGATGGCCGATCCGAGCAAGTTCGATCCCTGGAGCCGGCGCAACATGCTTCTGAGCAATGACCCGCAAGTGCCGGCGCCCCGCACCCAAGGCGACCCGATCGCGATGAAGGCTGCCTATACTTCCGGCATGGTGTTCAGCGGCAAGGTACCGATGCCGACCATCGACCATCGGCAGTACATGGAGCGCGAACTCAACATGCACAACGTGCACCAGTCGTTCGCGGTGCGCAAGCGCATGATCCAGAAGATGGGCAACTCTGATAATCTGGTGATCTGGTTTACCGACACCATGCCCGGCGTGCCGAAAGCCAGCCAGTCGCTGGAGGCGTTGGCATTGATGGACGAGTGGATGGCCAACATCCGCGCCAATCCGACCCGCACCATCGCGCAGAACCGACCGGCCAAGGCGGTGGACAGTTGCTTTGACGTCAATGGCAAGCTGATGTTTTCCGGTCCGGATGTCTGGGACGGCATCCTGAACAACAAGCCGAAGGGCGCCTGCACCCAGGCGTTCCCGCTGTACTCGACCTCGCGCATCGTCGCCGGAGCGCCGATCGAAGGCGGCATCTACCAGTGTGCGCTGAAACCGGTAGACACCGCAGTCGCTGACGGTACTTACGCACCCTGGACGCCAGGCGCGGCGGAGATTACCAAACTCAAGCAAATCTTCTCGAGCGGCGTGTGCGACTACAGCAAGCCGGATCAAGCGCGCCCCGAGTAAACTCCAAAGGGCGGAGCCAAAAACTCCGGCCTTTACTACCGGTACTACCGGAAAATGCCCGCGCAAGCGGGCATTTTCTTTTGAAATATTGGAGTAGCATTTATCGATGCCTTCTGTTCGCGGTGCGGTTTCACGCCGGCTCACATCGTTCTGTATGAGATGGGGGGAGCGGTCCGGTTACGAACCGACCCGCTCAAAGAGGCAGAGTCCCTCGCGCATCTTCCGGCGAATCGAAGAGCTCCGCTCCAGTTCGATCAGATGGACGAAGGTCTCATTGAGGGCAAGGAGACGGTCGAACGGGGGGAGATCGTCCCCGAAGATGAACCGGGAGACATCGCCAGTGGTCCGCTCTCCCTCCATCAAGGCCTGCAGGGCGAGTTTCGATCGGTCGCGGTGGTGCTCCCGCATCCCCTCAACCCGTCGCTTCAGATCCGAAAAAGGTCTGCCGTGCGCGGGGCATACCGTCGTAACCGGCAGATCCTCGACCCGTACCAGGGAGGCGAGAAAACTCTCGAGGGGACGGAAATCGGGGGCCATCAGATCGGGGCTGAGGTTCGGCGTGATGTGGGGCAGGATATGATCCCCCGCGATCAGAAAACGCTCCTCCGGCAGATGGAAGGAGATGTGTCCGCGGCTGTGCCCCGGCGTCGCGATGGCCTCCACAACCCTGCCCCCGACGTTGAGTTGATCGCCGTCGGCGAGGATCCCGGTGGCTGTGAATGGAGAGGTGGCCGTTTTGAAGGCGGAAAAAGCCTGAATCACCGTGTCGAGCGTCCCGCTGTCGAGACCGTGCTCCAGGCCGAAGCGTCTAAGACGCGAAGCGCGATCCTCCTCCCGCGCAAAGGTCCGGATCGTCTGCTCCTCGATCTCCGACAGGAAAATGGATGCACCGGAACGGCCCGCGATAAGGCCGGCCAGACCGCAGTGGTCCATGTGAAAATGGGTGATCAGGATCCGGCGGCAATCCTCCACCCGCCTGTCGATCTCCGCAAGGCAGGCCTCCAGCGCCGGCAGAACCCCGGCCAGGTTGGGACCGGTGTCGATCAGCGTGAATCCATCCTCTTCCAGAAAGGCAAAGATGTTAACATGTTTCAGGCGAAAGGGCATCGGAAGCGTGATCATGTACATCCCATCCGCCATCTCACGGATACCTGTTTTCAATGGTTTTTTCTCCTTTAATCAACAGGGGGACAGCGCCCCTATTTTTATTCTAGATAACAGACCGCCCGCTGACTCTGCGGATCGGCCACAACCCGGGCGTAGAGCCCGCCCGTCGCCGTCGGCAGGTCGAAGACGCGGACGAAATCCCGGAAACGCCCCATATCGGGCAGGAGATTCTCCAGAACATTCGGAAGCGCTTCAAAAACCTCCCGATTGAACTCCGCCTCCGGGTCGCCGGGATAGACGGGCAGATAGATGATCTGCGCCTCAACGAGGTCGAGGAAGAAATGGGTCCCGTAAGAGACCTCCGGAACCTGCCCCGCCTCCTCCCTCGCCATCTCCACGAGTACCACCGTATTGTTGATGTCCGCATAGGTCGCGTTTACGCCGAGGTCGATGTTGCTGCTCCCCCACCGCCCCGGCCCCATCATCAGAATTCGACCCCGAGCCACATCGGAGTGCTCGTTGATCCGCCCGACGACGCGGCCGAGCGATTTTTTGACCTCCGGGGAATCGATGGCGCCGTACCCGGCCGGATCGATGTAGAGGAGGTAGCGGATGGGCGGTGTAATGCCGCCGCTGATCGTCCGGGTCGACCGGAAGAGGACCCGTTCCCGCGGAATATTTTCGGGAATCGCCACTGGCCCCGTCGTCCCGGGGAGTCGCATCGGCCGGCACTGGAGAAGGTTGATCCGGACCTTCCCCTCGGCGTCGATCGCGGCGGTGAATTCCGTATCGAGCGGCTGTCCGTAAGCCTTCTCCAGGCGCCGGAGCATCTCCCCGATCAGCCGGACGAAGTCGGTCCGGGCCAGGAGATGGTTGAAGGTGAGGACGAGCTCCTCCGTCGTCGTCTCGAGGCGGCGTGTCCACGGATCCGCCGGGTATCCGTCCCGCATCAGGGAGACGAAGAGATCGAGGTTCGGGTAATTCCGCCCCTCCAGGACCTCCGAAAGCGGCCGGGTCGCGAATTCATTTCGTTCCAGATCGATGAGGTCCACCTCCCACTGGGAGTACTTGGCGATTCGCCCTCCGGTTTCGGGGCGAAGCCCGGGGTGGCTCACGGCAATCATCCGGGGATAGTCATTCCCGACGCGGTTCACCGCCCTTGTACCCAGGCCGAAGACAAGGCGGATCATCCCCTGCGTGGGGTCGATCCGGTCCGTCCAGGCGTAGAGATTCCGGGAAAAGGCCACGCCGGCAAGGCTCGGGAAGAAGTACTGCTTGTAGGGGGTCCCGGAGACACGCTGGACAAGAATCGCCATCTGCTCGTCGCTCTCGCCCAGTCCTCGGGCGCGGCGGTAGGTCAGCGCGTCCGGGTTCAGGGCGCTCGCGTAGACAAGCTTCACGGCGCGCAGAAACGCCGCCAGCCGCTCTTCCGGCGTCCCCTGGTTCGCGCAGTATTCGCTGTGGTACTTCCCGGCGAATGCGTTGCCGAAGCTGTCCTCCAGCAGGCTGCTCGAACGGGCGATGATCGGCGCCTGGCCGAAGTAGGCAAGCACATCCCTGAACTGCTCCAGGATCTCCGGCGAAAACTGCCCGGCGAGGAAACGCTTCTCCACCTCGGCGAATTCCTCGTGGGAGATGCGCGTGGCGCGGGAGAGCTGGAGGCGCAGGCGGAAGAGGTCGTTGTTCACCAGAAAGGTAAAAAAGACATCCGAGCCGATGTAGAATGAGTCGTGCGCCTCGAGGACCTCCGTAAAATCGGTCTCCCCCGGCTCCGCCTGAAGGATGCGCCTGGCGATCAGCATCCCCGCCGCCTTCCCGCCGATCCGCCCCGAACCGATGAGGCGGTCGCGGATCGCAAAGAGGTCGTCGAGGGTGATGTAGGTGTCGACGAGACGGTTGAACTCCGGATGGGTTCCGATCATCATCCGGGATAGTTCCTGCTGGAGGGCGGCGACCTCCGGCGTCTTCTCGTCCCGGTCCTTTCCCTCCTCGTGGTACTGTATCAGCCGCCGGTAGACGCTCTCCCAGGGGGCGATCGACTTCTCCCGGAACTGAAGAGGCTTCCGACCGGCCGATGCCGACAGGGCCGCGGCCTCCCCGCTCCCGAAGACCGGTGTCCAGACCGGATCCGACATCACGTGGGGAAGGAACATCTGGGGGGAGTAGCGGTCCCAGACCTTGAGCGGCTGGAGGTACATCTCTCCCTTCACCTGATAGACGTCCAGCAGGAGCTGCGTGGTGTCCCGGATCCGGGCGACAGCGCTGTGGCTGTGCCGGCCGCGGGTGAGGGCGAAATAGGCGACCGTATCGAGCTCGAACAGAAACGGGCAGGTTACCTGGAAGAAGTTCGCGAGAAGTTCATCCGTCGCCCATTCGACGACGAGCGCCGAGAGGCTGTCGAAGATGTAGAAGACCTCCCGCCCCTCCGCCTCGATGATCTGATGAAGGGTGCCGCTGAATGCGTCGAAGCCGGGATGGGGATTGACCGCGATCGTTTCCAGCCCGTCGATGGGCGGCAGGATCGGGGCGTGGGGGGCAAAACGAAAGTAGATCGTCCGCCGGTCGTCCCGAATCGCCTGCCGGGCGAAGGGCTCTGCGAAGTGCCGGTAATCGTCGAGGCGGTCCACCTGCCAGACGACATTGTCGCCGAGACGCAGCCCCTGGAGCACCTGATCGAGGGCCGAAAGGCCGCTTGTGACGATTCTGGATGGCGCCATTTTTCCTCTTGCCGCACGTGAAGGTTGACGGCTTCTTAAAAAGTCTTAAAAGTCGTAAAAATGGGACGGCTTCTTAAAAAGGCCGCAGGCAAGGCGCGCGCGGTTCGACAGGCTCACCGTGACAGGCACTGAGCCTGCCCTGAGTTTGTCGAAGGGAAGGATGAAGCGCAACGCAGCATTCGGACTTTTTAAGAAGCCGTGAAGGTTACCTGATTCTCTTTTGCAGGCCCTCCATATCCTGAATCAAGATCGCGTTTCCCGAAAGGCCGATCAGGTTCTTTTCGCGCAGGGAGCGGAGCTCCTTGTTAACGCTCTCCCGGGTCGCACCGATCATGCCGGCGAGGTCCTTCTGGGTAACGCTGAGTTTGATCGGCCCGTTCTCCTCTTCCCGGAAGCCGTTGCTCCCGGCCAGTTCGATCAACTTCTTGGCGAGCCGCGCGGCGACTTTCAGAAAAAAGATGTCCTCCAGAAAATCATCGGCCTTGCGCAGACGTTTGGAGAGGGCGGAGAGAATGGCTTTAACCGCCGTTTCGTTGTTCATGACGTAAGCGAGAAAATCCTTCCGGTTCAGGCCGTAGAGGTGGGTCTCCTCGGCGGCGACGGCGTCCGCGGAGCGGGGCAGGCCGTCAAGCAGGGACATCTCGCCGCAGAAATCACCACTGGAGAGAACCGCCAGGATGACCTCGTCCCCCTCCCATGACTGGCGGACGATCTTGATCTTCCCGGCGGTGATCATGTAGAGGGAGTGACCTTCCTCCCCCTTCCGAAAAAGGGAATCACCTTTGCGAAGGGTCTGTTTCTGGAGAAGCGCCGCAAGATGCTGGCTGTCCTCGGCCCGCAGAGACCGGAACAGGGGAACTTGCTTCAAGAGGATTTCAGGATGGGTCATCTTTTTTCCTCACGGCCCCGCGGGGCCCCCCAGGCGCCTCACTCCTCACTCCTTACGCCTCGAGATCGGTTTCCCGCTTGAGGATCCGGGTCACGCGGAACACTTCCTCGATTGTCGTCGTCCCTTCCAGGACTTTCCGGGCGCCGTCGGCCAACAGGTTCGTCATCCCCCGCTTCATCGCCTCATCCTGGATCTGATTCGCGTCGGAGGTCTTCAGGATCAGCCTTTTCAGCGGGTCGTCCAGGATCAGGATCTCGAAAATCGCCGTCCGTCCGTGGTAACCGGTGTTCATGCAGGCGGCGCAACCCTGCCTCCGGTAGAGGGGGTGACGATCGAGCTTCTTCTTGTCGATCCCCAGATTGGCGAGTGATTCGTCGTCGGGGGTGTAGGCCTCCTTGCATTTCGGGCAGAGGACCCTAACGAGTCGCTGGGCGACGATCGCGATCACCGACGAGGTGACGAGGAAGGGCTCGATCCCCATGTCGATGAGCCGGGTCACGGCGCTCGCCGCGTCGTTCGTATGAAGGGTGGAGAAGACCAGATGGCCCGTGAGCGACGACTGAATCGCAATCTCCGCCGTCTCCCGGTCGCGGATTTCGCCCACGAGGATGACGTCCGGGTCCTGGCGGACGATGGAACGGAGCCCCTGAGCGAAGGTGAGGTCGATCTTCGGGTTCACCTGGATCTGACCGATCCCGTCGATCTGGTACTCGATCGGGTCCTCGATCGTGATGATGTTCACCTCGGGGTGGTTGATGCTCGTTAGCGCCGCATAAAGGGTCGTCGTCTTGCCGCTCCCCGTCGGTCCCGTGACGAGAACGATCCCATAGGGGGACTTGATCAGCCGGTTGAAGATGCCGACCTTCCGCTCGTCCATCCCGAGGTCGGAGAGCATCAGGATCGACGAGGTCTTGTCGAGGAGCCGGAGCACCACCCGCTCCCCGAAGGCGGTCGGGATGGTGGAGACGCGGATGTCGACGCTCCGGTCGGCAACCTTGATCTCGATCCGGCCGTCCTGGGGGAGGCGCTTCTCGGCAATGTTCAGTTTCGCCATGATCTTCACGCGCGACGCGAGCGGCGAATGGATCTTCCGGGGCAGACTCAGGATGTCGTAGAGGATGCCGTCAATCCGGTAGCGGACCTTGACGCTCGCCTGGTAGGGCTCGATGTGGATATCGCTCGCCCGGTCCTTGATCGCCCCGGAGAGGAGGAGGTTGACCAGTTTGATGATCGGCGCGTCGCTCGTCTCGTCCAGGAGGTCGCCGGTCTCCTCGATCTCGGAGATGAGGCTGTCCGTCGACTCCTCGTGCATCTCCTGGAAGAACTCCTTGGCGGTGCTCCGGCTGAGGTCGTAGGCGAGGTTGATGGCGGCCTGGATCGCCTCCTGCGTCGCGAGGACCACCGGCCGCTCCGGCAGGCCGAGGAGGCGGCAGAGGTCGTCCGCCGCCTGAAAATTGGCCGGGTCGTTGACCGCCACGACACATCCTTGCGGTGTATCGAGAGGAACCATTTTCTGCTTCTTCAGGTACTGGATGGAGAAAAGGGCTGTAAAACCGGTGTCGATGTGGTCCGTGGGAAGCTCCTCCCAGAAGGGGATGCCGTACTCTTCGCTCAGGGCCGCAAGCAGCTCTGTTTCGGGCAGGACCTTTTTCTGGAGCAGGAGATCGACCATCCCGGCGCCGTCCGGCACGGCGGCCGGCAGGTCGGTATGTTCTTCAGCGGTCGAAAAACCCAACGGCGCGGTCATTCTTTCTCCTTGGCCTCCATTTTCTTCTGCGGCGCAGTCCGGATCGTGCCTTCCTGAATGGTCCGCATGTAATCCATCTTTTCCTCCTGGATTTTACGGGCATCTTCCGGCTGCTCGATAATCCTTGGGGTGATGAAGACAAACAGATTCGTTCTTGTATTTGTGGTGGACCGCGTTTTGAAGAGCCATCCCAGTAGCGGAATGTCGCCCAGCAGAGGCACCTTGCCGGTTCCCTTGCTGGAATCATCCTGGATCATCCCGCCGATGACGACCGTCTCCCCGCTCTTGACCACGACGGTCGTCTTGGCGGTGCGCTTCAGGGTCGTCGGCGTCAGCACCTGGCTCCCCGCAGCGTCCACGGATGCAGACTGGTTGACGACCTTCGTGACGGTCTGGTCGATCTTCATCCGGACAAAACCGTCCTTGTTGATCTGGGGAGTCACCTTGAGCGTGACGCCGACGTCCTTGTATTCGTAGCTGCTGTAATTGCTCGTCCCGGCCACCCCCACCACCCCCGAGTCCTGGCGGGAGACATAGGGGATGTTCTCCCCGACGGTGATCTCCGCGTCTTCATTGTCCAGGGTCAGCAGTTGCGGCGTCGACAGAATACGGACATCCGTATCGTTCTGGTACGCATTCAGGACGGCGCCGATATTCGGAAAGAGCAAACCCCCGATCGTGATCCCCGCGCCGATGACGCCCAGGGAAAAACCGGTCGGCATAGAAATCGCACCGGTCGAGCTGACCTGGGGAATGATGCCGGAGCCTGTAAACCCCCCCAATCCCACGCTTTGTCCGCCCATATCCGTGACGGACTGGACGTTCACATTCTTGAGCATGCTCCATTCGACGCCGACGTTGAAGTTCTTGTCGGCCTTCACCTCCATGATCAACCCCTCCAGATAGACCATGGCCCGGGTGATGTCCAATTTCCGGATCACATCCTCGATGACGAGATAGTCCGCCGTATCTGCGGTGACGATCAGAGAGTTCGTGGCCTTGTCCGCCACGATCTGGACATTCTTGGAGAAGGCCGCCGTGGAGGTCGACGGGGCGGCGGTGGTCGTGCCTGTGGCGGTTTTTGCCTGCTGGGGAATGCTCGTGAGGATCTTGGCCAGATCCTCCGCCTTGGCGTTCTGGAGATAATAGACGCGGATGGTCCCCGCCCCCCTGGGGATCTCCTTGTCCATGAGGTTCAGGAGCTCCCGGATCCTCGCCATGTCGTTTTCCGCCGCCAGGATAATCAGCGCGTTGGTGCGATCATCCGCCACAATCTTGATCGGGGAGACGATCCCCCTGCCGGGGACGGCCTGCTGTTGAAAGATCATCGCCAGGGACTTGACCATCTCCGTCGCTGAAGCGTACTTCAAAGGAACGTAGGAAATCAGCTCCCCGACCCCCTCCACGTCGAGGGCAGTCACGATATCCTGGAGCCGTTTGATGTTGGAGAGGACGTCGGTGATGATCAGCATTCCCGTCGGCGGGTAGGCGAGGATGACGCTCGTCTTGGAGATCAGCGGGTCGAGCACCTTCTTCATATCGTCGGGGGTCGCGTGCTGGAGGGAGAAAATCTGCGTCACGATCTTGTCCTCGGACGCAATATCCTCCCTCTTCAGCCGGAGCTCCAGGTTCTTCCCCCGGGCCTCCTGGGCAAGGATCACCTTGATCACTTCACCCGACTGGACCGTGGCAAAACCGTAGATCTCGAGGACCGACTCGAAAACCTTGTAAACCTCATCCACGGGGATCTTCTTCGGGGAGATGATCGTCACCTTCCCCTTGACCTTGTCGTCGATCACGAAGTTCTTTCCCGTCAGCTCGCTCACGAACTTGATGAAAACCGAGATATCGACGTTGTCGAAATCAATCGTCACATACCGGCCTGATTGCGGGGAAGCGGTCTGAGAGGGCGCCGGCGAAGTCTCCGCCGGTTTCGACGGGGCCGTTTCCAAAGGCGTTGATCCTACAGCGATGCTCTGCCGGGGCTGTGTTCCGGTGCTTTGCTGCGCCGAAAACGGTGCAGGCAAAGGCTTCATCCCGGCGGATGGCGTCGCCGAACCGGCCTGAACACGGGTGGGAGATGCGGCGGCTGGCAGGGCGGGCGGCGGCACTGCGATCTTCACCTGGATTGCTTTCGGTTCCGTGGTTTTCGACGACACCGCCGGCGGCCCTGCAGGCGCGGTGGTTACCGGCTGCTCCTCTCCCGCGAGGCGGGCCGCAAGACCCGTCCCCGGCGACAGGAACACAAGCATCGCGAAAAAAGCCAAAATGATTGCGAATACACGGGAACCGGAAGTCGAATCCGCTGCGCCCGACAGGCGACCGGACAGGCCCCGGGGCCTTTGGACCGGGAAGCGGCTATCCACCCTCCCTGAAGAATAAATCTTTCGTGCAAGCGGCATCAGTTTTTCTGCCCCTCCATAATCTTCTTGAATTCTGGGGATGCGACGACATTCTTCATGTCGACATCTTTTTTGACCCAGTTTATCACACCGCCGTCGATGGCCACGGCGACTTTCAGATACCAGAGACTCTCGTCGATCTCGTTCATCTGGGCGTAGAGACAGGCCAGGTTGTAATACGGATCGACGTAATCCTTTTTCAGCACAACGGCCCGCCCAAAGACCGCGATCGCCTTCCCCCGCTTCTTCTGCCCCATGTAAATGACCCCGAGATTGTTCAGGGTCCGCACATGCCCGGGATCAAGCGCCAGGACCTTCTCATAAAGCGTCTCGGCCCGCCGGAGATCCCCCGTTCGCTGGGCGATCAGCGCCTCCTGATACCGGACATCCGCCTCGCTCGTCACCGGCGGCCCGTCCGGCGGCCGGATGGCCCTTTCCGCGGCCTTTGGCGCGGGCTTTTCCGCTACGGTCGCCTGGGGCGGGGGCGCTCCCTTCGGTTGGGCGGACGGCCGCTGCAGGCCATAGACGGCAAAGAGCAGGACGGCGGAAACCAGGATGAACAGCGCCACTGTCGTACCGACAATGACCCGCCGTTTCCGCGGGCGATTCGGTCCTTCGGGGCTTGGGGCAATGACGCCGCCGAATGGCTCATAACGATTGTCCTTATCTTTTTGAGCCTTTCTCAATGCGTCATTGATATAACTCATTGCCCCCCTCCGTCAAGCAGTTTGACGGTTTTCCGGCAATTCACTTTAGCGGCGGCCATGTGAACCCCCCTGCAAAATACCCGTATCCGGCCAGGAGCAGGACCGTCCAAAGAAGTGCGGCGACGATCATTTCGAATAAGCCCCTGTTCATCCCTCCGGAACCGGTCTCCGTCAGATATCCCGGACCGATGTCCCGGATGGCCGCGCGGACGAGACGCCGGTCGACGGTCCGGAGATCCCGACCGTAGGCGACGAGAAGCGCCCGGTCGCAAATCGCGTTGATCCGGCGCGGGATGCCCCGGGAAGCTTGGTAGATCAACCCGTAGCTCCCCGGCGCAAAGATCCCGTCCGTCTGCCCGGACGCCGTCGCCATCCGGTGTTCAATATAACGCCGGACATCGTCCCGGGCAAGGGGCTTCAGGTCGTAGCGGACCGTAATCCGTTCGTTCAACTGACGGAGCGAAGGCAGCGCCAGCAGCCGGAGAAGTTCCGGTTGGCCCATCAGGATGATCTGGATCAGCTTCTCCCGGACCGTCTCCAGGTTCGACAGCATCCGGATCTGCTCCATGACGCTGTGCGGGAGGTTTTGGGCCTCGTCGATCAGCAGGACGGCGTTTCGCCCATCCGCAAAATTCTGCATCAGAAAACCGTTCAGCGCGTCGAGGTACCGCTTCTTCGTCCCCCTGCCCCTCCCCATCCGGACGCCGAACTCCTGGTTGATCGTTTTCAGGAGCTCGATATCGGAAAGCGCGGGGTTGAAAATGAGCGCCGTGGCCACGGACCCATCCAGACCGGCGAGGAGCGAGCGGCAGAGCGTCGTCTTGCCGGTACCGATCCCGCCGGTAACGACCATGAATCCCTTTTTTTCATGGATCCCGTAGATCAGGCAGTTCATGGCCTCCCGGTGCTGCGGGCTCAGGTAGAAATACCGCGGATCCGGCGACAACGTAAATGGATTCTCCTTCAGCCCGAAGCAGGCTTCATACATGACGATAACCCTTCACCACGTTGCATAGAAATCCTATCCGCCGCCTGCTCCATCTTTCACCGGAACTGGTAATTCATTGTCGTCGGGTTCCCCCCGCGTTTAACCACCAGAGACAGGTCATTACTCGCCTTCAGGATGTTGAGCAGGCCCGACAGGTCATCCGCCGTCCGTATTGCCCGGCGGTTTACCTCCTGGATAATGTCTCCGTTGGCAATCCCCATCTTCTGGTAGAGACTCCCCGGCCGGATACTGGTCACAATGAAGCCGTCGGGAACTCCCGCGTTAAAGTAGGGTCGGATCTGCGCCTGGCTGAGCATGCTTCCCATGTCCTGCATCGCATCCTGAAGCTCGCTCCGGTTGAGGATGAGGGTGCCGGGCAGCGGGGGTAGCCCTGTCGGGGCCGCCGCTGCCGGCGGCAGCGGGAGGATCGGCGCTTCCTTCATCTCCGCCATTTTGAGGGTACGCTCCTGTCCTTCCACGAGGACATCCACGGCGTTCCTCTTGATACGGATCACCTTTGCGCCGGCGACGACATCTCCCGCTTTCACGAGACGCTGCTTCCGCGTCCCCTTTTCTTCAATGATCGCGAAACCATATTTCCCCTCGCCGGCGACGGTGCCTTTGACGTCGAAGAGGAGCGCGATGTCCTGCTGAGGCGCGGCTGCGGTCTGCTTGTCCGCAACCGCTTTCGTTGTCGTCCCGAAGAGGTTCCTCTCCGGGATCACACGGTAGGCATCCACCGGTTCCCGGGTCGCAACGGCCGCCGCCGGGGCCTTGATTTCCACCGCGGGCGCCGGCTTCATCCGGATAAGCTGAAGCGCCAAGGTCTTGTAGAAGATCCCCACCCCCTGGAAGATGAAGACGGCCATCACCGCGAGGATCACCGTCCGCCGGGAGACGAGCCCCCGGAGATCCGACAGTGAAAAATGAAAATAACGCACCCAGTCCACGAACTCACCTTAATTCTTACAGGAGAAAATCAGGAGCTGTCCCCATTTTCTCCCTACATGAACCTCGTCTTCGGGTTCCCCAGGGTGCCGCTGATGACCAGCGTCACCCGCTTGTTGCCCTGCATCGGGATCTCGATCGAGCCGTTCAGGTCGATCTGGCTCTCCCGGAAATCGTCGGCCAGCAAGATATTCCCTTTCAGGGAAATACGGATTTTTTCCCCGTTCAGGGTCAGCCCCGCAATCTTCAGGGCGCCGTTGCGGAAACTGACCTTCGCATCGACCTTGTTGAAATCGATCCGTTCGAAACCGAGGATGTTCTCCAGGAGCTGGTAGGTCCCGTTGGTCAGCGTGAGATCGATATTCCCCGTTCCGTTTTTCAGGGACTCCGCGACGCCGCTGAAGGTGGCCGACCCTTTCAGCGTCCCTGTGATCTGACGGGCCAGGGCGTCCCGGAGCCAGGCGCACTTCTCGATCCGGATCTCCCGGATATTCATCTCCGCCGAGAGCGGTCCCTTCACGGAATAAATGTTAGCAAATTCAATGCGTCCCCGGACATCACCGCCGTATCCCTCCGCGGCCATGACGAGCGCAAGGCGACCCCGGAGCAGGGAGAGCCATCCGGGCCGGACGCCGAGGCTATCCGCATGAAGGGTCGCTTCCGGGCGTCCCCGAAAACCGGCCGTGACGTTTTCCAGCGTGACGCCCGGCGGAATGGCGGGCCGGGCCGCATCGATGGAAAGAAGCAACCCTGGATAGCGGGCGGCCTCCGCCTTGATGGTTTCCGTCACCGCCCCCCCGGGAAAGCGGAGATAGAGGAACAGGATCAGCATCGCAACGCCGGCCAGGATGTAACCCACAACGGCCCGATGGTTTCTCGGTCTCATCTCATCGACTCCCCCCCGGAGGCAGGGCTTGATAGGTAAACACCTGGAGCAGCACGCTCAGGTATTCCGGGCTCTCCTTCATCTTTACGACGGACATCTTCCGGATGCGGACCAGCTCTTCCCGGGATTCGACCAGGTAGAGAAAATCGGTCAATTGCTTCATCGTCAACTTGTCCAGCCTCATCTCCACGGCGGTCTCCTCGTAAGCTTCCGCCGGCGCGGACTTCAGGGGGTTGATGGACTTGATGTTCGTTTTCACCCCCGCGTCGCCTGCGCTCTTTTCCAGGTAGGAAAAGAGCGCAAATCCGGGCGGCCGCCGTTCAATCACCCGCCGGATCTCCTCGGAGCGCTGCCGCAGGACGCCGTACTCCGCGCCGAGGGTCGCGAGCTCGCGGAGGGCCTTTTCGCTTCCGGCGATTGCACCGCTTACCTTCTGCCGCGCCTCAAAGTAAGGAAAGGCGGCAAACTGGACGAGCAGCGCCGCCGCCACGAAAACGAGGCCGGCGATCACGATTAGTTTCTGACTCTTCGTCAGTTGTTCCCAGAAACGTCTCATTTCTTTAGTATGATCTTGAGATCGAACTCTACCCCTGTGCCCTGTTTCATCATATTCGTCGAGCCGATCGCCACCGTTTTGACGTATTTCGAGTTCGCAAACGTCTTTTTGACCGTCTCCACGGCATCGAAATTCCGCGCCTCCCCCTTGATTCCGACCGCATCCCCGTCCAGGGAGAGGGAGGTCATCAGGAGGTCCGCCGGCGCCAGCACTGAAATCTCCTTGAGGATATCCAGGACCGTCGCCGCCTCTGTTGCATCGCCCATCCCGGCGGCCAGCTTCTTCGCCTCGGCGATCTTTCCCCGGAGCTGGATTAACGGATCGACGATCCGGGTCACCTCCGGCAGGCTCTTCCGGAATTCCACGTTGATCTCCTTCTTCAGCGCATCAAGGCGGAGACGGGCGCCGTAGTCGTCAAGGCCGAGTTCGACGCCGGCCAGAAGCAGGATCACGAGGGCCACAACCGACCCTTTCTTCAGGCGGTCGCGAAGCTCCCCGTAACCTGCCCGCGCTTCGGACGCACGCTGCCGGAAGTTGAAGCCGCTCCCCTTACCCAGCGGCCGGGCCGCCAGAGCGAGGGCCTGATCCATGACGACCGGGTCCCACGACGATCGGAGGGCCGTGTCGATTTCAAAACCTCCGGACGCGATCAGGTTCGTCTGTTCCACCGCAACGGCAAAGAGCCGGGAGAGCCCCTCGGCAATCCCCGGCGTCCGGGCGCCGCCGCCGGTCAGAATGATCCGAGTCGGCGCCTCGTCGAGCCCTTTCTGATGGAGGAGAAAGGCCTGGGTATTCTTTAGCTCGGAGAAGAACCGGTCACAGATCTCCCGGATCGTCAAGCCCGCCTCCTCCGGAAGTTCACCGCTTTTCTTCAACGTTTCCGCGGCCGTAAAATCGATCCGCAGGGCCTCGGCTAACGCCCGGGTCGCCATCTCCCCACCGAAACGGAAATGGCGGATGTGGAGGATCTTCCCTTTTCCTATGAAAATCGCCGTCGTGTCGAGAGCGCCAATGTCCAGCAGGATCGCACATGCCGGAAAATCCGATTGTCCGAGCAGGAATGTGGCAAGCGGAACGGCGTCGATGTCGATCACCGCCATATCGCGGACGTAGGGAGAAAGGAGCGCCGTCCGTTCGCCGACGAGCGAGCGGTCGGCAAGGGCGGCGAAGATCTCCGACTGTTCGCCCCTTGCGGTCACCCGATAATCGATGAATACCCCGTCGAGGGGCTGCTGGATCAAAGGTTCGAGGGCAAAGGCGATGGTCTGCCCGATCTTTTTGTCGTCCCGGAAGGGAAGGCGGACGTTCCGGAAGGAGAGCAGGCCGGGAGAAATCGCCGTCATGCAGACCGAACCGCGGAAAGCCTGCTCCGCAAAAAGCTGCTGCATAGCCTCCGGGATGCCGCCCGGCTCATGGATCTCGATCCGGCGGACGGCAAGAATCCGGCGCCCCCCCCGGAACCCCCGGGAGAGAATCACCGCCTTGACACTTCCTGCGCCGATATCGAGGCCCAGAATTTTTTCGGGCATTGCTGACCCCCTCGAAAAAGTCGAAAACCCTTGAAACCGGGACGGCTTCGTAAAAAGTTCCGCAGGCAAGACGCGCGCGGTTCGACAGGCTCACCGTGACAGGAAACAAGCCTGCCCCGAACTTGTCGAGGGGAAGGATGAAGCGCAACGCAGCATCCGGATTTTTTACGATGCCGTCATTACTCCACTTTCCAGGACAGTAATTTGACCTTTCTCCCGCCCGTTTCCCGTTTGACGATGCCGGTGATCCGCTCCATCATCCTTCCCTGGAGGCCGACGGCCGTGATCCGGAAGGTGTCGCTCCGGACGGATGTCAGCCCAGCGGGGATGTTCAGACCGGTCGTCCCCGGAACGCGGCTGTACCAGGCGGGGTCGGCAAGGTTGTTTTTCTCCTCCCGTCGGTACTCATCGAGCCGGTTGACCGCCTCATTCGTCATCTCCGCCGAAAGCGCCCGGAGGACCGCTTTCGGGGCGGTGTTGATGTTGATCCTCCCATCGCCGAAGACGGTGAGACACTGCACGAGTCCGGCCGTTTCCCCCGTGCCGTAAAACAGCTCGCGGGAGACCCCCTTTACCATCAATAATTCCTCAATGCAATCGAGAGATGCATTTTTCGCGGCGTAGGGCCTGTCAAGACCCGCGTAGTACCCCCCCTCCGCGCCGTCGCCGGTAACCTCGTCATCCGCATCGATCCAGTCCTTGATCGCATCGATGACTTCCTCCGCCTGCCTTTGTGCCAAAAGAAAAGAGGGACCGGTGAGAAGTCGCAGCAGGAGGTCCCGGATCTGCGTGTTGTACGCGTTTCCGCTGATCAGGAGGTTGATCGGGATTTTTCCCCCCTCGTCTTCGATCAAAAGTCGGAAGGAGGCGTCGTCGAAAAGCCCTTCGGACTTGAGGGCAAGCATTTCGGTCTTCGCCCAATCCTCCGTCAGCGCGTCGAACGCGTTCTTGTCCATCAGCAGGATGGCCTCTCCGGCGTAAAAAGCGGATTGGGCCACATAACGCAGCCGGATGCCGTCGCTCAGGTTCGCCGCCTCGTAGATCTCGGAGCGCTGGGAGCGGTTCAACTGGATCGTCAACGCCACGATGATGCTGATCATCAGCAATACGAGGATGAGGGCGATGCCCCGCTGGTTGAAGTGCTTCGCAGACGGCTTCGCAAAAAGCCCAGAGGCAAGGCGCGCGACTCCCGAGGAGTGAGGCGTACTGTTTCGTACGCCGCAACGACGAGGGAGGAAGCGCAACGCAGCATATGGGCTTTTTCCGAAGCCGTCCTTCATGGCGTCACCATCGGACTCAGCGGCAGACGCACCCGGGTCATGAACGGAAAGGGATGTTCCCGATCCTTCTCATTCACGAGGCCGAGACGGATCTCGACCATCGCCGGGGCTTTCTTTTTCTGCGCCTCGTCGCCGTTGTTCCAGGTTTCGTATTCCTTGCCCACGCTGTCGAAGAAGCGGTAGGTCAGGGTTTCAACCCGGTCGCACAGCAGAAATCCCCCAGTGGGAGCCTCTTCCTTTTCCGGATCGCGATGGAGGGAGTCGCTCCGGGAGAGGGCGTAGCCTTCCTTCTCCGTCCCCTCCTCGACACCGTATTCGATCACGGCGATCCCGGCCGGTTCTTCCTTCTCGCCGAAGGCGATATGGGCCGTGGAACGGAAGATCAGCCGCGTGAATTCCCGGTTGCCCAGGTAGTACGGCCTGGCCGTGAAGGTAAACGCCCCTTTCCAGGGGGCAACCTCCTCCAGATCCCGGGTCATCCGCTCCAGAACGGTTCGCGCCATGCCGTAAAGCTCGGCATCGGTTTCCGTTGCGCGGATGATCCGGAAGGTTCCCGTGTAGGAGGCGTAAACGGTGGACAAAACGATTCCCAGGATAAAGACGGCGATCAGGATTTCGATCAGCGTAAACCCCTTCGCCTTCATCGCAGCACCACCTTGTATAGAATCAGACGGTAGCTGTTGCGCACAACCATTCGGCTGTTTGTCACCGTGAGGCTGATCTTTTTCAGGACCTCGATCTCCGTGTCCCCGATCTCCACCTGCCACCGATAGTCGGGAAAGTCTTCCCCGAAATCGCCGTTTCCGGCATTGATCTCCCTTGGGTCCGCTGTATCGATCGCCACCATTCGGCTCTGGGCAAGAAGCGAGGCCGTGGTGAGAAAACGGGAGCTGCCCGCCATCGAAATGCTCTGGGACTGGGATTGGTAGACGGCGACCAGGGTGATGGCCAGGATCGCCATTGCGATCATCACCTCCAAGAGCGTAAACCCGCCCCGCCGGTGCGCATCCTGGGCGATCATCGACGACCTCCCCGCATCTCGCGGCAATCGAAACCAGGCATGACGACTTCGTAAAAAGTCATAAAAGTCGCAAAAAGGGGACGGCTTCGTAAAAAGGCCGCAGGCAAGGCGCGCGAATCCTGAGGAATGAGGCGTACCTCGGCGTACGCCGCAATGACGAAGGATGAAGCGCAACGCAGCATCCGGACTTTTTACGTAGCCGTCAAGCATGGCCTTCATCATAGACCGGCGGCACGGTCATCCTCATTGAAGGTGAAATCGACATATTTCTCATAGACGCTGACCGCTTGGAGAAAGGGGTTGAAAACGAGAGTGAAGGCCCGATCCTCTTTGACGAGGTGGACAACGGTGGGCGCCACATATCCTTTGTGGAAAAAACGGATAACGACCTCCCCTTCTGTTTTTCGGGCCTCCGCCGGCTGCCGGACATCGGCGATCCGGATCCCATCGGGAAATCGGACCGCCCCCTTGCGGAGCTCGGCCCGTTTTTCGGCGGTCGTATCGGCACTGTAAGTCCAGAAGCCGGGTTGGGCAAGATCGAGGTGAAGGAGATAATCCACCTGCTCGCGGACCGCCTCGTTTCTCATCTCCCTTGCGGCGCCGACGATCTGCCGGGTCGTCGCCTTGAGGTCGTCGTTGAGCAGACTATCCCGCACCCGCGGGACGGCGAGAAACAACATCATCCCGATGAGCAGGACGACCACGGAGAGTTCGATCAGCGTGTATCCCCGCTCAGTCACCTTCCCAGCTGTTGACATCCTTGTTCTTTCCCTCCCCGTCCGGTTCGCCGTCGGCGCCGCGGGAGGTGAGGTCGTACTCCCCGTGAGCGCCGGGGGAGAGGTAGATGAAGTCATTGTCCCACGGATCCTTGGGAACCTTGCCTTTTTCAAGATAGCCCCCCTGCCGCCAGTTTTTGAGCGGCGTTCCCGTCGCCGGCGCCTCGACCAGCGCCTGGAGTCCCTGTTCCGTCGCGGGGTAGTTCCCGTTGTCCAACTTGTAGAGTTTCAGCGCCGTCTCGATGCTTTCGATTTGTATCCGCGCCTTCGCCCGCCGCGCCTCGTCCGGCCGCCCCATGATCCGGGGAACGATCAGACCGGCCAGGATGCCGAGGATGACGATGACCACCATCAGCTCGATCAGTGTAAAACCCTTCTCATTGCGTCTCATTTTTCTCATGCATTTCTCCTTTTTAGGGATCCCAACCCTACCGGATAAGCTGGTTCATCTCGAAGATCGGCAGCAAGATCGACACGACAATGAACCCGACCACGGCTCCCATCACGAGGATCATCGCCGGCTCCAGCAGGGAGGTTACGAGGAGGATATTGGCCTCCACCTCCTTCTCGTAGGCATCGGCAACCCGGAAGAGCATCGTCTCCATATTGCCGCTCTGTTCCCCCACGGAGATCATCTCGACGGCGATGGGGGGGAAAAAGCCGTTCCGGGAGAGGGGGGCGGAGAGGCTCTGCCCCTCTTCAACATCCTTGGCCACCCGCCGGATCTGATCGGAGATCATGCGGTTGTCCACGACGTTCCGGGCAATCTCCAACGCCGAGAGGAGCGGCACGCTGCTCTGCAGCAGCGTCCCCAGTGTACGGCTGAATCGCGCCACGGCGATTTTCCGGTTCAGGTCGCCGAAGAGCGGCGCATTGAGTTTCAGTCGATCCCAGAGATGGCGTCCCTGTTCGGTCTTCCGGATCGCATAGCGCACGCCCACGATGCCGGCCAGCAGGATGAGCAAGAGGACCCACCAGAGAGATTTCATAAAGCCGCTCACGACGATCAGAAAAACGGTGATCCCCGGCAGCGTCTGGTGCATCTCCCGGAAGATGTTCGTGATGTTCGGCACGACGAAGGTCACCAGAAAGAAAAGGACGCCGCTCCCGATGAAGAACATGAAGAGCGGGTAGGCAAGCGCCGTCCGGATCTTCGTCCTCATGGCCTGCTGGCCTTCCTGGAAATCGGCCAACCGCTCCAGAACGAGGTTGATCGTCCCCGACGCCTCCCCCGCCCGGACCATATTGATGTAGAATGGTGGAAAGACCTTGGGGAAATGGGACATGCTCTGGGTCAGGCTGTTCCCCTCGTTGACCTCCTCGCGGATCTGGGCGAGCGTCGTCTTGAGCAGCGGATTCCGGATCTGGGTGACGAGCGCCGAGAGGGAGGGAACGAGCGGCAGCCCCGCCCCGATGAGCGTCGCAAGCTGCCTTGTCATCAGGGCCAGTTCCTGGAGGCCGACCCTACGGAAGAGCCGGACGGCGCCTCCCCGGACGGCAGCTTCTTCCCGCTTCTGTTCGGAGGCCTCGGAGAGCTCCACCGGGAAGATGTCCGTCTCGCGGAGCTTCTGGCGCGCAGCGACGACGCTCCCCGCATCGATGATCCCCTTCCTCCTGTGGCCGTCCGTATCCAGTGCGATGTATTCATAAACCGGCATGAATGATCCTGTCTCTTTCCCCTGTCGTTTTCTCTCCCTCTACCATACTGCCGGTACGATTTCAAGGACGCCGATTTTGACGACTTCGCAAAAAGTCCCATTCCCAGTCATTGCGGGCAAAGCAAATCCATTCCATGCGTTACAACATGTCGATATCATAAGATTGCTTCGTCACTGCGTTCCTCGCAATGACAAGATCGGCGATTTTTTGCCAGTGGATCCATGTTCCGGAATCAAAGTCCCTTTTTGTCGGATCGGGAGCACAAAGGTACAAATTTGTTCCGTCTCATTTTGCATCGGATTACGGACGCCTAAAGATAAAGCACGTATATATTCAATATGTTGAGCTGTTGTAGCCGCGTTGGCATCCTCCTTGCTCTTCTATGGGTAAACGGGCGCATCGCCGGACGACGGTCCTTCGAAATATCCAGGGGCGGACGCTTCCGGCGGAGACGATCCCGAAACCCTTTTAAACGGAGGTACACGATCATGAACACAGGCGATACAGCGTGGGTTTTAATCTCATCGGCCTTGGTCCTGGGCATGACGATTCCGGGCCTCGCCTTCTTCTACGGCGGCCTGGTGCGGAGAAAGAATGTCCTGTCCATCTTGATGCAATGTTTCATCATCACCTGCGTCATCAGTCTGCAGTGGGTCCTGTTCGGCTATTCGCTGGCCTTCGGGCCGGATACGGGGCTCGGGATCATCGGCAGCCTGAAGTGGGCGGGGCTCAACTTTGTCGGCGGGCAGCCCAACGCCGACTATGCGGCGACCATCCCGCATCAGGTCTTCATGATCTTCCAGGCAATGTTCGCCATCATAACGCCGGCCTTGATCATCGGGGCGTTCGCGGAACGGATGAAATTCTCGGCCTTTCTCATCTTCACCGTCCTGTGGGCGACACTGGTCTACGATCCGCTGGCTCACTGGGTCTGGGGAACGGGGGGCTGGCTCCGCAACCTCGGGGCGCTCGATTTTGCCGGTGGGATCGTCGTCCATGTCAGTTCGGGGATCTCGGCGTTGACCTTGGCAATCCTCTTGGGGAAGCGGTGCGGTTACACACAGCAACCCTTCCGGCCGCATAACCTCCCCTTCACGGTCCTCGGCGCGGCGCTACTCTGGTTCGGGTGGTTCGGCTTCAACGCAGGGAGCGCCCTGGGGGCGAATGAGCTGGCCGCCAACGCCTTCGTGACGACACATATCGCCGCGGCGGCCGCGGGTCTCACCTGGGCGCTCATCGAATGGTGGCACCACGGGGCGCCGACCATCCTCGGCGCAGCGACGGGCGTCGTCGCGGGGCTCGTTGCCATCACACCGGCCTGCGGCTTCGTGAACCCGATGAACGCCATCTTCATCGGCATCCTGGTCGCCCTGTTCTGCTACATCGCCGTGGTCATGCTCAAATCATGGCTCGGCTACGACGACTCCCTCGACGCCTTCGGCGTCCACGGGGTGGGCGGGATCTGGGGAACCCTGGCAACGGGGCTCTTCGCGGAGAAGGCGGTCAACGCCGCCGGGGCGGACGGCCTGCTGTTCGGAAACTCCCGTCAGTTCTTCGTCCAGCTCCTGCTGGTCGTCGTCGTACCGCTGTTCGCCGCCGGGATGACCTGGATCCTCTTCAAGGCCGTGGACGCCCTTGTCGGGATGCGGGTGGAAAAGCAAGACGAGATCGTCGGTCTCGACCTGACCCAACAGAGCGAGTCGGCTTACACCGTTATCGAATGACGACAGAATTATGGGGACAGTATACTTAATTCCCAACAGGAGGAAAAGACCATGAAATACATCGTAGCAATCATCCAGCCGCATCGGCTGGATGAAGTCAAACAGGCGCTCGAAGCGGTGGACGTCAATCTGATGACCGTCTCCAACGTCCTCGGGCAGGGAAGGCAGAAGGGGTATACCGAGATCTACCGCGGGGCGAAGGAGGTCGGCGGGCTCCTGAGGAAGGTCCGTCTCGACATCGCCGTGAACGAGGATTTCGTGGAGCCGACCATCGCCGCCATCAATAAGGGGGCCCGGTCCGGCGACGGGAAGGTCGGCGACGGGAAGATCTTCGTCCTGGATCTCGCCGACTGCGTCCGGATCAGCTCCGGCGAACGCGGCGGTACAGCCATTGGCTGAGAAGTATCGGGGGTCATTTTTTCTTTTTTGCCGCCGACTTCTACCCTCCCCCGCGACATTTCATTTCATAAAGCATCCTTTCCTGTGGTATGAGGGGCAAGAGCACCGGAATACCCTGAAAGGCGGCAAAGATCATGACGGAACTATCAAGGAACGACGCACCCATGGACAATACGGCGGAACGCTATCATTTGCAGATTGCGGCCGAACTCCATATCGGCAACGCGCAGGTCGCGGCGACCGCGCAACTCCTCGGTGAAGGGGCGACGGTCCCCTTCATCGCCCGCTACCGCAAGGAGGTCACTGGGACCCTTGACGAGGTGCAGATCACCGATATCCGCGACCGCCTCTCCCAGCTCGAGGAACTGGACAAGCGCCGCGAGGCGATCCTCAAATCGCTGACGGAGCGCGAACTTCTCACCGATGAGCTGCGGGGAAAGATCGCCGCCGCCGAAACGATGGCCGTCCTTGAAGATATCTACCTCCCCTTCCGCCCCAAGCGGCGGACGCGGGCAACCGTCGCCCGGGAGAAGGGGCTGGAACCACTCGCGCAGCAGATTTTCGCCCAAGCCGAGACGTTCGACCCGTCTGCGGCGGTGGCCGCGTTCGTCAATCCGGAAAAAGGCGTCGCCTCCGCGGAGGAGGCGCTCGCCGGGGCGAGGGACATCATCGCCGAGTGGGTCAACGAAAACGAACAGGCCCGCGCCCGGATGCGGGAGTTCTTCACGGCAAAGGCCGTCTTCCAGTCCCGGGTCATCCCCGGGAAGGAAACGGAGGGAAGCCGGTACCGGGACTATTTCGACTGGGAAGAACCGGCCGCCAAGGCGCCTTCCCACCGGATCCTCGCGATGCGGCGCGGCGAGAAGGAAGAGTTCCTCACCCTCCGTGTCGTTCCGCCGGAGACCGAGGCGAATTCCCTGCTCGACGCGATGTTCGTCAACGGAAACGGTCCGGCCGCCGAACAGGTCCGGATGGCCGTGGAGGACGGCTACCGGCGGCTTCTCGCCAACGCGATGGAAACGGAGATCCGCATGGCCGCGAAGAAACGGGCCGACGCGGAGGCGATCCGCGTCTTCGCCGACAACCTCCGCCAGCTCCTTCTTGCCCCGCCGCTGGGTCAGAAGCGACTCCTCGCTCTCGATCCGGGCTTCCGGACGGGGTGCAAGCTCGCCTGCCTCGACGCCCAGGGAAAACTCCTCCACCACGACGCGATCTTCCCCCACCTCTCGGAGAAGGCGCGGAACCAGGCGGCCGAGACGGTCCGGGCGCTCTGCGCGCGGCTCCAGATCGAGGCGATCGCCATCGGAAACGGGACGGCGGGACGGGAAACAGAGACGTTCCTCCGGACGCTGGACCTCCCCGAAACGATCCAGCTTGTGATGGTCAACGAGAGTGGCGCCTCGGTCTATTCCGCCTCCAAGATCGCCCGGGAGGAGTTTCCGAACGAGGACGTCACCGTCCGCGGAGCGGTCTCCATCGGCCGGCGGCTTACGGATCCGCTGGCCGAACTCGTCAAGATCGACCCGAAGGCGATCGGCGTGGGGCAGTACCAGCACGACGTCGATCAGACGGAACTCAAGCAGAGCCTCGATGACACGGTCATGAGCTGCGTGAACGCGGTCGGCGTCGAGTTGAACACGGCGAGCGCGGCGCTCCTCACCTACGTCTCCGGCCTCGGGCCCGCGCTGGCGGCCAAGATCGTCGCCTGGCGCGACGAGCACGGCCCTTTCCCATCGCGCGTGGCCTTGAGAGAGGTGCCCCGTCTCGGGGCGAAGGCCTTCGTGCAGGCCGCCGGCTTCCTCCGGATCCGCAACGGGGAGAACCCCCTCGACGCCTCCGCCGTCCACCCCGAAAGCTATGCAATCGTCGACCGGATGGCGGATGACCTGAACTGCTCCATCACCGACCTGATGCATGACGAAGCCCTCCGGAAGCGGATCGATCCGACCCGGTACGTCACGGACGAGGTCGGCCTTCCGACCCTGAACGACATCCTCGCCGAACTGGCCCGGCCCGGCCGCGACCCGCGTGAACGGTTCGAGGCCTTCCGGTTCGCCGAGGGGATCGAGAAGATGGAGGATCTGACGCCCGGAATGAAGCTCCCCGGGATCGTGACGAACCTGACCGCCTTCGGGGCGTTCGTGGACATCGGCGTCCACCAGGACGGCCTCATCCACCTGAGCCAGATCGCCGACCGGTTCGTGAAGGACCCCGGCGAGGTCCTGAAGGTCCACCAGCCCGTCGAGGTGACCGTCCTTGCCGTGGACCTGGAGCGGAAACGGATTTCGCTGACGCTGAAAAAAAATCCCGAGCGGGGCGGAAAACCGGCAACTCCGCCCGAGAAAAAGGAGATCCGGGAGAATCAGCCCGCCGGGGAAGGACCCCGGCCGAAAATCGCTCCGGGGAAACCGCCGCAGGAACGGCAGGAGCATGGGCGGCCGCAGCGGGAGAAGCCAGGCCACGGTCGGCCACAACAGGGGAAATCGCGCAACGAGAAGGTCCCGTTCAACAACCCGTTCGCCGCAGTCTTCGGGAAGAAGTAGAAAAAAAGGGGGGACAGCTCCTGGTTTCCCCAAAAACCATAAGGACATGCAACGATACCGCTTCTGGGAACTACTTATCAATAACCTCTATCATGTTGATCGGTTATTTAGTCGCGATTTGCGGCCGATGTGCTTGAGTAGCAGCTTTTCTTCTGTAATGCGCAGGAATGATCGAAGAAAAAATTACATGCGCCGGTCCTTGACGTCACCTACAACCACTCAAAACAGAGGAGAGAAAATCTGTGAATATTGCCAGTTGTAATCAGTGTGCTTCCAATATTGGGTGATGTACCATTTATTCAACCATAATTGAGTTAGACATCCCCGGAATTTGGAAGTAGCGCTAGTATAGGACAATGTAGAATAATTTTTTACCCTCTACAATCATACACGTCAGTTTAGCCTCATAACTTGGACCGTCCTCGATCTGGTTTTTGAACCTTAGGGTGGTAAGATACGCCATTCTTGGCCTTACTTTGTGGATGAGATCCATAAATGTCTGGCCTTCCTGGAAAACGAGAATGTCCTGGATATTACAGCCCTGAAGATCAGAATGACTTTTCTTGGTCATTCCAGCTGCTTCCTCCGTGAAGCCACAGATCCGGCCATCATCTGCGGTCAGGAAGATAATGCTTTCAATATATTTCCGTGCCTCAATTTTGTCTTTTTTCTGACGCATCCAGAGATAGGCATCCTGCAATTTAATACTGAGCTCCCGGTATCTTTGTTCACTCTCTTTCAGCTCCTGCTCCGTCTTCTTGCGGCCGGCATAAAGCTGTGCATTGGCGATGGCCCCGGCAATCTGCTCTCCGATCCTCTCCGCCAGCCGGAGATCCTGTTCGGTATAGGCGTTCGGCTTCTTCGTCCGGAAATGAAGGC
>Ga0209014_10000271_pt1 | contig 29385 bp, 28 predicted proteins | sample BarGraNGADG00212_FD_184491 | JGI IMG/M metagenome (GOLD analysis project Ga0209014, IMG submission 184491) | Arctic peat soil microbial communities from Barrow, Alaska - Barrow Graham LP Ref core NGADG0002-212 (SPAdes) (version 2) | ecosystem: Environmental > Terrestrial > Soil > Wetlands >...
CAGGTCCGCCGGCGGCAGGGCGGCGAACAACTGCTCGCGCCCCTGGGTGGACGTCGCCGCCGAAGTGCCCATGGAATCGGCGCCCAGCGAGAGGAACAGGTGCCCGTCCGGATCCACAAACCACCACTTGCCTTCGATCTTCTCGACGCGGAAGAATCCGGTGGCTTTGGCTTTCGAGCCCTCGTAACCGCCGTAGCGGCAGTAGGCGAAATCGCCCTTCCCGAGCGCTTTGTCCTCGGCGGCCCAAGCGGCCTGTAACTGCGGGAGGCTGGTGGCCTTGCCCGGCCAATCGTCGCCCATCCACTGGCCGAACTGGTCAACCAGGGGTTTCGCTTCCAGCAGAGCGTCGCCGGGATCCTCGCTGGTCAAGCGGACGGCGCGGATTTCGAGCGACGGCGCGCCAATCGGGTTGGCCATCACGACGCCGATCCCGCTGACCGATTTCAGCTCGCCGGGTGTGCCGCTGAGGTTGATGAACATCATCGGCCGGGCCTTGTTGTGTACCGACGCCAGATCGTTGCCCGAGCGCGCCGCCTGGGTCAAGAAGTTCAGCGGCACGGCGGCGCGGATCCACGCTCCCGGGACTGGCGCGAGGCGCACCGAGCGGATGCCGCCCGAGTCGTGGATGCGCAGGTCGAAACGCTGCGGCGAGCTGAGGCGCAGCTCCAGGACCAGAAACTGGAAAGGGCTCCAATCGGCGGGCAGGCCGGGGTCCAGGTCTTTCAACGCCCAAGTGAGTTCTGTCCCGGCGCCCTCGAACACGGCGCGCCTGGTTTCACCGCGGGCGGAACCCGCCGCGGCGAGAAGCGGTAACAGCGTCCAGATCCAATAGCGTTGCATTCACGTTCTCCGGAAACGCTAGGGTGACACATGGCGCGGCGGCGCGCCAGCGGGGCTCGCTAAGAGTGAGGCCGTGGATTTGACGCGGAGACGCGGAGGGGCGGAGATAAGCGCAGAGAAGAATCCAAGGCAAAGAGAGCACGGAGGAAGCGGAGAGCGCGGACCGAGCGATGTACGGATCGAAAGGAGGGGGCCTGGACTCGCGCGGGTCCAGGCCAATGGCAGGCTGTGAGGCAGTTGGCTCTGCGCGATGCCTCTCACCGAAAGCGGCGCATTCGGGATTTGTGTGGGCGAAAACCTCGTGCCACGTCCATAGATATCGGCCTTTTTGCGTCCGTGTACAAGGTTGCAATTGGTTTCCGTAAAAAGTTGCCATTAGTTATGGAGCAGGAGTACTGACTTGCGCCGGCGCGTGGTGGGTGGACCCAGAGGGTACCTCGCCGGCCCCACCTGCACAGGGCGAAGCCTTATGCGACCAGGCCGCTCATCACCTGGAGCATGTCGCGATGAGCCAGCACCGCCGCCGCTTCGCGCTGCATGATTTCGAAATAGCCGCGGGCGAAGCCGATGCCTTTTTCCGCCGGGGAGATGAGCCCGCGCGCCTGGGCGACGAGCCGCTCCGCGTCCTCTTCGGTAGCCGGAGGCGCTTTCTGCCACAGCGCCTCATCAATCATCACGATGAAAGCCGAGAGCTCGCGTAGCCACTGGAACGCCGGGTCGTCCAGCACCAGGTTGAGGTACTGTCCCGTGCTGGTGATGGGCGCCACATCGCGCTCGTAGGCGGCGCGTTCGAGTTCGAGGAGAGATTTGTGCAAATGGAGCAATCCATCGCGAAGTGCCTTGAGGCGGGTGCGGAAGTCGGACACGCGACTATCGTATCGTGAAAGGAGATGAGTTTTCTCGACAATCTGGAAAATACGCTGAAGAGCCTGGAATCGAGCGAGCAGGGCAAGGACGACGCGGAGCGCGCCCAGCGCACGCGCGAGATCGAACGCGCCCAGGCGCAAGCCGTGGCCCCATTCGCCGAACAACTCAAAAAGAGCCCGTATACCGCGGAGTTGCTCAAGCAGGCGGCACGGGTGGGCTTCAGCTTGCGCACCAAAGTACACGTCGCATGGCTGGGTTCCACGCTGCGCCTGGAAGCCCGCGACAAGCGGCTGGAACTCCGCCCCACTCCGCGGGGCATTGTGGCCGGCTATATCGAGAACGGGCAGGAAACACGCACCGAAGCCTGCGACCTCACTGGCAGTGCCGAAGACCTGGTCCGCCAGTGGCTCGCCTGAGCGCGAATCCGTTGCGGGCCGGATCGTATCCTATACCTATGCAGAAACCCACCTTTGACCCCGGCCTGACGCAACAGTACACCGGCAACTTGCGGCGGGCGATCAACAAGGACGGCACCTTTAATGTGCGCCGCCGGGGCGCCACCTGGCGGGACTTTCATCCGTATTTGCGCCTGATCGACATGGGGTGGGTCCCGTTCTTCGGCGTGTTGTTTATGGGTTACCTGGTGGTGAATACGCTTTTCGCTCTGGCCTACTTTTGGCTGGGTCCGGGCCACTTACTGGGCGCCGATGCATCCACGAATGCGGGGCGATTCTTCAATGACTTCTTCTTCAGCGCGCACACGCTGAGCACGGTGGGGTACGGCAGCATCTCGCCGAAGAGTCTGGGGAGTAACATCGTGGCGGCGATGGAGTCGCTGGTGGGCGTTTTGGGATTCGCCATGGCCACGGGACTGCTGTTCGGACGCGTGTCGCGCCCGTCGGCAAAAATCGGTTTCAGCGAGAAGATGCTGGTTGCGCCCTATCAGGACATGCAGAGCCTGCAATTCCGGGTGGTCAACCGGCGGCGCAACGACCTCATGGAGATTGAAGCCCGCGTGTTGCTGATGACCGTCGAAGAGAAAGACGGTCAGCCGGCGCGCAGCTATCGCCAGCTCAAGCTGGAGCGCGAGTCGGTGCTCTTCCTGCCGCTCACCTGGACCATCGTGCACCCGATCGATAGCGAAAGCCCGATGGCCGGAATGACCGCGGAGGACCTCAAACGGCTGCAGGCCGAGGTGCTGATTCTCATTAAGGCATACGACGATACTTTCAGCCAGACCGTGCTGGCGCGCTATTCCTACCGCTACGATGAAATCGGCTGGAACCAGCGGTTCGCCCCGGCCTTCTCCGTCGATACCGATGGCGACCTGGTGTTGGAATTGCAGAAGGTGGGGCAGATCAGCGACTCTGGCACGTGAGCGGGCGCGGCGCGCGCTATCTTGGTGGAGATGAACTATCGCGACTTAGGACGTACGGGCTGGAAGGTTTCCGAGATCAGTTTTGGCGCGTGGGCGATTGGCGGCTCCTGGGGCAGTGTGGACGACACGGAATCCCTGGCCGCGCTGCACGCCGCCATCGATTGCGGGGTGAACTTCATCGACACCGCCGATGTCTACGGCATGGGGCGCAGCGAGCGCCTGATCGCGCAATTGAAGCGCGACCGCAACGCGGAGATCATTGTCGCCACCAAGGCGGGCCGCCGCCTCTCGCCGCACACGGCCGATGGCTACAACGAGCGCAATCTCACCGGCTTCATCGAAGACAGCCTGCGCAATCTGGCCACGGATTGCCTGGATCTGGTGCAACTCCACTGCCCGCCGATCGACGTCTATTACCGGCCGGAACTCTTCGGCGCGCTGGACCGCCTGGTGGAAGCCGGCAAACTCCGCTATTACGGCGTGAGCGTGGAGCGCGTGGAAGAGGCGCTCAAAGCCATCGAATACCCCAACGTGCAGACCGTGCAGATTATCTTCAACTGCTTCCGCCAACGGCCCCTCGACTTATTCTTCGAGCAGGCGAAACGGAAACAGGTGGGCATTCTGGCGCGGGTTCCGCTGGCCAGCGGCCTGCTGAGCGGCAAGCTCACGCACGATTCCCAATTCGCCGCCGACGACCACCGCCAGTTCAACCGTCACGGCGAGGCCTTCGACGTCGGCGAAACCTTCTCCGGCGTGGACTACGAAACGGGTCTCGCCGCGGTCGAAGAAATCCGGCGCCTGCTGCCCGCGGGAGTGAGTATGGCGCAATTCGCGCTGCGCTGGATTCTGATGCACGATGCCGTGACCTGTGCCATCCCGGGCGGCAAGCGGCCTTCGCAGGTGCGGGACAATTGCGCGGCCAGCGATCTGCCGGCGCTCTCCGCCGCGGCGATGGCCGCGATTCGCGGCATCTACGATGCGAAGATTCGCGCTGCGGTGCACCAGCGGTGGTAAAGCGCGGCTAACCATAGGAAGCTGAAAGAACTCGGTTGGCAGACGAAAGCGCCTGCCCCACCAACGTGGGACAGACGCTTTCGTCTGTCAACCCACTATTTCTTCGGTGGGCCGCCGGTGGGCCGCCGGTAGATGGTCTCGAAGTCGGGCTTGGAGCCGATCGATACATTGCTGGACGTGGAGGTGGATGGCCCTGGGTTGCCCTGCTGCCTCGGACTGGGAATCACGGCCCTCGGGTCGCCCACGCCGTCGTTGACCTTGGTGGTGCTTTCCCTGGTGACGCGCGATTTCCCGGAGGGCCGGTAATCGACGCGATCGATCTGCTCGCGCGCGATGGCGGTCTGCTCGTTCTTGTTGATGACCACCAGGTTGTCGTCGGTCAACTCGTCCATCTTGACGAGCAGCGGTTGCATGGACCCTTTCTTGTAGACGCGCAGTTCGGTGCCGGTCTTGAGTTCCTTGACTTTGGCCCAAGGATCGTCCGCGCCGAATGCCGCCAGGGCGGTGCAAAGGAAAAGAGCGAGTTTCCGCATGGATCTATCGTACTGCTTCGCTTTACACTATGCATAGATGGCTCACGTGGAAATCCGCGACGCGTCCGACGACGATCTGCCGGCGATACTGCGCATCCTGGCCGAGAGCGGCATTGATGGCGGCGAATCGTTCACGCTGGAGGAGGCTCGCGATCATTTCGCGCGCATTCGCCAGCGGCCGGGCTTCCGATTGCTGGTGGCGGTCGTCGACGGCGACACGGTGGGCACCTATGCGCTGCTGATCATGGAGAAGCTCGGCAAGCGCGGCACGCCGGCGGGCGTGGTGGAGGATGTGGCGGTGCTGCCGTTGCGGCAAGGGCAGGGCATCGGCCGCGCCATGATGGAGCACGCCCGCGAAGCGTGCCGCCGCGTGGGGTGCTACAAGCTGGCGCTTTCCAGCAATTTGCGCCGCGAAGACGCTCACCGCTTTTACGATTCGCTGGGATTCGAGCGTCACGGCTTCAGCTTCGTGACGCGCTTCTGAACCGTTCCCAGGTACATGAGCAGCGCCGCGACCGTGGTCAGTTGCCCGGCCACCGCGAGAGAGCTGTCGGCGATGGCGAAGGCGACGCGGGAATGCGTGACACCCTGCACGCGGTCGAGCACCAGGAACATGGCGGCGAGGTCCAGGATCAACATGGGCAGCAGCACGAAGAAGATGCGCCATCGCCGGCCCCGAGCCAGGCGCGTGCTGCGTCGCAGGACCTCGTGTTCGAGGTCGGCCTCCACCGCCACGACGATGTCGGCGAAGATCAGGCGGACCATGGCGACCACGCCCGGAATCACCAGCAGCGCTCCCCATAAGGTGACGGTGATTTCGACCTTGATCTTGTTGGCCAGGGTCTTCAGCCACTGGCGGCGTCCCCAGCGCAGGGACTCGCCCAGCGGGGCCACTCGACCGGTGCGGAAGCGTTGGACCAGCCCGTAGACAATCGCCGGGACTACCAGGGCGCTGAGCAGAAGATCGCTGATTTCGAGGACAAAGTAGGAAAGTAATCCGGCGAACGGGATATCCAGCAGGTAGCACAGGAATTGCGTGGCTAGCTTGCCGGGAAGATAAATGACGAGCGTGGCGGCCGCCAGGAACGGCAGGTTCGAGAAGAATACGCGGACGGAGTCACGGAGCAGCGGAAGCGGGGAATCGAACGGCTCCGTGGGGAAGTCGATCTCGAGATAGCCTTTGCGGAAGTCGCGGTCCATTGCTTTTTAGAGTGGCATAATTAAGTTGGTCCCAGATCGGGAGGTGGTATGCGACTTTTGATCGTCCTGTTGGCGGGCGTGACCGGATTGGCGGCTCAGGTTACGGCGCCGGATGCGGCCGCTAAGCTGAAGCAATTCGAGCGCAACCTGGAAAATGCGACGCGGTCTCCTGGCGGGCCGGTTTCGGTGAAATTCTTGTCGGCGCCGAACCGCGTGTGCGCGATCCCGCTGCTCAGAGTGCGGCCGGACGCATCATTCAAGTCGAACATGCCGTTGATCGCGCCGGATCCCAAAATCAAGTTTTCCGCTCGTGAGCTAATTCCACCGGGGCCCGTGTGTGACGAGCAGACAAGAAAATGATCAGACGAATCTCCGCTTTCCTTCCGTTGCTTCTGTTGATGCTTGCCGGGTGCGCGCATAAGACCCCGGAGAAGCGTTATCCCATGACGGGTGAGATCAAGGCTCTGGACGCGTCGGCTCACACGGCCACCATCGCCGCCGGCAAGATTGGCGACTGGATGGAGGCGATGACCATGGAATACCCCGTGAAGCCGGACGCCGAATTTCAGAAACTGCATGTGGGCGACCGGATCGAGGCCACCGTGGTCGTGGGCGATCCGGCGTATTACGTGACGGAGATCAAGATCGCGCCCAAGTAGGCTAGGCCTCCGGCCTGGCCCTATTAGGTTTGTCCCTCCATGGTTCCCTTTGACCCGCTGTTGCGCAGCCCGCATCTGCAAACCATCGCCGGCCACCTCTGGAAGCGTCCGGATGCGGCGGCCGAGTTTCCCGTCGAACGCCGGCTGTACCGTACCGAGCCGGACGTGCAGGTGTTGGTGTGCTCGCAGCGTCCTCACGGCAAGGCGCGCGGCGAGATTTTCATGGTGCACGGCCTGGAAGGGTCCGGGGAAGCCGGCTACATCCGGAGCCTGAGCGTGGCGGCCCTGCGGGCGGGTTTCGCGGCGCATCGTTTTCATATGCGCACCTGCGGTGGCACGGAACACCTCTGCCGCACGCTTTACCACGCCGGCCTGACCAGCGATCTGCTGGCGGTGTTACGGGAGTTTCGCAAGGACGGGCGCGCGCCGGCTTTTCTCGCGGGTTTTTCGCTGGGTGGAAACGTGGTGCTCAAACTGGCCGGCGAGATGGGGGAATCGGCGCGCGACTACGTGCAGGGGATCTGCACGGTATCGGCGCCGCTCGATCTGGCAGCCTGCTCGCGCCGCATGGCGGAGCGCGACAATCGCGTGTACGAGGCGCGATTTGTGCGCGCCATGCGGAAGCGCCTGTGCGCCACGGGACGCTACCAAATGGGCGAGTTCGAGGGGCTGCGTAGCGTGCTCGAACTGGATGACCGGTTCACCGCGCCCTCGTTCGGCTTCGGCAATGCGGCCAACTATTACCGGACTCAGTCCGCCGTCGGCTACCTGGCGGGACTGCGCGTGCCGGCCCTGCTGATACAGGCCAAGGACGATACCTTCGTGCCGTTCGCGATCTACGAATCGGCGGCGGTGCGCTCCAATCCGTGGATCCAACTGATGGCCACCGACCACGGCGGCCACTTGGGATTCATCGGGCGCGGGCCTAACCGCCTGTGGTCGGATGAGGCGATAATGGAGTGGATCGCCGGTGCGGCTGTTAACAAAACCCGGCTCGAATCGTCAAAGGTCTTAAGGTCCAAATGAATTCCCATGCGTCATTCTGGGAGGCGGTGAAGGGCGCCCTCCATTCGCTTCGCGGCAGCAAGCTGCGGAGCTTTCTCACGCTGCTCGGAATCATTCTGGCGACCACCACTCTCATCGCCGTGATGAGTGTAATTTCGGGCATGGACGTCTATATCGCACAGAATGTCTCCAGTATGGGCGCCGACGGGTACCGCGTGCAGCGCATCGTGATGATGGGCTTCGACCCCAAGAAATACATGGAAATGCTGCGGCGCAATCCCCAACTGAGCCGCGAGGAATACGAATTTCTTCGCCAGCGTCTGACGTTGACCAAAGAGATCGGCATCTCCGCCGGACGCGGTGTCACGGTGCACCGCGGCACCGAAGTGTCGGAAGGCGTCGGCTTGCAGGGTGCATCGCCCAATATCGGAGTGATCACCAACATGGAGGCGGAGGACGGACGCTTTCTCTCCGAGATCGAGAACGATCGCCACATGAACGTGGCATTTATCGGGCACGACCTCAAGGACAAGTTTTTCGTGGGGGCCAGTCCGATCGGACAGACCATTACGGCGGAAGGCGTGGTGTTTGAAATCGTCGGTGTGGCCAAAGCCAAGGGCTCGATATTTGGCCAGTCGCAGGACAATTTCCTGATCATTCCCATCAACACCTATTTCAAGATCTGGGGAGCGCGCAGCGGGATGGGCTTCGCTGCGACGGCCCTGGATCACGACCATCTGGCGCAAGCGCAGGAAGAAGCGCGCATGCTGTTGCGCTCCTACCGGCACCTGCGTCCCAAGGAGGACGACACTTTCTCCATGCTGACTTCCGATGCTCTGCTCGACTTCTGGAATCAGTTGACCGGCGCTATCGCCGCCACTGCCGTGGCCGTGGTTTCGGTTTTCCTGGTGGTGGGCGGGGTCGTGATCATGAATATCATGCTGGCTGTGGTGACGGAGCGGACCCACGAAATCGGCATTCGCAAATCCGTCGGCGCTCGCAAACGCGACATCCTGAATCAATTCCTGGTGGAATCGGCGGTGCTGTCGGCCAGCGGTGGCGTGATCGGCGTGATCATTGCGTGGGTGGTCGCGGTGCTGGTGCGGACCTTTACCCCCGTGCCGATGTCGGTGCCGCTGACGGCGGTCGTGGTGGGTGTGACGTTGTCGGCGGTGGTGGGCCTATTCTTTGGCATCTACCCGGCGCATACGGCGGCGCAGTTGGATCCCATCGAAGCCTTGAGGGCGGAGAAATGACCCCGGGATCGGTGGTATCGGGAGCGCGCCTGGCGCTGGACACGATACGCGCGCACAAGATGAGGTCTTTCCTGACGGTGCTCGGTGTGATCATCGGTACCGGCGCCGTGATTGGCGTGGGCTCGATCATCGCGGGGCTGGACGGCGCCATCACCAACCTGCTGCGCAGCTTCGGGCCGAATACGGTGATCGTCACCAAGACCGCAGCCATGGGCAACGCCACGCGCGAAGAGCGCCGCCGCAAGCCGCTCACGCTGGAGAACGCACGCGCCATCGCCGAACGCTGCCCTGCCGTGGAGCACGTCAGCCCGTTCCTGTTTGCCCCAGGCGGGTTGCACACCGCGAAGTACAAGGGCAACGACCTGTACAACATTCAGCTCGGCGGCACGGAGGAGGGCTACGCCGCGGGCGGCACCACCATGAAGTCCGGCCGCTTCTTCACCGACCAGGAGAGTTCTCACCACATGCCGATTGTGGTGATCGGCGAGGACGTGCAGAAACAGTTGATGGCTAACGCGGAACCGATCGGCAAGAGAATCGACGTGGACGGGCACGAACTGGAGGTGGTGGGGGTGATGGACCGGCCCGCGGCATCGCTGCCCGGACAGGACGACACGCGCATCCTGATTCCGTACTTCACGATGCGCAAGATGTTCCCCAACCAGCAGGAGCACATGCTCATCGTAATCGCCTACCCGGGCATGATCGATCAGGCGCAGGACGAAGTCCGTGCCGTGCTGCGGATTGCGCGCCGAGTGCCGTTCAACGGAGTCGACACCTTCTCCATCACCACGGCCGAACAGATGATCGAACAGTTTCACAGCGTGACGGCGACGGTGGCGCTGGTGATGGTCATCCTGAGTTCCATCGGATTGCTGGTGGGCGGCATCGGGGTGATGAACATCATGCTGGTGAGCGTTACGGAGCGGACCCGCGAGATCGGCGTGCGCAAGGCGATTGGCGCCCGCAAGAGCGACATCATCGTGCAGTTCCTGACCGAAGCGGTGGTGCTAACCGTGATGGGCGGGGTGCTGGGGCTGCTGCTCGGGTGGACCATCTCGCGCGCCGCCGGCCTGGTTTTCCCGAACTTGCCGACGGCGGTACCGCTTTGGGCGGCGGCGTCGGGCGTGGCGGTCTCCGTCGGCGTCGGTCTCTTCTTCGGCATTTGGCCGGCCAGCCGCGCCGCGCGTCTGGACCCGGTGGAAGCCTTGAGGCACGAGTAGGCGTTCACGTGTGACGCAGCGACTGTCGATAATCTTGGCGACCAACGCGGGCGATCGTCGGTCGCGCGCCGGCCGCAGGCACTTCCGCGATACGGCGACGATAGGTCCAAGTATCAATTTCCCGCTCTCCTCGACAGTCCCGTGCAAGACGCCTCCGGTGTTGAGAGAATGGAATCGAGGAGCCCGATGACCAATTTGACAATCCAGCTTCCGGATGACCTCGCGCGTGGCCTGGAGGGGATCGCTTCGGCGCAGAAGAAGAGCGTGGAGCAAGTGGCGCTGGAGCGTCTGGGCTCTATCTTCGACAAGGCCACTTCGCCCGAAGCCGTTTTGCGCGCCCTTCGGAAATTGCCTCATCCGAGCTCTTCCGCGGTGGATGACCTCGATGCCGCGATTGCCGCCGCACGCCTGCCAGTGAGCGCTCAGGGTGCTTTCGACCGGCGGCGCCGGGGATGACTTATCTGCTGGACACAAACGCGATCAGCGACTTGATGAGGGCGGCACCGAGAATCGAGAACTGGATGGCGGGACTGGACGAGGACGATCGCGTGGTCACATGCACGATCGTTCGGGGCGAAGTTCTTTTTGGGATTGGCAAGTTGCCGGAGGGTAGAAGGCGTGCCGAGCTAGAACAGACGGGACACCAGTTCCTGGCGTCCTTGCGTTGCGAACCGGTGCCGGAACGGGCGGGCGACTTTTACGCTGCCGTTAAACTTGCCCGGCAACAACGCGGCCTCACGCTGGATGAAAACGACCTTTGGGTAGCCGCGACGGCACTCGCACTGGGTGCGACACTGGTGAGCCGCGACAGCGACTTCGCTGGCATTGATGGCTTGGTCGTGGTTGCACCGGAATAGGCGTCGTTCACGGCAGCGCAGCAATCGTCCGAGATGGCGACGTTGCAGCCAAGTAGCCAAGTATCCCTTTTCCGCTGGTCTTTGCGCTAAGCTCGGCGCACATGAACGACACCGTGACGCTGACATGTGGCAGATCGACTGATAGACCTCCCCGACGCCGCAGGGGTTTAGGGAGCCAATCCAGAGCAGGCAATGCCCCCCTACCGCACCGCCAGCGTCACGCCCGCGGGGCTCGTCACTCCGCCGATGGTCAGCTCGATTGGCACCGTGTCGCCCGGGGCGATGCCGTCCGGGACCACGGCGTTGATTTGCAGCACTCCCTGCACGATGCCCGGCGCCGCGCCCTGATACAGCACCTGCGCCACAACGCCGCCAATCCGCACCACGACATTCTGGCTGAGCGTGGCGAACGGCGCCTGCGCGATCGAGCCATCGAGCACGGTAGACGACATGGCGCCGCCGCCGGTGGCGTAGATCATGACCACGCTTCCCATGCCGGCGGGCGCGGCCGCGGAATTCACCGTGTAGTCCTGGTTCAGAATCGAGCCCTGCCCTTTGCCCGATTGGTTCGCCGTAAAGATGGCCGGGGCGGCGGCGGCAACCGTCAGCGCGATCGGACTGGAGCGCGTTCCCTGATACTCCACCTGCAACTGCGTGTTGCTGCGCTGTTGCAATCCAAACGGCGCGATGGCGCCGGCTTGTCCGCTTACGGAATAAAGCATCGGTGCGGCGATGCCGTCGAACAGGATGCGCGTGCCGCCGGCGATGGTATCCAGTTGCCCCGAAGCAGTTGGCGCCGGCTTCTGTAACGTCGCCGGGCCGATGTTGGCGCCGAAGATGGTGATCACTTCGCCCGGCGCCACCGCACCGGGTTGCAGGCTCGCCGCGCTGACCACTCCTTGCGGCGTGAACACCGGCGCGCTCGGGCCGCTGCCGGATGTACCCTGCGTCACCGCAAACGTCTGTCCCGCGATGGTCATGCTGCCGGTACGGAAATCGTTGGCGCCCGCCGTTTTGGCGACCGTGTATGGCACCGTGCCGTTGCCGTTGCCCGGGTTGCCGCTGCTGATCGCGATCCAGGAGACGTCTCTCGCCGCCTGCCAGGGACAGCCCGCCGCGGTGTTCACCGCTACCGCGCCGCTGCCGCCGCTGTTGTCGAACGATGCGTTTGCCGGCGCCAGCGTGTAGCTGCAATTCAACCCGCTCGAAGGCGCAGTCACCTGCGCCCACCACGTACCGAAGGCGCCGGTGCGGTTGGGCGGTGGCGTAGCCGCGTACTCTTGAATGGTCCAGAAGTCCAGTTCGTTCACCGGGTCCACCAACGTCGCGCTGTAATCGCCCCAGCGATTGCTGCCGGAGCGCGCACCGGGACTTACATACGGCGATTCGCCGGCTTTCAGCAGCACCCCCGGCTGCATGGTGTTCAGCGGATCGTTGGGGGTTCGGATGGCAAACATTGCACTGGGGTAATCGTTGGCGCTGAATCGCGTGTAGCCGATCAGTGCTTCGTTGTTCTTGTTGACGGCGATCGTCGGGTAGGCGTAGAAAAACGTGCCGCTCGGGTCATCGATGCGCCCACGCTGCACCAGCGCTGGAGTCGTTCCCGAGGGGTCGATCTGGTACCACTGTGCGGCCGCGCGCGTGGGCTGCCCGTACGGCACAAAGACCGTGTGCGCGCACCAGATGGTGCCGTTGCGCATCAGGCAGTTATCCAACCTGCTGTCGCCGGTATCGATCTTCACCGAAGTGCCCAATTGCGGTCCAAAATCCCCCTCGTTGGGCCCGGTATCGGACCAAGGATCGGCGATGTTGACCGTGCCCACATTCCCGCCCGTGAAGGTCTCCGCGCCCACCGCGCCCTCGATCTTGCTGATCCGTATCGTGCTGGAGCCGGCCACCGGTCCGAAATCGGTGGCGAACTCCTGCGCCAGGTACAGCGTGTTCGGGTGGCTGTTGTCGTAGTCGCGAACCGGCGTGAATTCGCCATTCGGGTCGCTGAAAGTCACGTGATTGCCGGCGCCGTTCTGCTGGTAAAGGTCCGCCTTGCTGAAGACATAGAGGTTGGTGGTCACGTAGTTGCCGGAGCCGCGGATCTGGAACAGGTTCATCGAAACGACCACCCAGTTGGCGTTGAAGCCGAGGGCAGGGAAGTCGCCCCACCGATTGGAGGAGCCGACATCCACCTTGAAATAATTCCAGGTTCCGCCGGGGTCGCCCGTCTGCGTCGTCGCCACTAACAAAGCGGAGCTTGCAACCTCGCCATTCACCGCCGCGCAAGCGATCCAGCGGTCGGCGGATGAGTCGTAGTAGATTCTCGGATCGAAGGTGTCGCTGAATTTGCCGAGCGGGGACCAGAACGCGTTCAGAGTGATCGGAAAGTTCTCCCGGGCGAAACCGCCGCGTGAGTGAATCATGACCTGGGTATTCAGCTTGGTGACCACGTGCCGCGGCCCCACCGCTCCCTCTGTGTCCGGTGGAATCGCCGTGAAGTTATCCGCCAGCCCCTGGAATCCGCTGAAGTTCGGGATCGCGGTTGCCGCCGCGGACGGAGCGATTTCCGGCTGCCGCGCTGGCGTGCCGGATGGCTTCGCCGAATTCCGGCGGCGCACCGCGCGCTCCGGTTCGTGGCTCTCGCGCTGCAACCCATCGCTCGCCACCGCCCGGTTCTTCGGCTGGCGCGCCAGTTCGTCGAGGCTGGCCGACGCCCGTGCCGCCGCTACTTGACGGGTTTGGGCGAAGGAAGAGACGCTCCAAAGGATAAGGCAGGGGATTGCAAAGTGGCGGAGACCAATACTCACAATGTCTTGACGTCCTCTCAGCGTCGCGGTTTCAATCAACAGTCTGCCATACTGAGAGTTCAATCTGGCATGAACCCTCAGGAACCGATTTTGTTGCGAAGCGCCCGCTGGCTGGCGTTTGGATCGGCCACCGCGATCATGCTCGGAATCGCGCCCTCGCAGATCCTGCTGGCGCTCGCGTTTGCCGCCCTGCTGGCCTGCGGCGAGAAGTTGCGCTTGCCGCGCATCCGCCTGCCGCTCGCGCTCTTCCTGCTCGGGACCGTGATTTCCCTGTTGTTGTCGGACGATCCCGCCGCCGGACTTCCGCAAATTCGCAAGTTTTACGTCTTCCTCGAGCTGCTGGTCGTGTTTTCGCTCCTGCGCAGCCTGGCCATGGTCCGCCTCCTCTTCCTCACTTGGGCGGGAATCGGGGCGCTCACCGCCATCCGCGGATGCATCCAGTTTGCCGGCAAGGTGCAGGAGGCGCATCGCCTCGGCCGTAACTTTTACGAGTTCTACGTCGGCGAGCGCATCACCGGCTTCACCAGCCACTGGAATACCTATTCCGCCGAAGAGATGTTCGCCCTGATCATGCTGGCGTCCTTTCTGTTCTTTGCCCCGGCGGCCAGGAAGCGCCTCTGTGTGTGGCTGCTTTGCGCCGCGCTGATCGCTCTCGCCATCGTGCTGGGAGAGACGCGGGGAATCTGGATCGCCGTCGGGATCGCCCTCCTTTATCTCATTTGGTTTTGGCGGCGCTGGATGGTCGCGCTGGCGCCCGTCGTCGTGTTGGCGGCGTTCTTCGTCTCGCCGCCCGCGATAAAGGACCGCGTCACCTCGATCTTCAAGCCGAAGATCGACGATTCCAATCAATTCCGCGTGGTCACCTGGCGCACCGGCCTGCGCATGGTCGAGCGCCATCCCTGGTTCGGACTCGGACCCGAAGGCCCGAAGCTGCACTTCGACGAATACGTGCCCGCCGATATTCCCCGCCCGCTGCCCTCGGGTTGGTATGGCCACCTGCACAATATCTATCTCCACTACGCCGCCGAACGCGGCATCCCCACTATGCTGGTCCTCATGTGGATGCTGATTCAGATCCTGGTGGACTTCTGGCGAGGCCTCAAGACCTTGCCGCCCGGCCCCAGCCATCGGAGATTCCTGCTTCACGGGGGGATCGCCGCCGTCCTCGCGACCATGGCGGAAGGCTGCGTGGAGTTGAATTTGGGCGACAGCGAAGTGCTCACCATGTTCCTGGTGGTGGTGGCCTGCGGGTACCTGGCCTTGGAGAAGGAACTTGGTGGGGCAGGCGGTTCCGCCTGCCGATCCGAGCGCAGCTCGGACGGCCCCCTTTAACCCCTAACCTCCCATGTACTGCGACCGTCGCGCCCCGCGTTCCAACGGCAAGTGATACCCAATCAGGCAGAACTGATCCAGCGCGAACAGCACGACTGAGTTGAGTTGTTCGCCCGCCGCCATCCGCTGCTCCTTACTCCATGGCGTCGTGTACTCGCCGATGCCCACCAGGTGGCTGCTCTGCGATCGCCCAAATCCCAGTTGCATCGGCAATTGAATCGACGCCAGGGCCTTGTTGAGATCGCGATCCCCCGTGTACGTGAAGTTTTCGGTCTTCAGCGACTCCAGGCTGGCCGGCGTCCAATGCGCGTGCGGGAAGTTAACCAGCCGGTTCAACGCCGTATCGTTCACGTCCGGTGGATAGAGCACCTCAAACCGCGCGTCGGCGTGCGCCTGCCGGACGTACGTCATCACCGCGCCGGTGAATTCTCCGATCAGCTCCGGCAGGAATGCGCATTCATCGGGAAAACCGCTGGGGTCGGCGTTCTGGCTGAGGATCGCCGCCATCGGCTTTCCGTAGCGCGCCTGAAAAGTGGTCGTCGTGTAGCTGTCGTAAAACGGCATCCCGGCGGCGGCCGCGAAGTACCACCACTGCACCTCGCCGAACTGCACGTACGGCTGCACCGCGGAACTCGCCATCAAGTCCGCCATCTCGCCGTAGACCTCCCGCCAGAATGCCGTGCTCTCCGGCCCGAAGTTGGTCTGTAGCGCCGGGGTGTTCAGCCAAACCGGGTCGCCATTCGGGTAGCGCTGCGCGAGGTTCGCTTGCGGCGTGTCGTCTCCGTGCTGCAATTCCATGCTAAAAGCCGCCGTCACCTCGATCCCATAACCCTTCATTGCCTGCAAGAACGCCCGATTCCAGTCGCGCGCCGCCCGATTGAGCTTCACCGGCGCCGCGGTGTCCGTCCGCCACACCCCGTCGACCCCGCCCGCGAGTGTGGCGCTGCTTCTCTGGGCCGTGAACGCCGTGCTGTTTGTATTCGCGCTGATGCCCACCGCGTTGCCGGCCAGCCCCATCAGCCGCGACGTGATCGTCAGCACCGCGCCGTCCGCTCGCGCCCACACGCCCGTGGACCCCGCGTTGATCGATAACGCGAAACACGTGGCCATGCTCTCCGCGGTGTCGCCAATCAGGTTGAGGTGTTCGATCGGTGTCGGTCCCAGAGATATTTGCGTATGCTTGCCGAATTCGGGCTCGCCTGAAAATGTGATCGTCCCGCTCGCATAGCTGTGTCCCTGCCGCAGCAGTTCGTAAAACCACAACGCCCCGGCGTAGTGGTTCGCCCGCCCGTGGAATCCCAGCTTCTGGATCAGCCACGCGGTTCGCTCCGGTGCGATGGCCAGCGAATGGTCCGTATCCCAGTCGGTCGCCAGCGTCGTCTGTTCCACCCGCTCGAAGTCCGGCAGCGTGGCGCTCGGATACGCAATTTCCAGAAAATCGAAATAGACCACCGTCCCCGTCGCGCCGGTGTGTGTGATCGTCACCGTATGCTGTGCCTGGCCGGACAGCGCTGCGATCGGCACGCGTACCAGTACATCCTCAGCCGCTTTCTCTAGATCCAGCGCCAGCGGAGTGCCTCCATCTACCTGCACCGCGACCTGCCCGCCGCGGTCCGCCAGACGCGTCCCGAGATAGAGCCAATGATCCTCATTCGCCGCATACGTGCAACTCACTCGGGCGCCTGGCGTGTCCGTCCAACGGATCGACCCGCCCGAGTAGTTCCCGCGAGCCTCCGTCCAATGCCCTTCATAAGCGACCGCCCCGTCATCCTCTATCCGGCGGCTCCCCGTTCCTGCAACGGAGTACTGTAGTTTCGTCCCGCTCACGCTCCAGTTCGTCACCGCCACCGCGAACTCGCTGCGTGCAAAGGTGCCGCTCTGCAAATCCGCCGCCCACGTCCAGCGCATCTTCCGCACAGAAGTTGTCGGTACCGGCGGGCCCGTCGCATCGTGCAGCGCCGAGAAATCCAGTTCCACCCTCCAACGCTCCGGCGATACCCCGCCTGCAAAATTCGCCGCGCCAGGCGCCCACGATTCCGTCCCCGCTCCGTGCACCGTCCCGTATACGCCGATCCGGTTGCCATTCGAACCCGGCGCGCCATGCCAGGTCAGCACGATGTGCGTGCCGTTGGCCGTGGCGCTCACCGCTCCCGCCGCCTGATTCGCCGTGATCGCCGCCGCCAGCGTACTGATGGCGCTCTGCAGTGTGTCGCCGCCTGTCAGCCGGTAGTTGAAGTGTTGATCCAGCCAGGCCAGTTCGATGTAGTCGCCCGCTGTCGGCGTTCCCTGCAACTCGAACTCTGCCGTCGCATCCGCATACTCGCCCACCGCGGACGCATAGTTCTTCAACGGAACCTTGTACAGCGTCTCCGTCCCGCCAGACTCCGCCCAGACTCTCAGATAGGGCCATTCCACAGTCGGATAAAGCGTCGAGTCCAGGGAGATGCAGTTCGTGCGCACTTCTTCGTAGCTCAGTTGTAGGCCGCTCAAGTCGCCATCCGGCAGATTGCGCAGCGCCGGATGTTCGAACACATTGTCCCGATTCCACTCGATCACCACCCAATCGAATTGTTGCCGCCAGCATCCCGAAACCGTGAACCCCTCTGCCGACGCGCCGCTCAGCGCCGCCACCCCCGACGGTCGTTCAAAGTAGCACTGCATGTCCCGGTCCGGACGCAGTTTGGAAAGTTGTTCCGCCATTAGAGTCGAATCAGAACCGTAAGGTTCGCGCCCGGATAAGTCTGTCCCACCGCCAGCACTGCAAGCGTCAGCTTCGCGCCCGCCGCCAGCGGTCCGGTGGTATTCCCATCGGCAGCCGCCGAGGTAGTCATGCCCACGGGAATCGATAGCGTGCAATATGCCGAGCCATCCATGTCCACCCGAAGGCGCACCTCCGCATCTGCCGCACTCCCCAGCACCGCGAAGACATCCCGCACCGAGTGTCCTGCCTCCACCACCAAAGCGGGAGCGACCGCCGATTCCACTGCCAGATATCCGTCCACCTGAATCGAGTATTGGCCTCCCGAAAGCGTTCGCAGCCCCCGGTCCACCGCGCTGGTCAGGCAGATACTCCTCGCCGGACTGTTGCCGCGGGCGTTCGTGACGAACAACTCCGCGCTCGCCACGCGCACGTCGGGCAGGGTCACTGCCTCGCTCCAACTCCCGCTGTAGGGGCTCCCGAAGAAGTCTTTCGGGAACGCCGCGATCGCCGTCTTCGCCTTCAGCGCGTACACCCGCGCCCCCGCCTGAATCGTACCCGCCGAATTCCCGTCGCTCGCCGAACACGTCACTCCGGACTGCGCCGCCGCGCGCGGCGTCAGCGTGACGCTATTCGCGCTCGCCGTCGCCGTCGCATTTACATCCGCCGCGGCCGTGATCAGCGCCGCCAGCGCCGTCGCAATATCGCCGCTCCCATCCCCCGCCACCTGCGCATGAGTATAAGTGCACGCTCCAATCGTGATCGTGTGGGCGTACCCCGTGCCGTAAGAATTGTAGAACCCAAACGTCACCGCGCTTGCCGCCGCCGAATGTGCCGCCGCCGTCGATCCATGCGCCCCGCGCGTCACCTGGTACCGAGTCCCGCTCAACTGCACCGCCGTGATCAGCATCACTTCGCCACCCACCTGGCAATAATCCCCGGCCGCCGCCGAGCTCGCCGACGTCAAATCCATCTGCGTCGCCGTCGACGTCACATCCGCCGCCAGCCCCAACGTCGGCAACCCCCGCAGTTCGTCCCAGTAGTACATCGTCAATGTGGCCGCCGAAATCGTGGCCGTGTTTGTCAGATCTGTAAACGACACCCCGCTCAACTCCACCGTGCCGCCGCGCTGCCCCGCTCCCAACCCGAAGTAAGGTTGCGGGGGAACATCCACGTCGCTCGTGCCGCTACCGCCGATCTGCCACCGCGTCACCGTGGATAGCTCGGCCGAACACTCCAGGTCGTTGACGTTGGCCGCGCGTCCGCATACCTGCACCGTCTCGCCGCCGCGGCTCGGCACCGCGAACTGCACCGGGCTGCTCTTTGCCAATGCTCCAAACTGCCACCCTGTCTCGGCCACCACGAAGAAACTGCTCGCATCCGGAGGCACGGCCCATCCCGGCGATACCGCGAGCTCCGTGCCGGTGTTGGCCGCGATCGCCCGCTCCTGTCCCGCGCCCCGTCCCCAGGTAATCCGCGCGATCATGCCGCGGTAGCGGTTTTCCGTCATGTGCAGCCCGTCATTTCCTACCGACGCCGCGCCGTGAATCGTCGCCGCGTTCTCCGATTGCAGTTCCATCCGCCAATAGAAGTTCGCGTGGTCGAAGTTGGGGTCCAGCGGGGCGATCAACTCTTTGTTGAATCCCGTATCCGTGAATTGCGCGGCAATCGCCTGGTTCGAAGCGATCCGGAACAGTTGCGCCGGTGTACTCCCGCGATAAACGTGGAAGCCCGCCGTTCCTGGCGAAAAGCTCAGGCCGTGGATCGTCACGCTGCTGCCGTCGCTCAAGGTGACCGCCCGGACAATGAAGGAAAGCAGGCTCTCATTCCCCGATCCGTCCACCCCGGCCACCGCATAGTAAAGCGTCTGGCCGCCTTGCAGCGATCCGCCGTCCCCTGGCGTCGCCGCCAGACTCAGCAGCGGGATACCCGGCCCACCCGCCGCGGCGACGGCTGGTGCCACGAACCCCACCCCTAGAGTCGTCTGCACCGAGCCATCGCCCGCCGTGGTTACCGATTCTTCGACTCCGAACTGGATGTCGCCCCGATCGTCCAGAACATTGCCGGGCAACGGACGGGGAACGCCGATGCCGGCGCTGCCCTGGCGCCGGCCGCCACTTGCCGACGTTACCTGTCCGTTGCTATCGGCGTACCACGAATCGTCATGAATCTGCGCCGTAATTGTCGAGATGCGGTGGTTCGTCCCGGGGGCGATCTTCAGTACACGGAATGCCTGCCGGTTGAACCCCTCCTTGAGATACGTTACGGTGATCAAATCTCCCGGCCGGATCCCGAATGACTTTACACTCGTCTCGAACTCCACGTACGTGTTGCCGCGCACCGACCGATCCAGGTTCAGCTTCAAGATCCTCGCCGCCTGGTCGAAGTTCGGGATTCCCACCGCCGCCAGCGTCTGCGACACTTCCTGCCCGCTGCGCGCCACGTCGTCGGCGTCCACCAGGGAAAAACTATCCTGTTGGTATTCGTTCAGCGAATCTTGAAATTCCACCGTGAACCGGTTGGGTGTGTCCGCCATGCCGCGCGCATAGACGCGAAAACTCGGCTCGCCAGAGGGCTTCCGCATGATGCCCGAAAACCCGTTACTGCCATCGCCGAATTCGTAGCTGGGCCACCCGCTGTCCAGTGGTTCCGCGCTGTTGGACCACGCTGGCTTGGCCGGCATCTCCAGCGCCACCGAATTCTCTACCCGTAATTGCAGCGCGCCGTTCGCTCCGTACGTCAACATCAGTCTCGCCGAGTTGCGCACCCCGCGCACCAGGTCGCCGGCGCTCTTGCGGTTCTGCAAAACCAGATTGCACTGGAATCGCGGCAACTGAATCGCGTTCCCGTAAAGGTCCAGAGCGTCGATCGGTTCATCGCAGTACGCCGCCGCCGCCGCGAAGCTCGTCACCTCGACTTCCGTTAGGCTCCATCCCGCCCGCCGCAGGATGTCCAGCAGCACCCATGCCGGGTTGCCCGAAAACTGCTCGCCGCTGTAGCTCCCGTCCGCTCCATATACCGGTAGCTTTTGCCCTTGCACCAGCACCGTTACCTTGGGCAGACTCGTTCCGTTGCTGATCCGGTTCGGCACCACCACCGAAAGGTACGCCATGCTGCCATACGGATCGCCCGCCGGCTGTCCGCTGCCATCCAGGAAATCGTTGTTGAAGCCTCCGCATCGCGTGCCCAGCGTCGGAATGTTATACCAGCCGGTTCCCGTCATGTTGGTCCCGGCAACGCCCGCTGGAATCTCCACGTCATTCACCAGAACCTTCAGCACTCCTTGAATCTCGCCCAACCCCAGCAGCACTTCCATGCGCGTCAGGTTGCCGTCATTGCGCCCGAATACCACCGGCGTGTTATACCACGCCGTGCCGTAAAGCATCGGAACAAAGTCGTTATACCGGGCTTCATTCACTGCGACCGCCGAAGTGTGCGCGCTCTTGTCTCCGTAAGTCCGCACGGAAATCGCCGGAGGCACAAACTCGATTCCCCCGAAGTTGTGGAACATCCCCCGCGCCTCGCAGTCCGTCCGCGTGTAGCCGCACCCGGCAAACGCCACACTGCCGTCCAATGCTCCCGTTCCGCCCGCCACCCCTGGCGAGTAGCCGCAGCGGTAATAGCGCGAGTACTTCCCGCTCGCGCCGCCATCTACCGCTTCCGCGCGCTGCTGCTCGTCGCTCGGGAACTCCCACGGGCACCGCCGCTGGATCCGCACCTGCGGCAGCAACGACCGTTGCAGGTTCATGCGATTCGTCGCTGTGATGCGGAACGTGGCTTCCAGAATCTCGTCCGGCGGGTTGCAGATCCCTTGGAATATCACTGATCGCTCAGTCAAGGGCGCCGCGTTCCGTAAATCGTAAAACACCAGACCGGCCGTCAACCGCGCACCCTTCCACCCGGTCGCGCGTTCGATCTCCGAACAGTGGGAATCCGCATTCGCCAGCACCAGCGAAATCCGCGGCACACCGTCCACCCCTTGATCGCTCGATGCCTGTAGTTCGAAGACATTGTGCCGCAGCACTCTCGCGCTGTACGCTATTTCTCCCACCGACACGGCGTGCGTACTCCAGTGTTCCGTTTGTCCATCGGGGAGCACACAGTCGAACAGCAGCAGCGGCGTGTCTGTGACGGCTTGCTCCTTGAGCTCAAAGATGGTTTGCATGAATGATCTTTACCGTGCACGAATGGCGATTCACGTCGGTACTGGTAATCGTCAGCACATCGTCGCCGAGATGCGCGTCTTCGTAAACTCCACCGCGCGCGCTGGCTTTGTAGCCCGACGCCGCGGTTTGCGCTTCCACCTGAAGCCCGTACACTTCCACTGCATCGCTCGGCGCGATCTCGATCCCGAATCGCACCGACGTGGCTTGTGCGTCTCCGCTGCACGTCCAGGCGATCCGCGTCCACTCGCTGGTCACCGCCCGTCGCGCCGTCTGGCTGCCTGCCGTCAACCCCACGCTGGTCGCCGTCGCCGCCCGCACATAGGCGCTCAGGCAGTACTGGTATTCTCCAGGCGCCGCCAGCGTCTGGCCGGCCCCTTGCTCTGCTGCCCCGCCGTTGCTCAGCCGCCACGCTTGCGCGCCTCCCCGCGGATCGCTGATCCCCCCGGTCAGGCTCAATAGCGGATCTTTCTGCCAGGCGGCTTGGTCGAGCTGGTCGCTCCACGCCAGAAGATTGCCCGCCGGATCCAGGAACGTGAAACCGTTCAGCGTGCCTTCCGCGGCGACGAAGAACGCCCGCAGCGCCGCCGCCTCCTCATCGCTCAGGTCCGTGTAGGTCAGTTGCCATTCCGTAACCTCCCCCGCCGGGTCCGCCAGCTTGATCGTGCTGCCATCGGCGGCTTGATTCACCACCGTACGCACCCGCCGGTTCTTCTGCACCGGGAACTGGCTCAGCGCGCCGCTTCCGAGTTGTGGATATGCCGGCATGGGGTTCAAATGTTCCGCACCACGGTGAGCTTCGTGCTCCCGCGCATCTCACCCTCGGTCACCAATGGCAGTTCGTCCGCCGCCACGCTACAGTCGTCGTACACGTGCCCATCCCATGGGTCGGTGAAGCAGAAACTACCGAATGCTCCCTGTCTGGCCAGAAAGAATTCTTCGATCGCCGCCAGTTCACCTTCGTCCAGTTGGCTCAATTGGATCTCCCACTCCAGCCGCGCGCCCGCCGAATCGCGATAACGCTGTTCGCTGCCATCCACGAAACGCACCGTCTGATTCTGGAACTGCTCGCGTCGTGCCACCGGATACTGCGCGATCGCATTGGTTTTCAATTTAGGGAAGGTTGCCATATCAAAGCTCGTTCACCACGTCGTTGATCGCGTTCAGATTGAGCATCGCGTCCCGCACCGCCAGCGCGATGTCGTTGCTCCGGTCCATGAAAGAGCGCGCATCCATCGCCTGCACGTTGACCGTGATCTGCGGCGCCGCGCCATTCCCAGTGCCATTCGCTGTGCCATTCGCGCTCCCGCTTGCCGCCGCTGGTGCATAGCTCCGCGGCATTCCCATCTGGTTGTAATCCACTCCGGTCACTTGCCCCTGGCTCTCCGCTGCCTGGAAATCGACCGCCGCCGGCAGTGCGTATTTCACCAGCGGCGGAGGCGCCGCTGCATCTCCCCCGCTAAACAGACTCACCAGCCCGCTGATCAATGGCGCCAGCCCGAAACCGCTCGTCAGCACCGTGGATGCCACCGATCCCAACGTGCTCCCGCTGTCGTTCGACGTTGTCTGCGCCGTAGTCTGCGTCTTGCTCGCCGCCAACGGCGTCGGGCTACTGCTGCGCAGCTCGCCAATCTGCGCGATCACATCGGCCAGCATCGCGGTTGCATCCCCAATGGCTGGCGTTTGCTGCCCCGATACCGCCAGCAACGCCCGATCCGTGCTCCCGCTGTCCTGCGACGTTGTCGTAGTCGGCGTGTTGCTCGCCGGTGCCGCCGTCGGGACACTGCTCGGCACTTCTCGAAGCTGCGCGATGACATCGGCCAGCAGCGCGTTTGCATCCGCAATGGCCGGCGTTTGCTGCCCCGATACCGCCAGCAACGCCCGATCCGTGCTCCCGCTGTCCTGCGACGTTGTCGTCGTCGGCCTGTTGCTCACCGGCGCCGCCGTCGGGACACTGCTCCCCACCTCGCGAAGCTGCGCGATGACATCGGCCAGCATCGCGTTTGCATCCCCAAGGGCCGGCGTTTGCTGCCCCGATACCGCCAGAAGTGCCCGATAAAGCTCGTCTTGTGTTGTGCTCGCCATTTTCATCTCTCTGCCCGCCGCCCAGCAGGATTCTCCGCCGCCAGCGCCTGCTCCAGAATCAGGAATCCCTCCACCTGCCGCGCGCTCAACTCCCCGAAGCTCGTCCCGCCGAGCCGTCGCCGTACCAGGAAGTCCTCAACCAGCCCTTCGCTCTCCGCCGTGATGTAAGACTTGGGGCAGCTTTCGATTGCCACCGTCTTCCGCGCCCACACCGGCGCCGCTTTGCCGTCCTGCGGCAACCCCAGCCACCCGCACCGCCGGCGGACCTCCAGGCCGCTCCTCCGGCACCCGTCGCACTCCCAACCGGCCTGGTTGGAGAATTGAAAATGGAAGGCGACTAGGAGTTTTTTCTTTCTTCTTCGCTCAACCCGGTCTCTCTGCGGACCGCCGCCAGCGCCTCCCGGAATAGCCCCTCGGGGCCCGCCTCGGCCAGCAGTTCCGGGCCCGCCACACGGGCATCCACCACCAGCCCCGAGACCGCCTTCACGCCCCACATCACAAAGACCCGTTCGATTTCAGACTGCAGCAGCGCCGCATCCATCTTGTCGCCCGAGCCTTCGCTAGCCGCCAGGAACTCCGCCCGCCGCGCCAGCTCCCGAACCCGCCGCATCAATTCCACCCGCCGCCCGAAGGACATCTTCGCCAGCGTGAACCTTACCCCCGGAACCGCCCGCGATTCTACCACCGCTTCGCTGGCGTAACTGCCCCCGGCGTTTCCGTCCGCCACCTTTCCCTTATCCGAATGCCACGGAAATTTCATCGTCCACCGTCCCCTGTGCCCGCGATGCCCGGAAACGCCACTGCAGCCGGTTTTGCCCGTCGTCGAACTCCGGCACTTCCGGCACCACGCTCTTCAGGTACACGCCCATCAACTGCCCTTCGGTCTCGCCCAGTTGGAACATCACGCTGATTGGCGATTGTTGCCGCGCCGCCTGGTACAACTCCTTCGTGGCATCGTCGTCCCGCGTGTAAAGGTCGAAAGCCGCCGTCACCGTGCGCTGTCCCGGTGAAATCGCCAGTGCCCCGCACGGTCCGAATTCCCGGTTCCTCGTGTCCAGTGCGTTCTTCATTGCGATCGTCGCTGCCGTGATCGTGCAGAACCGCGATGGCCCCGTCCCCAACCACGCCTGCCCCATGTGCCCCGGCACGATCGAGTAATCGAACGCCGCCACCGCTGGCTCCGCCGGAAAGCTCTGCAATTGCGCCGCGCCGGCCTCGAAGCTCGCGCTGTCCATCACGTCCTTCGCGACCCCCTTGAAGTGGAATTCGTGGTAATCCCCATTCACCAGGATCTCCATCTGGTCCACCCCCGCTCCGCATAGCAGCCGCTGCACCGCCGTCGCCGGACTCCAGTAGTCGAAGATGCTCACGCTCTTCAACTCCGTCGCCGGAGCATATGTCACCGTCGCCGTGATCGCCGCTCCCGCCGCCGGCAACACCAGAAACGGCGCATTCAGTTGTACCGTCTGCGCATCCACAATCGCCGCCACGAACCGGATCTCGCCCCCCAAGCACACTGCCTGCCCCGCCGCCAGCCCGTGCGCCGCTCCGAATCCGAGTCGCCCCTCCGCCGTGCTCGATGCCACAGTCCCTCCGCCGAACCGCGCCGCACTCCCGCCCAGCGCCGCCTCGAACAGAGGACCGTATCCCGGCCCTGCCGCCGTCTTGTCCCAACTCGTCAAGTACGTCTGCAAATCGAAATCCGTGCGCCGCCTCACTCCGGCCGGCACACCCGCGAACGTACGGCTCCCCGTCTTGTCGCGCCGCGTCCCTGTCTCCACCTGCTGTTGGATCCCGAGCTTGACCGCCGGAATCCGATTGGTGGCCGTGATCGATCCTACTTCCCCGTACCCACTCTCCAACGCCGTGTAGAATCGATTCGCGTTGGACGAAATATATGTAGACATACTAGTTCCTGTTTACCCCGATCTCGAAAGTGACTTTTGCCACCTGCATGAAATTCTTCCCGCCCTGCTTCACCGCTCCGAACGCCACCTCGTATCCGCCGCCGTAGAACATCCCGTCGCCCCAATCGCCCCGGTTCCCATCCAGCATCTGCATCGTCGCGTCCACATAGACTTCCAGACGGTCCTGTATCCCCTCCAACCGGTCCTGCGATTGCCGCAACTCGATCGCCATCTGCACCCGCCCCGAGAACGTCTGGAACTTCTCCCGCAGATCGTTCACGATCTTTTCGCAGTACACGTTCACCGCCGGGTACTTCACTCCCAGCGCACGCTCCGCCATCTCGGCCGCCACGTTTTGCGCCCGCACCTGTGAAGTGTCCACCAGGCCCGCAAACTCCCGTTCCCCTTGTGTCAGCGCCCCCAGGCCCGCATTCACTCCGCTCGGCCCCGTGATCCGCTGCACTATTTTGGCCGTCGCCGCGCTTCCAATTTTGCTTGTCATCAGCCCCTCTGTATCGTCCGCGGCACCGGCAGCCGGTAAGTCGGCGTTTGCCCGCTGCCGGCCAGCCGTCCCGTTGTGGACAAAGTGTCCGGCTGCACCCATGTCTGCCCCGGCGCCAAGGTCGGAGAATCTTGTATCGTCATCGTCGCCGGGCTAGTCCCGCAGTACACGTTCCATCCCTTAACATTCGGCGGCGCGGTCGTCTGTACCGCGAAGGAACTGCCCGACACCTGGATCGTCGCCGGTGCCGAACTCGCCCCCTCTTCACCCGCCGCATTGGTCCACGCGATGGCGACGTAATACGTGCCGTCTGCCAGTCCGCCCGCCGATGGCCGCACCACCGGCGTTGCCGCCTGCTCCATCGGGTCCGTGACGATCCCCAGCCCGCCTTGGATCACCTGGTTGTACGCCCACTTCACCATCTCGTGGTATTCGTCCCGCTTCCCCGCATACCGGTCGTTCAGTTGACTGTTGTATGCATCCGCATACACCATTTCCAGCGTCCGGAAAATATGCCAGAGCTTGAGCGGTGGCGTCACCACCACCTGCCGGATCGCCGTCGGCGCGATCGGTTGCCCCGCCGGAACGAGCCGGCCCAGCAGCCCCGCCACTTCTACGCAGAGTTCCTCATGTGCCAACGCCAGCTTCCGTGTCACGTCGATGCCCTCGACCGTGGCCACATTCAGCAACTGCGTGTCGTGCCCCCTCAGATCTTCGATGCTCGTAACCGCGCCGTCCGTGAACAATGCCATCGTGTGCCGCCTACTCTTTGGTGCTCCGCGCCTCGCTCCGCAGCCGGTCAAGCTCCGTGGTGGATAACACCGTCAACTGGAGCCTCGCCGCCGCCGCCTCCCGCTCCGCCATTCGCTGGGCCTCCGCCAGCGCCGCGCGATGCGCTTTCGCCTCGTCTTTCGACGCCACGCGGGCCAGCCCCTCCACCAGCAGCTTGGCAGCCAGCCGGCGCGGCACCTCCGTCCTCGTGCCGCACTTTCCCCCGTCCGGTGTCTCCATGCTCACCATCAGTGGAAACTCATCCGCAATCTTCGCTTCCGCCTCGCGAATCTTCTGGTAATACATCTGTAGATCCATTTGCCTTCCTTTTCTCTCTCTTGGTTTTTCCGTAGCGTAGCCTTTCAGGCTGCCGCCCCCATTCGTGGGGGCGTTCTTCCTCCGCAGCTCTTCCTCCGCCGCGCCGGGCACATCCCGCCCCCCTACCCGCCCGGCATCCCGCCCCTCATGAGGCGGGATGCCGTCACGCTCCTTAGGTGTTCACCTGCACGCCCGACGAGTTCCGCAGCACTCCGCAGCCGTACAGCACGTCCACCGTGAACTGCTGCGCCAGCGTGTTCGGCTGGTAGCTCATCACCACCCGCATCCCGAAGTTGCCCAGCTCCGCATACTCCGCGATCGCGCCAGTCCCCGGCAACGGCTGCGGCAGCCGCCGCACCACCAGGCCCAAAGCGCTTTTCGTAAATGCTATATTGTGCGTCGTCACCGGACCGCTGCCCGTCTTCTGCACGAACTGCGAGCGGAACACGAAGAAGTCCTTGATCTTCCCCACGCTGCCGTCGATCAGCGACCGCAGTCCCGCGTCGCCCGCCGTCTGGAATTCGCTGAACCGCGGAATCTGCCGCCACGCCGAGTACGTGGCCGCGTCCACCACCATGAACTTCTGCTCGCCCGGCGGCACCTTCGCCAAGAATAGCGCCGTCTCCGCCGCGTCGATGATGGCTTCCGTGATCGCCGTCCCCGGCGTCCCCACCGGACTGTTCGCCGTGAACCCCGCGTATAGCGCCAGCAGATCGCTTTCGATCTTCTGCGCGATCGCCGCTACCGCCGGCTCCATGTAGATCTTCAGCAGATCCGGCACCGCCAGCACCTTGGTCACATCCGGAATCTGGAATGTCGCTTCCGCGTGCGTGTTCAGCACGATCTGTGCGTTCCCCAGACTCGGATTCTGCGTCTGCACCGTCCCGCCCTCGGCGATGTTGTTCGCCACCATCGTCGGCGGAATCGGCACGTTTACCGTGTCGCCGGCTTGCGCCAGCACCGGCTCGTAATCGCGATTCACCAGGTTCCCCATCACGAGGTTCCCTACCAGTACCGGCAGTGCGTCGACCGCCACCAGCTTGACAATCGCATTCGCGACGTTACTCGAAGTAATTGCTGCCATTCGTTCTCTCCCTCAAAAGGTTTGTTCTTTCACTACACCCACGCCGCGGGCATTCCTGCCCTGCCATGGTTCTCTTCACAGCCCCTTCAGGGTCTGCGACGCCACGCGCACGATTTCCTCTCGTACCCGCTGCATTTCCTCGGCGCTCATCCCGGGGCGTATCCGCTCCAGGTCCACCGTCTCCCGGCCTGCCACCGGAGCTTTCAGGGTGGCCGTCATCCCCGTGCCCCCGGCAATCCGCGCCGGGAGAAACTCCGGATTCTCGTTCACGAAGGCGGTCAGGTATTCCTTCAACGGCGTTTCGCCGGCCTCGTTGCGGGCTACTAGCCGCCCGTCCTCGGTCCGCACGATCCCGTCCTGCACCGCTCTGAACGCAAGATCGATCTTGCCTACTCCCAAACGCTGCAGTTCGGCGCGCACCGTCGAGCTCCGCTCCGCTTCCGCCGCCATCTTGCGGCTGCGCTTGTTCTCTTCCACCAGTTCGTTCAACCGGCGCTCCAGTTGCTCCCGGCGCTTCCGTTCCTCCTGCAACTCTGCCTTGTGCGCCGGCTCCGTCTTCGCCTGTTCGTTGTTCACGAACTCCTGTACCGCCTGCCGTACAATCGCCTGTATGTCGATGCCTTCCATATACCTCCCTATCCGTTGCGTACTGTGCGCCGAGCCCGCGCTCTTCTCCGCTGCCTCTGCGTCTCCGCGTCAAGATGCGTTCTCTGCGCTTCCTCTGCGTTCTCTGCGTCTCTGCGTTGAACCGACGCCTTCCCTCTCAATGACTTTCTCGTGTTTCGAGGCGCACCTTTCAACCCGCGTCGATCTCGTCCGCCACCCGGTTCTTGATCTCTTGCCGTGCGTCGCACAAGTACTTGAACGCCAGCTTCTTGAACATCTGCTTCTTCAA